>JGI25390J43892_10000095_pt1 | contig 14023 bp, 13 predicted proteins | sample GraSoi013_2_20cm_FD_43892 | JGI IMG/M metagenome (IMG submission 43892) | reverse complement strand
GGGTCGGGTCTTCCGAACCTCCGGTAATTCGCGTCTGGACTGGTGGGCCCGCCCGGATTCGAACCGGGGACCGTCAGGTGTCTCTTGCAGTGGCTATGAGCCTGCCGCTCTTTCAGTCCGTTGATGTGAAACCTGGCTGAGCTACGGGCCCTCAAGCTGGTGCCGTGTGATCTGAAGTTTTAATGTTTAGTGAAATAGTTCAACGCGAAGAAGGCGCTCGCCACTCGGCGATGTAGTGCTCGCGAACAAGTGTAACTTGGCGTTTTCTTCACGAGTAACGATACAAGCTTCAACAGAGTGGTTCTAACCNTTGCTTAGGATACGAAGGTCCACGGTTTGCGATTCCGGCGTCTTTTCAAGAGCAAGCGCGGTATTGACACGATTATCGCGTCAGTTCTTATGGTCGCCATTGTCGTCATCGCGTCTGTAATGGTCTACGCATACGCAACAGGACTTTTCGGGGCAATTGCGACTCCTCAGAAGGTAGCAACAGAATCCATCAGCTTAGAATACTGGTCTTTCTCAAACAACACTGTTGCGAACCTTTCCATCAGAGACATCGGCACTACTCCAATAACANTGAAGTCATACTATGTGAATGATTACACAGGGAACCAGTATACAAGAGCCAACTGGGCGACTGGATCCTATCCAGGACCCACATTCCAACCCACGACTTGGGCGAACGCGACGATTCTAATTTCATCCGCATGTTCGATCAGCTGCACGTCCAGCGGAAACGCCTTCGTCTTCCAATCAGGATATCCCTACACAATAATAATGGTCACGGCCACTAATGAACAATTCTCCTTCATGATCACTCGATAATGCGTCTCAATCTGTCAACGCATCCGACGAATTTCTAATGCTTTAGCTTACTGAAGTTAGAAATAGCGTCTTCCCGGTTCGGATTCGAATCGGGGAGAACCCGGCGAGTGAACCCAGTCCTCAGGAATTATGCCGGTCTAACTATCACTTGCAGTGTTGGTGTAGCTTTTGTTCTCATCTTCGAGGCCTCATCCAGATCATTCTCTTCCCTGACGCTAATTCTCGCTCTCTTCACTTTCGCTTCAGTAGTCGCGGCGGCAATGATGATTGCCTGGGCCGCTGAAGCATCACAGTACTCTATCAGCCAGGGTCTTGCATTGGCAATAGTGGCAATCGTCCAGACGCTCCCAGAGTTCTTTGTTGAAGGAGCAATTGCCTGGAACGCAGGAAAAGACCCCGTCGGCTGGCTCCCTAATGTGACCGCGAATTTTACCGGCGCGAACAGGTTACTCACCGGCCTAGGATGGCCTCTCATACTCTTCACGGCCATGCTTTCGAAAAGTGGGAATAAGCGATCCGGACTANGTGTAATTGCGTTGCGCAAGGAGCAGAGCATCGAAGTCATATTCATGCTTGGGGCAACTTTATACTATGTTCTAATCTGGCTCAGAGGTTCTCTCGAAATTGTCGACACAATTGTACTACTGGGCGCATTCTTGGGTTATCTCTGGATGTTATCGAGACTCCCTTCCGAGAGGGAGGATCCCCAGGCAGTGCTTGACGCGTCGCCTCGCGCGATAGTAGATCTCAGAACAAGAAAGCATCGAATCATAGCAATCCTAGGTCTCTTCAGCTTCTCTGGCTTGGTCTTCGTCTTCATCTCAACGCCTTTCGTGGACTCGATCAATACTATTGCAGTGGCTCTGTTTGGCGCGGGTGCAGGATTCTTCTTCATCCAATGGATCGCTCCATTTCTATCAGAGTTCCCTGAGAAGGTGACGGCGTTTCACTGGGCACGAAAAGTGAAGCTGGCACCCATGGCGTTGTTGAACTTCGTATCCTCAGCTGTAAACGAGTTGACGGCGCTCGTTGCGATCATTCCGATAGTCTTCGCTCTNAGCATCGGAATTATTGGACCGGTTTCTCTAACAGCTCACAAGGATGAGGTTCTGCTAACCATGGCTCAGTCCCTCTATGCTTGCGTCTGCCTGATGGACTTGAAATACGATGTTAGAAACGCGTTGCTGCTCTTCGGACTCTGGTTGGTATCAACAGCCTTCGTGGAGACCAGATTCGCGATTTCGATCATCTTCCTCTTCGCGTCGCTAGTCGAAGTAATTATCCAGCGCAGACGGATTACCGTGTTCTCTGCCTTCAAAGACAGCCTTCAAGAGTATTTCTCGCGTCATTCCTGAGGAGCGACAACGACTTACATTTTCGAGGCTCGGGAATCAATCTGAAGGGTCAGATTGTTTCTTCGAGCTAGTCTTTCTCCTGAAAATTCCCTTCAAAAGTCTCCCGATTGTTCCTCGTCGGCCCTCAACCAGAATCGCCTCCCAGTCAATCCTCATCAGAAAGACGGCGACNAAGATCACAATGACTGCGGACAATATGGAGACATAGAGGCCTCCACCCAGAAGGCCTTCAAGGCTCCCCTGAGAACTCCTTGCCACGTAGGTGATTAGTGTGGTCAGGAAAAACTTTCCCGAATAGAGTGCAATGAACGTCTTGACCGGGCTGTATCTGATAATTCCGAGAGGAACAAAGACTATGTCGTCAGGCAAGGGCAGAGCTGCGAAAACAAACGCGAGCAGGAAGGAGCTGCCACCCAATAGTCTTCTGAATGAGTCGAACCTTGCCCTGCTTCCGCTCAGTGCTCGTCGAGCCCCATATCCCAACCCATAGCTGACGAATTTGCCGATAGACGCGCCCAAAGCTGAGACGGCGGCTATCTGAAAAAGCCCCAGACCCGGAAAGCCAGTCGCGATGGTGATCACGAACAGAAGATACGGTATCGGAAAAAAAGGGATCATATTGCCAATGATGCTCACGAGAAAGACAACGAGGATCGGGTTCCCTCCAACCAGAACCATGATTGCGCCTATGATGTCGAAGGCCATTCTCTGCTAAGGTCTTGGACAGCGAGAAATAAATGAGTGCAAACCGTCGGACTCCGATCCACGTCTGACTTCTTGACGCAGGTCCTGAGACTACGTAGGTGGCGGAATCGCAATCAACCCAAATGGTCCGAGCCCAAAACCTTCCTGTCTATTCACCAGAAAGTGCTTTAGCTGTAGCTAGCGCGTCTCCACCAAGCTCTACTTATGACCACGACCTTTCTCTTCGATTTGGGAATCGCGGTCGCAGCGGCTCTTCTCTTCAGTCTCCTCTTCTACAAACTTCGCCTTCCAATGATCGTGGGACAGCTGGTCGCGGGCATGGTCGTGGGACCCTTCGGTCTTGGCCTAATCCGAGACACAACTGCCATTGACTTTCTCAGTACACTCGGAATAATTCTGCTGCTGTTCGTCATTGGTCTCGAGCTAGATCCTCGCCACCTCAAGAGCGTCGGATCAAAAGCCGTAGCACTTACCACGGTAGAGTTTCTCGTAGCCTTCACGGTCGGCGTTCTCTCAGGCTTCGCCGCAGGATGGAACCTTGGCACCTCTCTGTTCCTAGGTTCGGTCCTAGGCTTGAGCAGCACTGCAATCGTAGCGAAGATCGTCGCCGACCGGACCCATGAACACGGTGAAAACTTGGCGGCTACAATAATGATGGTTATGGTCGTCGAGGACCTAATAGCAGTCTTCCTCCTCTTCCTCACGCCAGAGCTTGCTAGCGGAAGCCAAATTCAAGCCTCAGCATTCCTCATCGTTACTGGAAAGGCAGGCTTCCTCTTCCTCGCCACTTTTGGCTTCAGCAGGTACCTTGGTCCCCGAATAATCAACAGGGTTAGCCAGTACGAGATCGAGGTCGGAGAAATCTCATTTCTGCTAGCTCTCTCATTCGGATTTCTATTCGGGATACTATCCGACTACCTAGGATTCTCAGCAGGCATCGGCGCCCTCCTGACAGGATTCTTTCTACCTGTCAAGCACTCTCGCTACGTGAGGGAGAAGATTCTGCCTCTAAAGGAGGCTTTTATCGTATTCTTCTTTCTCTCCATGGGAGCACTCATTGACGTTGGCGCTGCGATATCTGTAGGTCTTCCTCTAGTGCTCATATTAGGAGGAGCAATTTTCGGAAAGCTAGTCGGCGGCTCATTGGGCGCGCGTTTAGCAAAAACCGGGGCCCCGCTGCTCATTGGTAGCATACTAGTTCCTCGCGGAGAATTCTCACTAGTGCTGGCAAAAGCTGGCGCCGATTCTGGGCTCGTGAGCATGCAGCTCTACCCAGTCGCAGGACTAGCAGTCCTTGCCACGACCCTCGCTTCACCACTACTTGAAAGGTCGCTGCGTTCCTCGAGGGAGGAAAGCTGATCGCGATTGCAGATCTCTGAACGCTTTTCTTGCTGAAGTTTCAGAGCGGCATGCTTTGTAACCACAATTGTGCTTAAAACGTAAATGCCTATCTCATCAATGACATGGCCAACGCCAGAGCTGCAAAGCCCTACGCAAGGTATGCAAAGCCCTACGCAAGGTATGCGTGGACCATTTTCTTCGCTTTCTGGGCACTCCACCTAGTCTTATCAGTCCGCGACTTTTTCCCAAGTCTTCAAGACTTCTGCCTAGCGTGTCTGCCAGATGCCCAGACTGCGATACAATCCTCTACTGGCATGACCTGGATCCAGCTGGCGTCCACCTATCCGAGGCTTGCCGGTTTCCTCGCCTCCACTCTCGTTGATGATGGTATCTCAGGAGTCGGCCTAGCGACCTTTGGGATGATCGTTTCCATGACGAGTTTTAGGAGGGGCGAGAAATGGGCGTGGTATGTATCGTGGTCGATGCCAATTGGAATACTGGCTGCTCAGATCAACGTGTATCTCTTGACTCAGTCCGCGTTGGTAATCGTTCTCGGGGTCGCGTTCGTCCTAGTTTCTCTGCTTGCTCTCTTCCTGCCTTACCGACAGTTCTTTCCGAAGAAGATGACTCAGGCTTCCTAGAATCCATACAAGAGTTCTGGAGGTCAGCCTTATCCTTTAATAAACGGAGTTTCCGGATTGCCGTTGCCGCCGGCTAGTAGCGGGCCGCCGTTCCCTCAATAAGGGGCGCGAGCTCAGTGGTAGAGCAGCGGGCTCAGTCAATAGCTGAGGCTGAAGCTGTTAAAGATCCCACTGCAGCAACCCGTTGGTCAGAGCGCCTTTACACGGCGCGGCTTGAGGTTCGAACCCTCTCGGCGGCGCCAAAACTTCAACGAAATTGAACCCATTCTTTGATAGGTCTCTTGTGGTAGCTCCGTTTCAGGTCCGATCGTGTCTCACTCGCAGAGCAAGGCTTCTTCTCTAAGCATCCNGACCCTCCTCGGCGAACATGAAGAGCGAAGGTTGCGCACCCAACGGGTTTCTGGTTGGTGGGNTTCTTAGGACACTACCGTTCTGGCTTGGAGCTGTCATCGTCAGCTTCGTGCCCACAAAAATTCTCTCGACGATAGAATACTTGCTTGCTCCTTCGCAGGGAATTGGAAGCCTAATCCTCGACGAAGCTCTAGTCCTCTCTCTCGTCATGCTCTACTTCCTATACACCATGCGATACATTACTAGGAGAATAGACCGATTAAGCGAGTATGCGAAGGGGATGAGCCCTGGGGACACAACCTTGCACTTGGGAACGCCCTACCGGCCGTCAAGGGTGTTGCTAATTTGGATCGTACTCCTCGGAGCACTCACACTGCTCTCCCCCATTCCCTTCACCATTGAAGGAGTAGTCTCGAACCATATCCTTGTCTTCTCATACTTTGTCCTAATCCTAGCATCCTTTCTCTGGACGTACGGCTCTTCCATGCTAGCGATATATCGCGCCGGAAAACTTCCGTTTCAGCTGAAACCCTTCACCGAGGACCGGACCCTCGGCCTTAAGCCGTTCGGTACTGCCTCGATGAGACTGGCAAGTGTCTACGCCATCTTCCCGATNATCGTGACACTACTCCAACTCATCACCATAAACGTGGAAGTACCCGGCGGGGTAACTGTTGGACTGGGAAGCTTTCGCACCAGCGACCTGGTTATTCTGGGCGGACTGATACTGGTTGGGGTCGTCCTCTTCCTCCTTCCCCTAATCGGCATCCACCGTCGGCTCCAAGANGCCCGGCGTCAGGAGCTCAACTGGATTACGCCTCGTTATACTAGTCTCGTCCAACGTCTGAAAGATAAGATGACCCATTCCGACGAGCTCGAGAACGTGAACGAGAANGACGCCTTGGCCAGTGAACTCTCAATTGTCCGACAGATAGAGAGTGACATTCATAGAATCCAAACTTGGCCTTTCGACATCGGAGTCATCACCCGACTCGCAACCGTTCTGGTCCTGCCTCCAATTCTCGGAGTAATCGCGAGAATCATGATCCTCATATTCCTCCGAATTTAGCAAGAGATCAAGCGTTTCACAGCTCTACGTGACCGAGAAACATTTCAATCCCCTGCGTGCAGAACCTCGCTTGAAGAACTCATGACCAAGAACAAAGGTATGTCGTTTGGGGGTCTTAGATATCTCTACATGGGAACATCCGACGTCCAGAGAGACGTTGACTACTATACCAAGGTCCTAGGGGCCGAGAAGGTCTGGGATATCTCCAGTTTTGGCACTCGAGTCGCCGCCCTCCAGCTCGGGGAAGGCCCACTCATGCTTCTCGCGGATCACCGTCAGGCGCCCAGCTGTATCCTGATCTTCCAAGTTGACGACTTGCAGGCAGTGTCAAAGGAGCTTCGACAGAGGGGCTGGAAACCTGAGGGAGAACGGTTCGAAATTCCCGAAGGCCCTTGTTACAGGTTCAATGATCCAAGCGGAAACCCGCTCGCTCTTCTGGAAATAACGAGGCCGCATGTCCTCGGAAAGATAATTGAGGAGACGGAATGAGGCCACTGGACCGAACAATCCATGTCAGTCTAGAAATCATTCTTCGATGAACCATTCATCCTCAGATGGTAGTGTACCTGCCTTCTGTACTCCTTGAATCCCAGGCTTTCGTAGAGTCGCCTCGCAACTTCATTGGTCTCGGCTGTTGCAAGGAAGACGTTCCGAATTCCGAGCGCTTTCAACCTGCGCAACCCGGAAAGAGTCAGCTTCTTCCCCACGCCTTGCCGTCGGAATTTCTTCATGACCTGAACTTCTCGGATGTGGGCAAATCGGGTAACTCGTGGAGCGAAGAACGGCTTCTTCCCAGTATGCCAGTAGAGAAAGCCGCCGTATTTCCCGTCGACCTCGGCAACGAGTAGCCGATCGTACCTCGTCTTCGTAAGCTTGCTGGTGTCGCAGAAAGGGTCTCCCACGCTATCTAATAGGCCATATTGACGTTCAATATTCGGCAGATCGGATGCGGTTGCTTGGCGGACTACTATGCTCCTAGGTTTCACTGAATCGGATGATTGATTCCCACTCATAAACGGTTTCATGGCTGAAAACCGGGCAATCGAAAGTTTGTCTTATCTATTGGGACTGCGATGATCGTCTCGGATCCTACTTGACTAGAAAGATTACGGGCCCGAGGGTTCTCCTCACGTCACTCAGACCTGCGTCGACCACGAGGGGGAGCTCGTCCTCATCAATACGTTCGAAGGGAGCCAGAAGCACAAGAACGTTCTGAGGAATCCTAAGATCGCGCTCGATGGTTGCGACCCCGCCAACGCCTACAATGTGGCAGTAATCCATGGGGCACGTCAAAGAAGTGACCTTCAAAGGAACAGACGAACACGTAGACAGGTTGATGAAAAAAGTATCTAGGACAGGACAATCTGTTGCGCCGGCCTGGAGTGAGACGCGTCCTGTTCAAGATTGAACCCACACAATAGCTACCTCCCTTCACAGACATCACGCGTGGGAAATCCTCCTAGGCTCTTCGACACGAGACGAACCTGTCCTCTCCTCGCAAGAAAAAGACCATGGACGAGGTCGAGGCTCTACTTTCTGGATTTCTCCTTCTTCGCGTCTTCCAGTAGCTTCTTCTTGGCGAGGTCAGGGTCATTGATATACAGAATAATCGCGTTAGCGTGACCATGTCCCAACCCACAATCCGATTTGAGCCACGAGAGCAACTCAGCATGCTTTACGAGACCCTTCTCCTTTGCCAATTTNTGGAAGTACGCAGGGTCCTTACCGGTCTTGGCCTTGATGTTGTCTACGTACGCCTTGTAGGTCAAAATCTCCACAACATGTAGATGCTACCCGTTGGTAGTTGACTTAACTCTCTTTCGGAAAGAAGCATGTTCCTCTTGAGAAGACCTCGGAGGCCCCCGAGGATCAAAGATCTTGAACCGTCCGCGGGAGTTGTGTGCTAACGGCTCTGCTCCAGTTGCGGTTACTGATGATATTCGTCTAATGATATGAGATTTCATAGTNCAGAGACAAGTACGATAAATGAGATTGCGAGGCTCGGAACAACGTAGAAGTTTCCATACGTCGTCGCNTTGAGCAGAGTACAATTCCAGAGATTAGGGTATCCGCAATCGATTCCAGCCTTTTCCTCCACCACCACTCCGAAGATTGCAATGGTAATCCGCGCATGTCTTCTGAGGATATTCCGAGATTCATCGCATCCCTTATCAGGGATAGAAGAAAGCGCGAAGCATGCAACGAAGAAAAATCCCAACAATATATCTACCACTATTGCTAGCAGCACTTGCAATATCAGCCATAAGTGTACCGAAGGCCCAGGCTTTCGCCTCAAGCACTACCGTCAGCCTCTCAGGGCTGGGCGTCAGCGCGTTTGCTGATCCTCAAACCGGTAATACGGTAGACGGAATCAGCTCGGGATCAACCCTAACCGTCAACGTCGCCATACTTGCCAGTAGCGTCGTCCCGTCCTACCAGCGAAACATTACTGTCGGATTCGAAGGTGACTGGATGAGCANGTATCAAAACGCGACCAACGCCAGCCCCGGCAGCACACTTCCTCTGTCAAANAGCCAGCAAGCATCCGTAACCATATCCGTCACAATGCCATCAAACGGAGGGCTAACCGCTCACTCGTGGTCGGTCGCCGTTTGGGACGGACCCTCGAATTCTGCTGTCAGCGGAAGCTGTCCCTTTGGCGGGAACGGAGAGAGGACACCTGCATGCAATCTCTTCAGCTACGCCGGTGCTGGTTATCATCAGCTCGCAATCTACACNGGTGACCAGTTGAGCGCGGCTCAAGCTAGTGTGCAAGCGGCAAGCACTATCAGNAGTGTTAGTAGCGCCATAGCCCTTGTTACAGGGTCCCTGGTCCACACTCCTCCACCAGGAGCAACGGCTGCAGCAGGTCAGATCGCACAGGCTAACACGGAAATGTCTCAAGGCAGTCAGAGCTGGCGGAACGGAGACTACGGCGGCGCAAAGAACCATTATCAGAANGCGCTCAATGATGCCAACGCGGCGGCAGGTTCCTTGACAGGCCAAGGAGGCGGTGTCGACGAAGCCAACCTAGTCAACCTCGTACTTGGGGGAANTGGAATAGCGCTCATCGGTGTCGGAGCCCTACTAGCTGGCATAGGCGCCTTCATGCACTTCCGCCGCAAGCCCAAAGTGTAAAACTCCCGAAACGAAAACCCTGTCTCCCTCCCGGAGACAGGGAACAACTCTTTTTTCAAGTCGAGATAGTCGGGCTGGTTCAGCCGCCGGTGCTTTGAACAGTTCTTTAGCGGTTNCTCCAGAATCACCGAAGATCGTGGAGTCTCGATAGATTTTCCACGCGGGGGACGCGTGGGTAGCGATACGGATTATAAGCAGCGAAGCACTAGCTACGTATAGAGCACTCTTCACAAGTTTGTGTTCTCGCTGGTTGAGACATGAAGCTTGACCAAAGTCCCTCAGGCGAATTACGAGTCNTAGACTCCGGATACACAGACCAGGTCCGACTGGACACTATTAGTGAGGAGGTTCTCAGGATCAAAGCACTCGTCTGCAACAGCATCAACGACCTCAACAAGCTCTACATGGTCGACCGCGCACTCTACACCAACACACCCGGCATACCTCTGTACATGGAATTCACGCCACAAAGCATGCGGTCCATGAAAACACCCCTCATAATCAGCGAAGTCAAACTCTACATCGTCGAGCGAGTCTGGGGCATGCACACCCTAAGAATCACTAGATAATTTCGTGAGCTAATCACTCCTCATTGTAGAAACTGTTGGTGGTCTCTCCCTTGCTGAGGAGGCCAAGTTAGTCAGATCTTCCCGCCGCGAATTCCCCCCGAAGTATTGGCCGCCGATATATCTAGAAGAAATGTTTTCGAATTTCGAAAATATTGCGTCTGGGAACATTCGTTAAAGCCAATGCCGATTCCTGGTAACCCGCGGTTAATTTTATGCTTTCAGCTAAACTGTCGGCGCGATTTTTCAAAGTCATCGTCCTCGTAGTTGCGATCCTACTCGGCTCGGGAGCTTTCCTAGCTCACGATGTGAGGGCGGCCACCCCCTCGAGCGGGACTATCGATCAGACCAACCTCAGCCTCACCTGGCAAGGCACCTCCTATACCCTCGCCGCCAACGCAGACCCTTCGACGTGTCCACCCTCAATTGACACATTGAACCTGCTCTGCGACCACTTCTTCCTCACCATAAATCTCCCCACCGATTTCTGGACCAGTCACACGGGAACAGTAACCATCACGATCACCTGGATTAGCGGCGGTAACGATTTCGACCTGTACATCTATCGCCAGAGCGACGGGCAGCTTGTAGGATCTAGCACGCTCGGCGGAGGGGAGACCCAAGAACAGGTAACACTCGTAAGCCCACTACCCGGAGTCTAGGAAGCCAGAGTCACACCCTTCCTCGTCATGGCGTCGTCCTATTCTGGCTCCGCAGTCGTCGCTTTCAGCAACGGCGGACCCGTACCCAACCCCACCTTTGCCACGGGCGGCATTGCATTCGGGCCGGCCACAGTCGTCGACCCACAGCGCACAGAAGGAGAACCGCTAGTCCACATCGACCAGTTTGGCAATATCTGGGAATCAGGACCCTGGGGCTTCAGCACAGGCCAAGGCTTCGTCGCAAAATCCACTGATCACGGTGACAGCTTCCATATAGTTTCGCCCGACGGGCTGAGACCCAACATCGTACCCGTGGGAGGCGGAGACTCTGACATCATAACAGACGACCAGGGATTCGCCTATTTCGCCGACTTGGAAGGCCTTGGAAACGTCGGCGTCGCAGTCACCAACGACGGAGGCAACACCTGGAAGACACAGCTCGTCGCTGCACAGAACACTGCAGTTGATAGACAATGGCTCACGGTAGACAACGGTCCAACCTCAGCATCGTCCGACAACACCATCTTTCTAACGTATCGACAAGCCGTTAAAGGCTCCCAGATACTCTCCTCGCCAGGCTCCGCGGGTACCGGCGACCTCGTCGGAGGACTCGTCTTCACTAACGCGGGAACAGGACCTGGGCCGCAGTTCGTCGCGACCGGTGCCCCTTGCGGACGCCTAACTTTCGACCCTGTCTTGCGCTACCTCTATCTTCCCTGCCTCCGTTCCAACCATGTAGAAATTACCAGGGCACACGTCAACCCGGGCCAGAGAACTGGTCTAGCTTTCGACACCCTAGCGGCTCCGGTTAGTCCCGGAGGTGCGGTGGGCCACCTGTTCGCCTCCTTGACAACGGACAAGGCAGGCAACGTTTACGTTGTCTGGGTAGACACGAACAATCAGAACGTCTATCTCAGCACATCAACCAACGCTGGCAACACATGGTCGACGCCATTGCAGGTCAATGGAAACCCTGCGAACACTAACGTCATGCCTTGGGCCATTGCGGGATCGGCAGGCACACTTGACATCGTCTTCTATGGAACCAGCACCCGTGGCGACCCCAACTCGTTCCCCTCCTGGCTGAACAGCCGCCAAGCAGCAACCACCGTCAAATGGTTCACCTATTTCGTCCAGNTCCAAGGCGCCACCAGCAGCACTCCCACAATCTACCAATTACAGGCNAGCGAACACCCGACAGACTACGGACAACTATGCACCCAAGGCTTGGGCTGCACCATTAGCGGAGGAGACAGGACACTAGCAGACTTCTTCTCAGTGGCGATAGACGCAANCGGTGCGGCCCGGATCATCATAAACGANTTGACAAATCAACACCACGGTGCAGCCNTGTTTGAGCTAACACAAGTAGCAGGACCCACAGCCATCGGCACCACACTGGTGCAGACCACTTCTAATGTGCAAATCGGTGTGAAGGACCCGGCAGGCGACGCCCAAGTACCACACTACTTCCCCGTCACTGGAGTAGGACCGAACCAGCCGGCATTAGACCTTCTCAGCGTCCAACTTTCACAGCCCGACATATCACACCTGACTGCAACATTACAGGTCCCGAGCCTCGCATCCCTCCTACCGCCGGCAGGCTCTGAGGGAGTTGTCTGGATTACAAGATGGCAATTCAACACGACCGGAGACGGGGGCGAAGAGAGCTATCGGATCTTCTACATGGGAGCCAACAGCACCGCAGGAGGTAGCCCNACNTTTTTCGCCGGAACAGGAACCTCTGCCGCTCCCACGACAGGCGTGCCGCCCGGGGACGGATGCATCACCACCACACCGCAGAACTGTAAGATCATCGTCTACCCTAACGAAAAAATTGAGACAGGCACGATCAATTCAGTCAACGGAATCATAACCATCACAGCCCCATTGTCAGATGTCGGGAGTCCAATGCGAGGAGACGAACTGTTCAGCGTCACTGCGCTGACCTTCGGATATGTACATCGCAATCCGATCCTTCAAGATGCCGACGCGACACGACCGTTCGATTACATTCTCGGTCAAACGACCACTCCCTCCAACTGCCCACAGGGTCAGACTTGCAAGGTTACGGGAGGCGGCTACATCTTCACCGACGCGCAACATGACCATGGAATCTTCAGCATCGAAGTAACGGTAGACGCTTCAGGACGAATCAGGGGCAAGATAGCGTATCAGGACCAAGGCACAGGCCTAGACTTCAGAACAGCACTCGTCACCAGCGCCTTCTTCAACGGCAACACGGTAACGGTCCAGGGGACAGGAACTGCGAACGGCACAGCCACCAGCTTTCAAGTAACTGTCCAAGACAAGGGCGAACCAGGTGCCGGACGAGACACGTTCAGCATACAGCTCGGAACAGGCTATTCCAGATCCGGAGTTCTGCAAGCGGGAAACATCCAAATCCACTAAACCTNTAGAACCAACCCCTACTCAATTCGGGTCCCAACGCCGCAAGGGTTGTTGCATCGAAATATTGCATGAGTAGAAGGATCGCATTCACCCAGGCGACCNTATAACAAACGTGACCGGGAGAGCAACACGATTTTTCAGCTCCGGTTGAGAAACAAGTTTTCGCGTTGAGATTGTCCGCAAGGTTGCATTGTGAGTATTCGTCAAAGGAATTGTCTATGCGGGCTTGGCCCGATTTTGAGAGACTCTTCCTGAAACAAGGAGTGGTGGGAGACGGTAGTGGTGTCGGTGCATGTACCATCAGCGACTCTGATCCTCACCCGCGATAAAGCAACTACCAACTGGGGCTGCGAGAGTATTGATGAATTGTCAGGACAAGAGAGAGCTCGTCGAGAACGGATGCGTCCACGGGATACTCGTCTATGCAAAAGGAGAACCGGTAGGATGGTGCCAGTAGCGGCCTAGGCAGGAACTTCCTCATATCGATAGCACCCAAAAATATCGGAAGCTCGCCCTTCAGGATGCCACGGACAAGATGTGGAGAATTACCTGTTTTGTAGTCGACAAACAATATCGGCGACGTGGGTAGCTAGCGCCGCATTGAAGGGGCGCCGGAAGCGATAAGGAAGAAAGGTGGCGGGCTCGTCGAAGCTTATCCGGTGAGTAGACTGACCAGGGATCAGCTTCGTTCTTAGGTGATCAGCACCGACAAATAGAAACGCGCAGAGAACGAAGCCCCGCCACTTATATACCACAATCAAGAATCGGGAAGCCGAAGATTTCTTTGCAAAGACCCTTCTCAATATTTGCTTCAATCGCGATATTGCTGACAATCACGTCCACGGTACTCCCGATCTATACGACAGTTACGACATTGGGAAGCGTTCAGACCCTTCATCCATCAATCAGCGACTGGTTGTTTCTGTCGAGCGGCACCACACCGCCCAGTCAAGCG
>JGI25390J43892_10000090_pt1 | contig 14212 bp, 9 predicted proteins | sample GraSoi013_2_20cm_FD_43892 | JGI IMG/M metagenome (IMG submission 43892) | reverse complement strand
TTGGCCATAAAGAAGTGAATGGGAAACCGGTTTCCGCTGAATTGATCGCGGCGATGCAGCTGGCGCAAAAGCCGATCCACCTGATTCCGAACGGCAACAAGCAGGCGATGGCCTGGGTGAACAATATGGGCCGAGGCAATCCGAACCTGCATCCGGTGATAGTGAAGAACGGAGGAACGTCAGGGTTTGGCACTGTGATCGCGATTAATCCAACCAAGGACGACGCGGCCATCTTCATCGGCACGAACCAGGTCGGATCTCAGCCTGCCGCGAAAGGGGTTGAGATCCTGCGGCACCTCCCGTAGGGATCGGTTATTCCGGCCGGGGCAGGGTTTGCATCACAAAGCACATATGCATCGCTGCCGTGGCTTATCGCCGTCTGGTTAGGGAATCTGCAAGTTTTGGAGCACTCAGGCCGATTTGTTTTCTGGAGCGGACGGAGCCCCGTTCCTCTCCAGCGCTACGGCTAACACTTCGTCGACGTTTTCAACGGGGACGAATTTGATTTTCTGTTTCACTTCCTCCGGAACATCGACCAGATCTTTTTCGTTCAGCTTCGGGATGATGACCGTGGAAATGCCAGCGCGCATCGCTGCCAAGCTTTTTTCCTTTAATCCACCAATGGGCAGAACCAGTCCGCGCAAAGTGATTTCGCCCGTCATGGCCACATCGGGTCGAACTGGCTTGTTGGTAAAAAGCGAGGCGAGCGCGGTGAACATGGCAATGCCGGCCGATGGCCCGTCTTTCGGCACAGCACCGGCCGGAACGTGCACATGAATGTCCATCTTGCGAAAATCCTCTGAATTCACGCCCAGTTGCCCGTCGCGGCTGCGAAGGAGACTCAAGGCGGCCTGGACCGATTCCTTCATCACTTCGCCAATGTGTCCGGTGAGCGTAATGTTCCCTTTGCCGGGATAGCGGGTCGCTTCGATGTGCAATACCTCGCCGCCTTGCGGCGTGTAAGCCAGGCCGGTGACTACACCGGGTTTGCTGGTCTTGAGTTTTGTTTCGCGAACATATTTTGCCGGGCCAAGCATTTCTCGGACGACGTCGGGCGTGACAGTGACGTGCTCGGTTTTGCCGCGCGCAACTTGCGATGCAATACCGCGACAAATCGCGCCGATCTGTCGTTCGAGCTCACGCACACCGGCCTCATGTGTGTAGTCGTTGATAACACGTCGAAGCGCGTCGTCTTCCCACACACATTGCTCGGGTTTTAATCCGTTCTCTTCGAGTTGCCGCGGCACGAGGTACCTCTTGGCGATCTCCAGCTTCTCGCGCTCGGTGTAGCCGGGGATTGAGATCACTTCGATCCGGTCGCGCAACGGCTCCGGTATGCCCTCGATGTAATTAGCGGTGCCGATGAAGATGACCTGTGAAAGATCGAACGGCACATCGAGGTAGCGATCGACAAACGCATGATTTTGCCGTGGGTCGAGCACTTCGAGCAACGCGCTGGCCGGGTCGCCGCGAAAATCCGCGCCGATCTTGTCGATCTCATCGAGCATGAACACGGGATTGCGCGTCCCGCAGCGGCGCAGCTCCTGAATGATGCGTCCCGGCATCGACCCGATATAGGTGCGGCGATGACCACGGATTTCCGCTTCGTCGCGCATACCGCCGAGACTGATCCGCACAAATTTGCGGCCTAGCGCGTCGGCAATCGATTGGCCGAGGCTNGTCTTGCCTACACCGGGCGGTCCTAGAAAACAGAGGATCGCGCCGTGCCCTTGTGGATTGAGTTTGCGCACGGCCAGATATTCGATCAGCCGCTTCTTAACTTTTTCCAGATCGTAGTGATCGCGATCCAGAATTCGCTGCGCCTGATCGAGATCAAGNTTGTCTTTGCTTAGTTTGTTCCACGGAAGATCGGCGATGATCTCGATGTAGCTCACAATGACCGAGAATTCCGGACTGGCAGGAGGAATGAAATCGAGCCGCTTCAATTCGCGCTCCGCCTGTTTCATTACCTCCTCCGGCGGGTTAGCTTCTTCGAGCCGCTTGCGCAATTGCTGCGCCTGTTCTTCACTGCCGGCCTCGGCCTCGCCTAATTCGCGCTGGATCGCCTTAATCTGCGAACGCAGATACGCGCGCCGCTGCGCATCGGAAAATTGCGAGGCCACATCTTTTTGCAGCCGCTGCTGAATCTCAGCGATCTCGAGCTGCGCTGAGATGTGCTTTTGCACCGCACGAACACGCTTTTCCACATCGAGCTCTTCGAGAAGCGCCTGTTTTTCTCCAACGTCGATGTTCAGGTTCGGCGCCAGAAAATCAGCGAGCTGCTCGGCGTTGTCGATGTTCAGGATCATCAAACGCACTTGCTCTGGCGCGTCGGGTGTCAGTTCGAAAAGTTTTGTAGCCGAGTCCCGCAGATTACGAAAGGTCGCTTCCCATTCCTTGCTTTCTGGCGGCGAAATCGACTTCGGCAGNTCNACTTCCGCGCGCAGGAACGGAGAAGTCGCGACAATTTTGCGGAGAGAAAAACGTCGCAGTCCTTGCGTGATGACTACGACATGGTCGTCCGACTGGCGCAGCAGCTTGAGCACAAGCGCGGCTGTGCCGATAGGGTAGAGGTCTTGTGGTGCGGGATCTTCCTTCGTTTCATCGCGCTGAGTAACCAACCCGATCACTTTCGTTCGCGGCAACGTCTCATCGAGCAGCTTCAGCGACGCCGCACGCTGAACGTTGAGCGGAACAACCGTGCCGGGAAAAACGACGAACCCGCGCATCGGCAAGATCGGTAGTTCCTCCGGGATATGCGGCATTTGAGTTTCATCCGTGGGCGCCACGATCGTGCTTTGTGCGCCCGGTTTGAATTCGCCGCCTGCGCGTAATGCGCTGATTTCGTTTTCACTCATGATTCTTTTAATGGCAGCGAAATCCAGAGCAGACCGTTCCGCTGTTCCGCGTGCGCCTGGTCGACTTCCACTTCGGCCGGCAATGGCACCTCGCGTATGAACGGGCCATAATCAATCTCCATCGCCAGCAATTTTACGGCGTGTCCCTCCGCATGTGTCGGCTCCGGCAGCTCGCGTGTGCCGCGTATCACCACGCGCCGCGGTGCAACAGTGAGGTCAATGACGGAGCGATCGACTCCTGCCAGATCGACGCAGATACGAATGCATGTTTCGCAACGGTAAGCATTGATGGTTGGCTCCCACGCATGTGCAAATCTCGAAAACTGCGAACGTGATAGTTCACGGGTGACATCGTGCAATGCACCATGCAGCCAGCGTAATTTGATGTTCCTAATTGGATCCATGGGATATCGATCGAACTAGAAATCTCGGTGCTTACGCTACGTTTTCAATCTGTAGCGGAAGATACATCGTAAACAGCGTATTCGCGCGTCTCTCTTTCGAGGGAAGAGCCTAATCCGTCAGGCGCGATGAATATGCGGATGTTTCGCGCCAACGGCGCAGCATTCAATCTCGAGCCTGGGGCACCGCTCCAGGATTGATGAAAGCAGAAACGCCAGCGCTGAAAGCGCGACTCAACTTCAGCCAAGCGTCAGCGCTGATGAAACGCGCCTTCAGCGCTCCTGTTTCGGTTAATCAAATGTCCTAGGGCGATATCCCAGGCTAACAGTAACAACGCGCCTTTGGCGCTAAACACAAACCTCGCGTCCTGCCGGTTAACACAAGGGATAGATCGCGGGTTTCATCACTTCACTTTCCCTTGTCCCCACAAGGCGCGACCGGGTTTTGCGCCGGTATGCTCGCCGTCTTTGATGACTTGCACGCCATTCACAAAGACGTGCTTTACACCGACGGCGTATTGATGCGGTTTTTCAAAGGTGGCGCGATCGGTGATCGTGGCGGGATCGAACACAACCACGTCGGCGAACATTCCCTCCTTCACAAATCCACGGTGATCAAGACCGAGATTGGTAGCAGGCAATCCGCTGAGCCTGTGAATGGCTTCNTTCATCGGAATAACTTTCTCATCGCGGACATATTTGCCGAGCACCCGCGCGAAATTTCCATAGGCGCGCGGATGCGGATTCGATTTCGTGAACGGCGGCTCCGGCGCTTGCGAAGCTTCATCGGACCCAAATGAGATCCACGCTTTCGCGACTTCTTTCTTCACGTTGTCTTCGGACATGACGAAATAAATCGTGCCGATGCGTGATTCGTCCTCGGCAATCAAATCCATCATCGTGTCGATTGGATCTTTGCCGCGCATCTTCGCGACTTCGGCGAGCGTTTTGCCGGTGAGCGGTTTGAGTTTGTCGGACTTAAATCCGACCAACAGGATTTTATCTGGCGAACCGGCTGCGAGGTATAGATTTTCCCATTTGTCGCTGTCGATCTTCACCTCGGCTTTGATCTTCTCCCGCGTCGCCGGGTCGCGCAGCCGCTTGAACAAGGCAGGATAGCCACCGTCTTCAGACCACGGCGGCAGACACGCATCGAGCCCGGTGCCGGCGGCGGTGTAGGTATACATGTTGGCGCGGACGTTCAGTCCTTCCTTTTGCGCGCGTTCGATTCGCGGGAGCAGTTCGTCTTCTTTCGACCAATTTTCTTGGCCGGCAGCTTTGATGTGATAAAGCTCTGCCGGAATGTTCGCTTCGCGCGCGATCCGCAGCAGCTCATCGAGCGCTTCGATCAATTGATTACCTTCGCTGCGCATGTGTGAGATGTATTTGCCCTGATATTTTGCGGCGACCTTGCAAAGCTCAATCAACTCATCGGTGCTCGCATAAAACGCAGGCGGATAGATCAGGGAAGTGCCAATGCCCAGCGCGCCTGCTTCCATTTCCTTGCGTACCAGCTCGCGCATTTGATCGAGCTGTTCAGGCGTGGGCGCCTTGTCCTCGAACCCAATCACATATTCGCGAACGGTAGTTGCGCCCAAGAACGACGCCACGTTGCACGAGATGCCGCGTTTTTCGAGGTATTGCAGATACTCCGCGAGCGTGTTCCACTTGATGTCGTATTTGATATCTGTTTGGGCGCGCAGCATGTGCTCACGCACGCGGTCGTTCACCGGCCCCATGGATTCGCCTTCGCCCATGATCTCTGTCGTGACGCCCTGCCGAATTTCGCTTTGCGACCGGCCATCTTGAATCAGCGACTCGGTTGACCAGGAAAGCATGTTGATAAACCCGGGCGCGACGGCGAGCCCCTTCGCATCGACAATTGTTCTTGCTCTCGCNGTGTTGAGATCGCCGATAGCGGCTATGCGATCGCCGCGAATTGCAACATCGGCCTGCCGCGGCGCGGCACCCGTGCCATCGTAAACCGTCCCGCCCCGAATAATAACGTCAAAATCTGCCGGTGCCGGCGACTGGGACCGCTCCTGAGCCAACATTGCAAGCACAATTGTCAGGAACGCGACGGCCCAAAGGAAATTTTGCTTCATTGTCTCGACTGATGGTATCGAACACCGATATTCGCGCAAAAACCTGTCGCGAAATTGCGTTTCAGCACTTAACGAAAAGTGGATCAACTTCTCCACAGACAACGTTAAGCGGCAAGGGCGACCGATGGGACCACGTGGTGCGAATCATATTTTGGAGAAAGGGGAATATCTGATGAAAACGAAAATGAAATCCAAGCGCCGCAATCGAGCATTACTGTTGTCGATCCTTTGCGCAGGGGTCGTTGCAACTTTCCTAGGCGGATGTGCAGAGGGGCCTTACGCGACTGCGTATGACACCGGNTACTACCGGACCACGTATTATACGCCGGACTATTATTACGGTTACCCNGCTTCGTACTATTACGGGCCGACCTACGATGGTACGATCGTTCGCTCCGGTGTGCGCTACAATGATGCTTACGGGCCGCGCTATTACGACAGGACAGTTTACGGCGACTGGTAATAATTTGTGATGCGCGCTTGGTTGACGCATCGGTGCACAAAGTGCGCGCCGATGCGCCCAAGTCGCTCGGAGGCTCTAGCGANTCAGACGCCTCACAGAGGCGTGGCTACAAAATTTATTTTATTTGGCTTTGTTTGTTTAAGTCGTTGCATTAAACCAATGGAGAAGAGGGTTTAATGAGAGCAGCTGCAAAGACATCCCATCTCGTGGCAACGATCCTCTCGTTGCTGTGTGCAGGCCTTTTTGCCCTTTCACTCGGCGGATGCGCCGAAGTATATTACACGGAGACTAACTATACGCCGGAGTCGCGGTACAACACCTATTACGGCCCGGATTATTATCCGTACTATCCGTATTACAGCTATTACGGCGGAGCGTACTACTACGGATATTAACCTTCGGCCTCAAAAGAGGATTTTACCCCTTAGTGCGCGTTAATAGGATGATTCCGGTGTAGCTAATTTCGTAATTTTTCTCGCGCGAAAACGGAAATTCCAGCAACTCAGTCAACGAATGCGTGTTCGCGGATGGCTTCGTCACAGCCTGCCGGAACCGGTGATGAATTCCATCCGATCGCCAGGAATCCATTCGCCATGAGGCCACCATCGCATCATTTTCGGGTGATTGGTTTCACTGCTGTTCNTTGTTTAATTCGAAAGTGATTTTTACGTCGTAATGATCGCCTTTGATGAGTCCAGTCGGCGGCGCGTCAACTTCAGTCACTCGCTTGGCGATGGTCGCGACAGATTCGTTCACGACGAGGTTGGCAGATGCTTTGATGATTTCGAATTTGGAGACGCGCCCATCCTTTTCGATTCGGACCTTGACCAACGTCGAGATCTTGCTGCCGGAAGGGACGCTGGTCGTTGGCTGGATCCATGCACTATAAAAGCGATCGTGCAGCATATTGCCATACCAGCCGAACTCCGACGCGCTGCTTCGGCCCCCCGCGCTGCCGCCTTTCCCTGTTGAATCTGTTTTCCCACTGCCCTTCTGAGACGCAGATGAGGTTTTCGCCGTAGGGTTTTTTTCATTCTTCACTGACTTCTCGTCGGATTTTGTCGAGTTCGACTTCTCTTTTGGCGATGGTTTGGAAGAAGCTTTCGTTAGCAGAATTTTCTTAGGTGTTGGCTTTGGGATTGGTTTTGGCGTTGCCTTCGGTTTTGGCGCGGCAGTTGCCGTCGGCTTTGGCCTGGGTGTGGCCGTGGCTGTTGGCTTGGGTGTTGGTGGTGGCAATTCGATTTCGCTCTTTGCCGTCGTTACCATCGGTTTTTCTTCTTCCGTTTTGTCATCGTTTTGTGGCTTCGGTGAAACGAGCGGAGTCACACGCTCTGCTGGGGGTGATGCCTCGGTTTCCGGTTCACCAGCGGCACCTAACCAAACGATGCTGTCAGGGTTTGATGCTCGCGCCGCCAGACTCCAGCGAATGAGTCCCGCGATGAGCGCAATATGCGCAAGCGCAATCAGGACAATGTTTCGCCAGAACCGGCCATCCTTCGGCATTTATTTTGATTCCGCTCTGGTGGCGATGCCGACTTTGGTGATGCCCGCCCGTTGCACGGCGTCCATTAGCGCAATCAATTTTTGCACGGGCAATTCGCGATCGGGTCGAATCACGACTGCGACATCCGGATTGGTCTGTTTCAACTGGATCAGTTGCGCGGGAAGCGTTTCCAAATCGACTACCTGATTGTTGAACCGGATCATATCGGTGCGATCGATGGATACGGTTTGCACCTGCGACCTCTTGATCGGCGGATTCTTCGCGCCGCTGGATGGGATCACCAGGTTCATGCTGCTTTCGAGCAGCGGTGTTGTGATCATGAAAATGATGAGCAGCACAAACGCTAGATCGAGCAGCGGCGTGACATTGATCTCGCTCAGCGTCGAGAGATTCTGGCGTTGTGAGTAACGTCTCATCGCGATTTCTGAATTGGGTGTTGGAGGCTGGAAGTTGGAAGCTGAGCGTTGCCTGCTGCGATTGAAAAACGCCCAACGCTCAACGTCCAACGCTCAAGGCTCAATGAAACAGTGCTCATCTCCGAAAGGCCGACTCGCGTGCGCCGTGATCGACATACTTGTGCTCGAACTCGGACGCCAGTTCGGCCGCAAAGTTGTCCATCTCCACGATCATCCCGCGAATGCTGGTAACGAGAAAGTTGTATCCGAACATCGCCGGAATGGCTACGCACAGAGCGGTCACTGTTGTAATCAGTGCGCCGGATACGCCCGGCGCCATCGAAACGAGACTGGGCGATCCGGCTTCGGCCACGCCGGTGAAGGCGTCCATGACACCCCAAACTGTGCCGAGCAAGCCAAGAAACGGCGAGCCGCTCACGGCAGTCGCGAGCAAGATCATCTGTGATTCTAGCGAAAGCGCTGTTTCGCCCACAGCGCGTTCCATCGCCGCGTTGACCGCGCCCATTTGCGCAGCTGAAATTTTGTCGGCAATCTCAAGTCGCGCGCGAAACGTGTCGTCCACTTCGGGTGAACCGAGCAAGTGAAACGTCATTTCTTCAGAACCGGCGCGATACACATTGAACAGCGGCGATCCCGGAAAGCGCGCGTGCTTCTCAAACAAGCGCAGCGGTTGTCGATCTTGTCGAAAAGCAGCAATGAACCGCACGTTCTGTTTTCGAGCGAAGCGGATCACGCGCAGTTTCGTGATCATGATCGACCAACTGAAAATCGACGCGACGGCCAGAAGAGTGAGAACGAGTTTTCCTGCGATCGTTGCGTGATCGAACGCAAAGAGGAGACCGCCGGCGGCTAGCAGCGTCGCAAAGAGCATTTCCGCGTCACCGCGATAAGTAATAACGCCGTTTTGCGGAAACGCTACTTGTCATTTCGACCGCAGCGGAGTGGAGAAATCTCTCACTGTCTAAAAATAAGGCCCGAGATGTCTCGCTTCGTTCGACATCACAACCCTACGAGGTCATTCTCTTTGAATACGTTGGTCGGTTTTTCGCTACGACCACGAATGCAATGCCAATGACGATCAGGAAGAACGAAAAAAATTGGCCACGCGTGAAGGGACCGATCAGCTCCGCGTCGGGTTCGCGGAAATTTTCTATGATGCTTCGAAAGATCGCGTAGCAAATAAAAAAGAGGCCTGTCAAAACTCCATTGGGCTGGCGAGTGCACGCCCGCACAAACCACAGAATCGCGAACAGAACGATTCCCTCGAAGAACGCCTCGTAAATCTGCGACGGATGGCGCGGTGAAAGAATGGAGCGCAACGCGGCTGCTACTTCCGGATGGCTGTGCACCGAGGCGATGACTGCATCCGGTGTAGTTAACGACGGATCAATCGATGCGCACGCCGCCACCGCTCGATCCGCCTCCTGAGGATGATCAAGCAGTTCCTTTGGAAATTGCATTGCCCACGGCACATTTGTGATGCGCCCGTACAGCTCGCCGTTGACGAAATTGGCGCACCGTCCAAAAAACAATCCAATCGGCGCAGTGACGACCAGATTGTCGCCGAGATTCGTCCACGAAATTTTGTGTCGATGCGCGTAGTAAAAAGTGAACGCTAAAAGGCCAAACATTCCGCCATGGCTCGACATACCCCCTTCCCAGACGCGCAAGATGGATAACGGCTCACGCAACATCTCTGGTTTGTAGAAGAAAACGTAGCCCAGCCGTCCGCCTATGATCACGCCGAAGAGCGCGCAGCCGGTGATAAAATCGCCTACTCGTTGCGGAGGCAGATCGGCGTACCCGCGTTTGGCCAACCAGAGAAAAAGGACATAGCTCGAGACGAATGCGAGCACATACGCGAGGCCATACCACCGCGGCCCGACGTTATCGTAGATCCGAAAAATGATCGGATTGAGACTGTGCAGATAATAAGCCAGCATTTGCTTCGCGATTGTCACTGATGTCGCTGGTACCCGCAATTAAAACGCAAGTCATCCCGAACGAAGTGAGGGACCTCCACAAAGCTGGAATCGTCACGCAAGCAATCGTCGAGTGACGTGTCGGCAAACGTGAGATCCTTCGCCGTCTGCGCGACTCAGAATGACAGTACTTTTTTCGCGAGTGATGTGTTCAACACTTTCCGCAGAAATGGTGCGGTACGGCTCACTCGATTTTTTGCGACCCGTTCCGGCGTTCCACACGCNACNACTTCGCCGCCAGCGTCACCTGCTTCCGGCCCAAGATCNACAATGTAATCGGCTTCCGCGATCACGCTCACGTTATGTTCGATCACGATGACGGTGTTTCCCTCATCCACCAGGCGGTGCAGCACCTTGAGGAGCAGCTCGATGTCAGCCATGTGCAGGCCAATGGTGGGTTCCTCGAGCAAATACAATGTCGAGCCCGGCTTGCGCATTTTCCGGATCCGCTCATCCGCTGCGCGGCTGACTCCGCGTTTTAATTGTGTCACGAGCTTGAGCCGCTGCGCTTCGCCTCCGCTCAAGGTCGGGCTTGGTTGCCCCAGCTTGAGATAGCCGAGGCCGGTATCGACAAGCAGCGAAAGCGGCCGCGCAATTTTCGGATGCGCCGAAAAAAATTGCGCCGCTTCTTCAATCGTCATCTCCATCACGTCGCCGATTGATTTTCCGTTGTAGCAAACTTCGAGCGTCTGCGGATTGTAACGGCGGCCGCGGCAGTCTTCACAGGGCACATAACTGCTCGGCAGAAAATTCATTTCCAGTTTGATCACGCCCTGACCTTTGCATGTCTCGCAACGGCCGCCTTCGGCGTTGAACGAGAATCGGCTTGCAGAATAGCCGCGCACGCGCGAAACCGGCAGTTGCGCGTACAGATTCCGAATCTCGTCAAAAACTTTCACGTAGGTGCCCGGCGTGGAGCGCGACGTTTTACCAATCGGCGACTGATCGACTTCATAAACCGCTTCAATCTCTTGCGCGCCGCTGATGAGTTTGAAGAGATCGCCGTTTCCCGCACGTTTCCTTTGGTTTAGCTGCTCGCGCACGGCTGGCCAGATTACGTCGTGCATCAACGTGGATTTGCCGCTGCCCGAAATTCCCGTGATCACCGAGAGCCTCCCGACTGGGAAACGAACATCGATTTCTTTCAAATTGTTGGCGCGCGCACCATGGACTTCGATCCAGTTTTCAACGTCCCGCAGGGAGCGGCGCGATCCGCGGATCGGATGACACAGCGGCGTGCTGAGGCAACGGGCGGTCTCGGAATTCGGATTCTTCTCGATGTCGCGCAGCGCGCCAGTGGTCACCACTTCGCCGCCATGGATACCCGCGCTCGGTCCGAGATCAATGATGTGATCGGCGTGCCGCATTGTTTCGTCATCGTGCTCGACCACGACCAGCGAATTACCCTTGTTTCGCAACGCGGTGAGCGTTTCGAGTAAGCGCAGGTTGTCGCGCGGGTGGAGACCGATGGTCGGTTCGTCCAGCACGTAAAGGACTCCGCGCAAATTTGAGCCAAGCTGCGCGGCCAAGCGGATTCGCTGCGATTCGCCGCCACTCAATGTTTTCGCCGAACGCCCGAGCGCCAGGTAACCGAGTCCAACCTTTTCCATGAAACGCAATCGCTGTTGGATTTCTGGGACAAGACCTGCTGCGATCGCTTGATGGGTGTCTGTGAATTTCAATCTATCAATTCTGCGCATTGCTTCGCTGGCCGAGAGGTTGGTGAATTGATCGATGGTGTGGCCTTGCACACGAACATGGCGCGCCACCGCGTTTATCCGCGAGCCGTGACATCTCGGGCATTCGCGCGCTTCGTCTTCCTCGATCCACTCCGATTCCCGTTCTGCGGCAAGCTCGTTTTCCAGCACAGATTCGCCGTCAGCGCTCGCGCCTGTTTGTACATCCTGGTCCCAGATTTCGCCGAAGCCGCCGCATTCTTCGCAGGCGCCATGAGGCGAGTTGAACGAAAACAAACGCGGATCGAGTTCTTCAAATGCACGGCCACAGCTTGGGCAGCTCATCTCGGTACTCATCACGCTCAGCCGATTTTTTGAATCGAGCAGGCGCGCTGTACCGCGTCCTATTTCCAGTGCGCGCCGGACAACATCGCGCGCTTTCGTGATTCGCTTGCGATCGATCGCGCCCACGACCACGTCGATCGTGTGTTCCTTGAAACGCTCAAGTTTCCGAAAATGCGAGACCGGGACCAGTCGTCCATCAACGTAAAGCGTGTCGAATCCCTGGCGGTCCGCCCAGCGCGCCACATCGGTATGAAAACCTTTGCGCGCTTTCACGAGCGGCGCGAGCACCTTCAGCGGCCCGCGTTTCGCGGCTCCTTCAATCTGCTTTACGATCGACGCCGCGCTCTGCTTTGCCACCGGTAAATCACAGTCGGGACAAAATTGCGTTCCGGTTTTGGCAAACAAAAGCCGAAGGAAATGGTAAATTTCGGTCACCGTCGCCACAGTGGATTTGCCCCCACCGCGCGTGACCCTTTGTTCAATCGCAACAGTGGGCGGCAATCCGCTAACCAGATCGACGTCGGGCTTTTCAAGTTGCTCGACGAATTGCCGCGCGTACGGCGACATGCTGTCGAGAAAGCGCCGCTGCCCTTCGGCGAACAAAATGTCGAATGCGAGGGTTGATTTACCGGAACCGCTCAAACCGGTAATCACCACTAGCTGCTCCCGCGGAATCTTAACGTCGATGTTCTTGAGATTGTGCTCTCGCGCGCCGTGAACGTGGATGGCGCCGTTCCGGCTACTCGCGCGAAATCGTGGAGCCGCTTCCGCCGCTCGCGCGAACTCGATGCTGTCATCCTGAGCGTAAGCGCCGGATCTCTCGAAGTCGTACGCGATTTTTTGAAGTCCCTCCCCAGCTACTTGGTCGAGTCTTTCGCCGCGGTGAAATTCATGCGTTGAAAGTAGCTGGGTCGCAATAATGGGCAGCGCTTTTCTAGATTTCGAAAGAACGTGTCGCAAGAATTGTCCGGTGTGCGAGTTCTCTGTCTCAGCGATCTGCTCGGGAGTGCCTACTGCCACGAGTTCGCCTCCAGCATCGCCCGCTTCTGGACCGAGATCGATGATCCAATCAGCGCACTTGATCACCTCCAAGTTGTGCTCGATCACCACGATAGAATGTCCATTATCGACCAGCCGCTGAAACAACTGCAGCAGCATCGCCACATCATCGAAATGCAGTCCGGTGGTCGGCTCATCGAAGATGAACAAATTGCCAATTGCTTCCCCCGTTGAGTTTTGAGCGTCGGACACTGAGCGTTGGGCGTTTTCTGCCTCTCGTAAGTGCCCGACCAATTTCAGCCGCTGCGATTCGCCGCCAGAAAGCGTGTTGAGGGGTTGACCAAGTCGGAGATAACCAAGTCCTACTTCGTCAAGTACTTTGAGCCCGTNCGAAATTTGAAGCCCTCGCTCATCCCCGAGCTGTGCAAAGAATTGAATCGCTTCACTGACAGTTAACTCCAGGACGTCGTGAATCGATTTGTCATGCAGGCGCACTTTTAGGATGTGCGGCTGGAAACGTTTGCCCTCGCATTCTGCGCAGCGCACGAAAAGATCGCTCAAAAATTGCATCTCAATCTTTTCAAAACCTGTGCCCGAGCAACGTTCGCAGCGGCCGTTGCCGGAATTAAACGAGAAGGCGCTTGCGGTGAGTCCTTGGGCCATCGCTTCCGGTTGCGCGGCAAACAATTCGCGGACGCGATCAAACAGACCCAGATAAAGAATCGCGGTGGAACGCGGTGTGCGNGCCAGCGGCGCCTGATCGACCATCNCTACCTCGCGAACCCGGTGCGCGCCGATCACCGATTTGCACGCCCCCGGTTCTTGATCCGTGGTCTGAGCTTTCGCACGCAGCAGATTCCGATAAAGCACATCATGGACGAGTGTGGATTTGCCGGACCCGGAAACACCGGTCACGCACGCAAACACGCCAAGCGGCAGATCAACATCGATGTCTTTGAGGTTGTGCTCCCGCGCGCCAACGATCTTGATTGATGATGTCGAGTTGCGTCGCGATTTCGGAATCGGAATTGATTTTTGGCCGGTGAGATAGTCGCGGGTGAGTGATGGGTGAGGAGCGTTCGCGAAAAAATCATCGAGCGATCCGTTCCAAACCAATTCGCCGCCGCGTTCGCCGCGGCCTGGACCGAGATCGATCAAACTATCTGCGGCGCGAATGATTTGTTCCTCATGCTCGACCACCAGAAGCGTGTTGCCTTTGTCGCGCAAATTGTGCATTAAGCGCACCAATTGGCCGACATCGCGCGGGTGCAATCCAATGCTGGGCTCGTCCATCACAAATAGTGTGTTCACGAGCGACGCCCCGAGGCATGTCGTGAGGTTCACGCGCTGGACTTCGCCGCCGCTCAACGTGCGCGTCGACCGATCTAGCGTGAGATAGCCGACGCCAACCTCGCAGAGGTAGTTCAGGCGCGCGCAGATTTCGTCACGCAGCATCTGAGCGG
>JGI25390J43892_10000089_pt1 | contig 14239 bp, 13 predicted proteins | sample GraSoi013_2_20cm_FD_43892 | JGI IMG/M metagenome (IMG submission 43892) | reverse complement strand
TGGGACACGTGGACAATGGCAAGAGCACCATCGTCCAATCCCTAACCGGAGTATGGACTGCTAGACACTCTGAAGAACTACGTCGAGGAATCACAATTCGGATAGGCTACGCCGACGCATCATTTTACGAATGCCCGACTTGCGAACCCCCCTCCAGCTATTCAACAAGCAAGACATGTCCCAACGGTCACGGTCCGACTAAGTTCCTAAGATCCGTGAGCTTTGTCGACTGCCCGGGTCATCACAGCCTGATGGTTACCATGCTCTCCGGCGCGGCCATTATGGATGGTGCCATGTTTGTTGTCTCAGCCAACGTCAAGACCCCACAGGCGCAAGATCGAGAGCACATGCTCGCCGCCCAGATGGTGGGGCTCCACAACATGATCGTCGTTCAAAACAAGATAGACGTCGTAGACAAGCAAAGGGCAAAGGCGAACTACGACGAGATCAAGAATTTTACAAAAGGAACCGTGGCTGAGAACTCACCCGTAATTCCCGTCTCCGCTCAACACAAACTCAACATGGACGCACTCATCTGGGCCATCCAGGAGAAGATTCCGACCCCGAAAAGAGACCATTCAGTCGACTCAAGAATGTCTATCCTGCGCTCATTCGACGTTAACAAACCAGGAACGGAAGCCGAGCAACTAACCGGAGGAGTCGTCGGAGGCTCAATAGTGCAAGGAGTCTTCAAAAAAGGCGACGAGGTGGAAATAAGACCTGGCATCAAGACCGAGTCGACAAACAAGACGGTCTACGAGCCACTAATCGCCAAGGTCGGCATACTCCAAGCGGGAGGGGGAGATGTAAAACTCGCCACCCCCGGAGGACTCGTCGCAGTAGGAACCGATCTAGATCCATCCATCACAAAATCTGACGGGTTAGTAGGCAATGTGCTCGGCCGAGCTGGAACACTCCCCCCAACCCTAGAAAAGGTCAGCCTTAACGTGGACCTCTTTGAGAAAGCGGTTGGAACAGAACAGCTCATACCAGTTCAGAAGATCAAGACCAACGAACCACTCGTTCTTAACGCCGGAACAGCAGTAACTTCAGGTATAGTAGTCTCCGCGCGAGAAGATCTAGCCGATGTCTTGTTGAAGAAACCAATCTGTGCCGAAGCCGGTTCAAAGGTAGCACTCAGCCGTCGCATTGGTGAGAGCTGGAGGCTCATCGGCTTCGGGATGATTCGTTAAGTAGGCTTATAGGTTTGAAGGTCTCATGGCATCTGCAAGGCGAAAATGCTGCCGAGACTGCCCCTTGCGCCTGATACCAGACCTTCAAGCCAGCGCTGGCTCTACGACCCTGCGCCAAATAGGACTAGCCCTGCGAACAAACCAACAGAACGCAGAGGAAAAAGAGGAATGGCGCGACAACGGCGGGTTTTAAGCTGAGGCGTTTGTAGACCCGTTCAAACCATACCGCGTGATCGTCTTCCGTCGTCACACCGCCTCCAAAGATACGAACGGATCGTCAAATGTTGCCAATTCTCGGTAGTTTCGAGACTTCTCTAATTCTAACACCTTGAACTCGACAAATTTGCTGCCATGGTTCGGGACAATTCGGAGGATAACTTAGGTTCCAGGCCTCTTCCGTCTATGCATGAGCGATATGTCCTTTTAGACGGGCAGCGGAGGCTCGATCTACAAGTCGAGTAGAGGGTTCCGCAAGGGTTAGTCGCTAGGGGAAACGCTTAATGTTTGTTTAGAGTCTTTGCTGCGTGTCATAAACATGGATTGGAGACTGGAAATACCGGCCCTTCTTGCCNGTGTTGTTCTTGCTGGCATTCCTCTTTGGCTATACCCGGATTTCAGCCTTGGTACAAGCCANGTTACCACCTCCTGGGGCACGATCGTCTCTAACATGGAATATGTTCTGATTATTGGCATCGTCCTCGCGGTCCTCGGAATGATATTGAGGGGACATCTCGGGGAAAAGTCGGCGAAGATTCTGATCTGCGTCAGTATTTTGGTTGGAATCTGGCTCGTCTTTAGCCTGATCGTTGTGAGTCTTACNGTCTCTTTCGTGGTTTCTCGTTGCTGTCCGCTTCAGATCCCGGTCGTCGCCTCCGCTCGGAATCTTCTGGCAATCGGTTTGNTAATACCAACCATGACATTCGTAAGCTCTATGTTCTGGATCATCCGAGAACATTAGCCACAACCAGCCTCGGACAATCACTCTGCGACCCACGTTTCTCAGCGAATTGGGAAAGCTTAAGGGCCCGCTCGTCCGGCTCAGGATCATCGCTTAGCGCTGAGATAGATTCACACAATCGCCCTCTAAACTTGTAATCTGGTCTTGGACGTTTAGGCATTTCCATAATAGCTCGTGAAAGACGGCGTAACTCAGGAAAATCAGTCAATCCAATGAGTCTACCGATCGGGTTCGGAACGATCAGATAGGATTCTTCTAACACAACTCTATCCGAAACAAGTCAAAACTCGAAAGATAAACAGTGACTGGGTCCCTCCGCTCCTTCCCCTTTGAACTCATATACTCTCAGCCGTTTCGTAGTTCCCCCATCAAAGAAATTCCGGGTTGGTTCGCAATCCACAATAGTCTCCATTGGAGACTCGGCTCAGAACCTGAACAACTGAATACTGGTTCAAGAGTGCCTTTCCCACTCTCTAACCAAATAGATCTTGGATTGAGTTGTGGAGTTCGGGTTACCTTCCCAGAAGGTTTACGGTCAGCTTCGAATCCATTCGAATTCATACGAAGAACAAGAATCAAGAGGGGAGGAGCTACTGCACCTGCGAGACCTGTAANCACGGCCAACAAGGCCAATGTCTTGACAAACGCTGCAAGTGTTGTACNGTTATGGCTCATTCCGCGAAGGGCTAGCTGGGTTTTCAGAGACCTCTTACGTTCTTGGGACGCGGCATCCAGACTNACGCCTAATGCTTTGCGCTGGATGTCGTCAGGATACTCTAGTCGGGAAGCGTCGACGATTCACTTGAAGACTCCGGCACGCCCTGGTCCGCGTAATCTTTGTAATCCGCTTGCTTGGATGATTAGAGTCGGCAGGGGCGAAAATGGGTCTACCTGATGAGAAAACTTGAAGGGTTCGGGACCATCCGCCAAAACTAGACCCTCGGTTCAGATCCTACTCGACACGAGTTTTCTGCTAACGATGCTGAAACATCATCGTGATCCCGAGGAAGAGATCAAGGCAGAAGTGCCAGGAGACGTGAGGATTCTGATCCTCGACCTTGTCATCTTAGAGCTAGAACGCCTTGCTAGAAAAGCTTCCGCAAAGACTCAAGCGTTCGCAAGAGCAAGCCTCGATTTTCTGAACAAGAGAAAATTCTCAGTCGTAGAGCATAAGCCTGGCCCATCAGACGTGGATGCGGCGCTCATCGCGTGCGCGCTGACCGAGACGAAGCCGACCGGGATCGCAACAGTTGACAGGGGAATTAGGACTGCACTCGTTACGCAAGGAGTCCCTGTGATCTACCCAAGAATACGACGAGGCCTTGTTGCTAGCAAGTTCCGCTTCTAGTTCGACTTAAATAAAGCGGGACAGTGTCGGATCGCACACAAGCGGTGGAAGGACAGGTCAGAGAACTTGGCTCGCTTATACTCGGGAAAAAGAGGAAGTTCAGGCTCAACACGACCGGTCAGTAGACGTCCACCCGCCTGGTTCAAGTACGAACCTGAGGAGATAGAAGCCTTGGTTCTCAAGCTCTCCAAAGAGGGAAATCCGCCCAGCATCATAGGTCAAATCCTTCGCGACAGGTACGGCGTTCCTCTGGTGTCCCAAGTTGCAGGGAAACGATTGGAACAATTACTTCCCATGGAGACCCGGCCAACGATCCCCGAAGACTTGGAGCTCCTGGTAAGGAGAGCGACAAGTGTCACAAGACACCTGGAGAAGAATCGGAAGGACTATCCCAACAAACGGGACCTTGCTCTCTTAGAGTCGAAAATCCACAGGCTCGCCAGCTACTATCGATCCATAGGAAGAATTCCCAAAGAATGGGAGCACAAACCGGTTGCAGCATCACTCAAGTAGCGATGGAGACAAGCTCGCTCGACTCCACAAACAAGCATCTGAAACAGCCTCCCTGATACGAGAGAAAGCCTCAGACGACACAGTTCTACTCACTAGTCATTTTGACGCTGACGGGATCAGCGCAGGCAGCATCATGCTGAGCGCCATCAACCGCCTTATATCATTCCCGCACTTGAGGGTCATCGACAGTGTCAACGAGAGAATACTCGACCAGATCGAAGCTGTAGAATCTGACCTAGTAATTTTCACGGACATTGGTAGCGGCTATCTCGAGATCATCTCAAAGATTCTGAGAAACCGAAGCATCGTCATTGCCGATCATCATCAGCCACTTGGGGAACCCGGGTCGAACTTACACCACTTCAACACTCACGTTCTGGGATTCGATGGATCCGAGGAGATTAGTGGTGCTGGCACGGCTTACCTGTTGGCGAAAGCGTTGGATTCTCGAAATACCGATCTCTCAGCCATGGCCATCGTGGGCGCCCTTGGAGATCAGCAGGACAAGGGACCGGAACGCCGATTCAAGGGCTTAAACGCGGACATCCTGAAAGACGCGGTGGATTCAAAGGTCATCGAAGTAACAAAGGATCTCATTTTCTTCGGACGACAAACTCGACCTATCCATCGCGCAATTGCCTCGACCACGGATCCATTCCTTCCTGGTCTGAGCGGCGAAGAGGATCGCTGCCTCGCTCTTCTAGATGCAGCTGGCATTCCGACAAAGGTAGACGACAGATGGCGGACCATTTCGGATCTATCTCTAGAAGAAAAGAGTAGAATCGTCGACAAGATAATAGAACATACCATTTCCTCCACATTCCNGGGAGAGACTGTGCTGAATCTCATCGGATCAGTCTACACGTTGACTAGGGAGGATCCTGGCACGTCTCTCCGAGATGCGAGAGAATTCGCAACGCTGCTGAACTCGTGCGGAAGGATGAACCGAGCAGGGCTAGGAATCGCAATTGGGATAGGCGACCGTGGAGAATCGTACCAGCAGGCCCAGCAACTCTACTCTGAGTACAGGATCCAGCTCTCGAAATACATGAATTGGGTCGCGACAGCGCCCAGTGCTACTAGAACAGGAAAGAATGTCGTGATCGTCAACGGACAAGGAACAATCGACGAAAGCATGACCGGGGCGGTCTCTTCACTAATCTCCTCATCAAAGCTGTTCGGCGAATCAAAAGTGACCGTCGTAACAACTCTGACCAGGTCCGGGGAGGCAAAAATCTCGACGAGGGCAACAGAGCAGCTCGTCCAGAAAGGAGTAAACCTCGGAAAGATTCTCCAAAACCTATCGCCAAAATACGGTGGAGTCGGGGGAGGACACGCAATCGCCGCGGGAGCGACAATCCCGAGTCGCGGGCTGGACAGATTCCTTGGTGATCTTGAAAATTCGTTGGACGAGGTGCTCGCATGATCAGGGCGAGAATCCGAGTACGAGTCACTAATCGAGCCATGGCTGAATCCATCGTTCAATCCATAGAACCAGACAATGTTGGGATGGAAGGCCTGAAAATCGAGCCGCGAATATCCAAGGAAAACGCGTACTTCACCATCACGCACTCTGGCAAGATTGAAACCTTCATATCCACCTTGGACGACGTTTTGCGNTGCATTCAAGCCGCAAGATCAACATTACATAGAATTGTGAAGGAGAAACCGAGNTAACACTAATGTCAAAAGCCACAAAGAAGGTACGAGACAAGTGGAGAGCAAAGGAATGGTATTCCGTATTCACTCCATCGTACTTCGGAGAGATGAGCGTCGCCAGTATTCCAGTTGAGGACCCTAAGAAACTCATAGGAAGAGTGGTTGAAACAACACTCTACGAAATTACGAACGATTTTGCTCACCAATCCACCAAACTCTACTTCCTAGTCGTCGCAAATACGGGCGACCGATGCGACACAATTCTCAAGAGCCATGAATACTCAACTGACTATCTCAGAAGCCTCGTTAGAAGGGGCAGCACAAGAATGGACGGCATTTTCACCGCCAACACGATAGACAAGTACCTGACCAGAGTATACATCGTCGCATTCAGTCACGGACGAATCAAAGGCTCCCAGGAGCACGCCGTTAGACAGGTGATGGGGAAGATTGTCGCGCAGAAAGCATCGCAGCTCACCTACTCCCAGATCTGCCATGAAATGGTCCTCGGAAAGATGGGTTCCGATGTCTACAACGAAGCCAAGAAGGTCTGCCCGCTACGACACGTGGGCGTGAGGAAATCAAAACTACTCTCAATGCCTCTAGAAGCGATGCAAAAGTCATCTGAAGTAAAGCCGGCCGAAGAAGAAATCGTAGCACCAATTGCCGAGACGCCCTCAGAATAGTCCAACCGATTGACGCTTCAATTCGGAAGCTCCGGAATACGGGGCAAGTATGGGGAGACTATCACCCCGAGCACTGCCTTCGAACTAGCCGATATTCTGACCAGAGACCTTGGCCTCAAGCTGGCCCTTGCTAGAGACCCAAGGCTTTCAAGTTCAGTTCTGAAATCCGCTTTCGTTTCCGCCGCACTCGAGAAAGGCGCGCGAATCACTGACTACGATATGATTCCGACCCCGGCTTTGGCCTATCAGTCAGGCCATACAAGAGAATCCGGGGGTGTCATGATAACCGCGAGCCACAATCCGCCTCAATACAACGGTTTCAAGATCTTCAATTCGACCGGCGAAACTTTCGACGACAACGTTCTCCGTCGAAGCAGTTCGAAGAACCGCTCAAAAGGACACCCAAAGGCGAAGCGGCACGCAATTGAAGCGATTGAAACGGCGAAACCAGTCGAGTACAAGGAGCGTCTTGGGCAGATTCAATTCGAAAAAGAGTGGCGCATCATACTGGACCCTGGCAATGGAGCGACCTGTTACTTGGCCCCAGAGATATACCGTCAATCATCCGTTAGAGCCACAGCCATGAACTCGTTTCCCGATGGGACTTTTCCAAGTCGCGGTTCCGAGCCGACCAGAGAGGGTGAGGCTTCGCTCTGCAAGCTGGTTGCCGATGCCAAGACCGACGCAGGTATAGCATTTGATGGCGACGGGGATAGGGTCTACATCATCGACGAGAAGGGCAATTGTCCATTGCAGGATAGAATCCTCGGCTCCTACATCACTTTCCTAGCCAGAGAGTCTAAAGGCCCATTTCTCGTCCCAGTCGACGCATCGATGGCTGTCGAAGAGGCTGCCACCAAACACGGAGCAAAACTGATGCGGGGTCCCGTGGGAGACGCAAAGCTTCTAGTCGAAATGAAAAGGATAGGCGCCTCGTTCGCGGGCGAGCCGTCAGGTGCTTGGATTCACGGAGAATACAATCTCTGTCCAGACGGCATCCTTTCAGGCCTGCTCTACCTCAAACAGCTTGAAAAGTTGAACCTCACGGTCTCCCAAGCAGTCGAGGAGATTCCAGAATACTTCATGGTCAGGAAGAGCGTCAACATCAAAGAGAGAATGTCCCCGAGAGTCATCGCAACGCTCTCCAACGAACTTGAGAAGATTATCGGTAAAGGCTCTTCCATCGAAACCAAGTTTGGTGTAAGAGTGAGCTCCGAAGATTCTTGGGTCCTAGCAAGGGAGAGTGGGACAGAACCTGTCACACGCGTTACTACCGAGTCGAAGCAACGATCCAAAGCGAATCGTATCATGAAAGATACGCTCTCCTTACTCAGACGCGTCGTAAACGGGGAGACTTAGTTGAGGGCCGTCGTCTTGGCCGCGGGCCGGGGCGAGCGACTCTGGCCGCTTACGGAGGAAACTCCCAAACCGCTCCTTCCCATTGCGAACAATTCGATCCTTGAACGAACTCTGGAAGCACTCGTACAAGCTGGCATTCGTCAAATCGTTCTGATTGTAGGGTTCAGGAGCGAGAAGATTCGTCAACGACTCGGAAACGGAAAAGCGATAGGAGCCGAGATAAAATACGTCAGGCAAAAATCCCAGAAGGGAACTGCAGACGCAGTTGGATCATGCAGCAAAGAATTAGNAGGCGATGACAGATTCCTCGTCCTATACGGAGACGACTACTATGGGACGAGCGTCCCCAGAACGTTCCTCGCAAAGGCTCGACAGAACAGCGGAATCACCGTTGGCACCGCTAATGTCCAAGACGCTTCCAGTTTTGGCAAGATAGAATTCAAACGGGGCCTGGTCACAGAGATACTAGAGAAGGCGTCCAAGGCCGGACCAGGACAAGTGAACGCCGGAATCTACCTGATGGACCAGTCGATATTTCCTGCCATAACAAAGACCAAACGGTCAGTACGTGGAGAGCTGGAATTGACTGATGCTCTAAGAATCCTCGTCAGCAACGGACAGCCGGTATATGCGCAGGCCTTAGGCTCGCGGCAATGGCTGGGAATCAGCTATCCTTGGGACATGCTTGAAGCGAACCGGTGGATCCTGGAATCCGAAAAATCCGTCTTCAAGGGAACGGTGGAGAAAGGCGTTCAAGTGCGCGGACCAGTAGTTCTAGAAGAGGGCTCGGTTGTTAAGGCCGGCTCGTACTTAGAAGGACCGGTCCGCGTGGGAAAGAGGTGCTACGTGGGTCCGAATTCTTACTTGCGACCATTCTCCACGTTGGGCGATGATGTGAAGGTTGGCGCGGGTTGCGAGGTGAAGAACAGCATCGTGATGAGACACACAAAGATTCCACATCTCTCCTATATTGGAGACAGTGTCATCGGCGAGGACTGTTCGTTTGGCGCGGGCACGATAACTGCCAATCTGAGGTTTGACGAGGCCGAGGTCAAGTCAAAGGTGCGTCGCGTCTGGGTGAATACTGGGAGAAAGAAGCTTGGCGCGGTCTTGGGGGACAGGGTGAGAACAGGCGTCAATGTTTCGATCTTTCCTGGAGTCAAGATAGGTCCAGGCGCTTGGATAGGACCCGGCGCAATTGTCGACCACGACGTCGCTTCTAATGCGCGATACAAAGCGTCCTGACAGAGCCGTCCCTTTCTTCTGACCTGGGTCAACCTGAAAATCGAAACTTTGACTTCGAGAACTGAGTACTAGAATCGCCAAATCTCTGTGAAACGCGACTTCTTAGGTAGCGGTGCCAGACCGGTGGGCAAGCAATCGAAGATGAAACATAAACACGTGCCTGCCATTGAACGCGCTCTGCCAATGGAGCGAATAATCGAGGTGTTCGAAGAGCGCTTCGATGATCCGTATCTCAATCCGATGGCTGAGCTATCTTTCAAAGAGCTGACCACGGCGTTTCCGAACGTGCCGGAAGAAGAGCTGGAAGAGGGCTTGTCGCACTGGACCAACCATTCTGGAGAGAAGACTCTCTCAACAAAAACCGTTGAAACTGATGGGCGTGAAAGCCGGGTCTGGTATATTCATGGACTGGCGAGACATTATGCGGATCCGTCTTCACCTAACCGTGGGCATGTCGCGCTAAGCTAGCAGAGTCGACCTACAGGAGCATCCGAGTCTCTCAGATTCAATCCATTTTAGAAATCGCCCGGAATAAGCCCTAATCCGGAATCTAGGACACGACTTTTTCACGATGAGCACACGCCTAATTTCCGCTCAGGAAAAACTGTTGACGGTTCCATTCTGCGCCGCAAATCAGAGGAATCGCCCGGATCAGTTTCAACTGGCGAGAGCCCTCCGAGAAAAAGGGGGGCCGCGATTTTATTCTCGCGACACGAGACTCCTCTCTGGGGAATCGCACGCAACAAGAGGTCGATTCGAACAGCCGAGACCGCCTAGTCTGGTTACTTACGACTGGACGNGCTAACAATGCTTACGATGTCCCCGTGGTTTAGGACGTATGATTCTCCGAGGCGCATTCCACTNCTAGCGTTTACTCCGTACAGAATATGCTCGCCTAGGTCCGAATGAATTCGGAGAGCAAGATCCTTCAACGTCGACCCTGTCTGAACAAGGATCGCATCAGGCAGCACATTCCCAGAATGGTCGGTCCAACGCTCCGGATCTTCGACCGGATAGACAACGATCATGTTCAGCAGCTTGAAGAAGGCAGAGTTGATGCATTCTTGAACCCCGGTCGCACCGTTCGGAGAGAGCACTTGTTTCCTTATCATTTCTAATGCAGCATCTTGCTGCGGTGTCAGGTTGACAGAGGCTCCGGGAGAGAANTCTGAATCCCCGGGTTTGTAAGAGATCAGGCCCTTCTCGGCTGCCCGTCTCAGCGCGAGTTCCGCTTCGGCAGAAGAAGGGACCGTAAGGTTTCCCGTTGACGCTAGGCGTTGCACGTTGCTCTTAGAGGACGGGAGATCGATCTTGTTCGCAGCCAACATCATTGGCTTGGACGCTCTTCTCAACACTCCAACAAGACGCATCATGTCCTCATGAGACCAGACCGAGGGTCTCTCTTTGAGACCGGCTAGCTTCAGACCTTCTTCGACCTGGAATTTTCTCAGACCGAGTCCACTAAGCCTTTCGGCAAGTGATTGCGCCAAATCCTCCCCCGTCAGATTAGGCTTCCGAGCAATCTTGTCCCAATCCTTCGCGAGTATCTGGTACATCCACGCCTCAAGTTCAGTTTCAAGGAAGCTTACGTCCTCGAGTGGATCGTGACTACCCGCAGCAACAGGTTTTCCCTCGGAGTCAGTTGAACCGGAGGCGTCAACAACGTGGACCAGGGCATCTGCTTTCCGAAGATCGTCCAGGAACTGGTTTCCGAGGCCCTTTCCCGTAGAGGCTCCCGGCACAAGACCGGGACAATCGATCAATTCAACCGGGATAAACCGCTCCCCATCGATGCAACGGGAATTACGAGGCTGATCTTGAACCCCAAGAGCCTTGCAGACGCACTTCGTGCGGAGATAAGAGACCCCCCGATTTGGTCTGATAGTTGTAAAAGGATAGTTTGCAATCGGTACGACCGCCAGAGTGGCAGCGCTGAAGAAGGTGCTTTTTCCCGCGTTCGGTTTTCCTACAATTCCAACCTGCACTTACTACCACGAGAAAATCATGTAGCTGAATGAAGCCCGGTGATTCTCAACCCTGCAGTCTTTACACCATAACGAATGTTCAGAGAAACCAGAAGGGCCGTCAACTGCTCAACCGTTCTCGAATTACTCAACGGTCCCGCGTCCACACCGTGAACTCCGGGAATCGCCCGAGCGAGTTCGAGCACCGTCTTCTTTGCATCCTCATCATCACCGCAGACTAGAACATCACAGTCAACTTGCTTCGAAGTATCGCTCAACATCTCCGCGCTTACGTTGTTGAATGCTGAGACCAGCTTTGTCCCTTTCGGTAGATACCTAGACGCGAACTCTCCCGCTGACCCGTCCCAGACTCCGACCGTCCGAGTCGCGGAACCGCCAACCGCGGTTTCGAGGGGAACCGTCACGTTGACTACGATCTGGCCTGGCTTGATTGAGGGTTTTAGCGATTTGATAGTATCGGGGAGCGCTGCGAAAGGAACTGTTACGACCACGATATCCGCTTTCGATGCTGCCTCCGGATTAGCGAGCCCATAGACCCGTGAACTGGTTCCGATGGTGCTCTGGATCTTGCTCGCTGCCGCCTTGGCCTTTTCCGCTTCTCTGGACCCGACTATGACTTCGTAGCCGTGCTTGGCCCAGCGAAGAGCTAGGCCGTAGCCCTCGTCCCCGGTGCCGCCTATCACTGCTATCTTGGGATTGATCGGCTATCTCCTTCTAGGGCGAGCAGTCTGGGGTAGGCTCTTGATAAGACCTCGACGCATGAGGAGTTCCGTGGACTTGCGCGCGTGAGTGATAATCGCGGTAGCTTTCTCGTNAAGCTCCTTTTTGGTTAGCCGGATTCTGGCCAGGCCTTGCCTTACCGCCTCTGCTCCAACGGCAGCAGCTTCTCTGGGGAAGAGTTCCCAATCGCTCATGCTAGGAATTATTCTGTCCTCGTCCAGGCCTTTCTCCTCAGCGACCTTGGCGATTTCCTTTGCGGCGGCAATGCACATCTCATCGCTAATCATCTTCGCTCTTACATCCAACGTGCCCCTGAATATCGCCGGGAATCCGATAGAATTGTTCACCTGATTCGGAAAATCCGAGCGGCCAGTAGCGACGATCTTGGCCCCAGCCTCCTTCGCCTCCCACGGCCAGATCTCGGGAATCGGGTTCGCGCACGCGAACACGATCGAGTCATCATTCATCGTCTCAATCAGTTTTCCCGAGACCACGTCGGGACCCGACTTAGACATCGCCAACAGCGCGTCAGCCCCTTTGATCGCCTCCTTCAGCCCTCCGGTTCGGCCCTCTCGATTTGTCTTGAGAGCCATGTCCCACTTGGCCTTGAAACTCTCACTCAGGTCTTTTCTCTCCTTGGTCAGAATTCCCATACTATCAACCATTGTTATGCTTCCCGGATCTACACCCGCCTCGATTATCATCCTGGCCACTGCAATATTCGCCGCACCCGCGCCTAACATGCAGATATTGGAGTCCCCCATCTTCTTCCCAACAATCCTCAATGCGTTCATAAGGCCAGCGCAAACGACCGTTCCGGTCCCTTGCTGATCATCATGCCAGACAGGAATTCCCAAATCATTCCTCAAAGCATCAAGAATATCGAAGCACTTCGGCTGCGAGATATCTTCCAAATTGACTCCTCCGAACGAAGGNTGCAACCACCGTACAGCATTCTCTATCTCTTCAGGGACTTTTGTTCCAAGACAAATCGGGTATGCGTCNACGCCTCCTAGATACTTGAACAAGAGGCTCTTCCCTTCCATGACCGGCAGGCCAGCCTCAGGTCCGATGTCGCCGAGTCCGAGAACTCTAGTACCGTCGGTGACGATAGCTACACTGTTAGACTTGTTAGTATAATCATAGACCTTCTCAGGATTATGCTGAATCTCTCTGCAAGGATCAGCAACTCCCGGCGTATACCAAATGGCAAAGTCTTCGTAGGAGTTGACAGGAACCTTTGAACTGATCTCGATCTTGCCGTGGTAGTAAGGATGATACTTCATGGCAAGTCGAGCAGGCGCGTAGGCACGCTTCAACAGTTTGACATCCTGAGCCATAACTCGCTACGCACTTCCACTAGATTCCGAGCCCTCACGAATGCAAGATTTAACAGTGTTGAGCTTCAATCGGTCGAGTAAGCCTTATCAGACGTATGCTTATTGTCCGGATTTCGAGGCTGCACTCATGGCCTATTCGCACATGGAAGGGTGGTGGCGCGACGGCACAGCCGATTTCCGAGATTGGCTCAGGCGAGCGGCAATTAGCTGGAGAAGAGAGCCCGTCGTGAAGAGAATCCATCGACCTACACGACTCGTGACTGCCCGACGCCTTGGATACAAGGCAAAACCGGGAATTGTTATGGTAAGAGTCCGGATCCGACGTGGAGGTGCAAGGAAACCAAGGCCAGTTTCTGGAAGAAGACAGAAGGCGATGGGGGTTTCTAAGTTCACCCGGTCTATTTCGCTTCAGAAAGTGGCCGAGAGGCGAGCGGGAAGGAGATACCCGAACTTGAGTGTCCGGGAATCATACCATCTCTATTCAGACGGAATCAGCCACTGGTATGAAGTGATTCTTTTCGATCAACATCATCCAGCGCTACAACACTGAATCGAGTCACACTCCATAGCAAAGAGTCGCCCAATACAATCGCTTACGTATCTTCATGCCTGACCTCAAAGTAGGCTATTCGATGATGTTAACGAACGCGTGTGAGGAGTCGAAATGAGCCACTCGGGCCTCCGGAAGTTTATTCGCATAGGCCAACAGGCTGACCCAGTTATTCTCGACGCCCTGAGCCGCGACGCTCCAGCTGATTTCAAACCCGCACTCAGGTACCACTTCGAAGTGGCGGGGAAACGTATGAGAGCTGCTATGCTTGTTCTAAGCTGCGCGGCAGCTGGCGGAAAGATCGAACGGGCAATCAAGCCTGCGGCAGTCGTTGAGATGATCCATAATTATTCACTCGTCATGGACGATCTCATTGATCGTGGAGAAATCAGACGGGGAAGACCGACTGTACGAGTGGTGATGGGGGATTCAATGGCTTTGTTAGTTGCGATGTTTTACCGCGAAGTCCTCGATGACTTGATCAAAGATTCGCCCGCTAGTGACAAAATCAGAAATATTGCTGTCAGGACCATGAAGGAAATANTCGATGGAGAGCGACTGGATTTGCTGCTCGAGCAGGCNGGCCGAACCGATTCTTATCTGATCAGAAACAGAATCTCCAGTCCTAGTTTCAAGTTATACCTGGACATGGTGGGAAAGAAGACCGCATGTCTCTTCAAGGC
>JGI25390J43892_10000074_pt1 | contig 14840 bp, 13 predicted proteins | sample GraSoi013_2_20cm_FD_43892 | JGI IMG/M metagenome (IMG submission 43892) | reverse complement strand
CGCTCATTGAACAGCGCAGGGAGCGCTCGACAACGATGAACGAAGCGGAGTCGAATCTGCGCACAATTCGAAACTCGTTGAATGATCTGCGCGACTCGCGTTCCAAAGAACAAGTGCGCCAGGCAGAACTGCAGTTGAAGATCGATAATCTCACCGAACGCGTTTCACGCCGATATCAAATCAATTTGCGCGAATTTAGCCAGGACCAGGCTGCGTTTGAAAAAACTCTGCGAGCGCAATTGAAACGCAATGACAAAGTGGAGGGCGGAGCGGCTGCGATGCCGGGCTCGCCGGAGCTCGCCCCTNCTGATGTCGAACAGCTTATTAGCGACCTTCGAACGCAACTCGATAANATGGGGCCAGTNAACTTGGACGCTGTTCACGAGTACGACGAACTGGAAGAGCGATACAANTTTCTCGAAACGCAGAACAATGACCTTACCAATTCGCGTCGCGAATTGCTGGATGTGATTGCGCAGATCAACTCGACTACGAAAAAGTTGTTCAGCGAGACCTTTGCTCAGGTACGGATCCACTTCCGTGAAATGTTCGAAGAGCTCTTTGGCGGGGGACGCGCAGACCTGTCCTTGCTCNACGAAAACGATCCGCTCAACTGCGGAATCGAAATCAGCGCCAANCCTCCGGGCAAACAGTTACAAAGCGTTTCCCTGCTAAGCGGAGGCGAGCGTTCCATGGTTGCTGTGGCGTTGCTGTTCGCAATTTACATGGTACGACCAAGTCCGTTCTGCATTCTCGACGAAGTGGATGCAGCAATGGACGAAGGCAACATNAACCGCTTTGTCCGCGTGTTGGACCGGTTCATAGAACAGAGTCAATTCATCATCATCACGCACAACAAACGCACCATCGCCAAGGCCGACGTACTGTACGGNGTGACGATGGAAGAGCGCGGCGTGAGCAAGCTCGTGGGGATGAAATTGACGGCACCACAGCAAGTCTCCACAGAAACGTTTGCGAACGTAGAACAGAAGTCGAGACAACAACGTCTCGTGCTTGCAACGCGGTAATTTCCTCTCCGGGAGAGCGCAGGTTGCCAGCTTGGAGCTATCGGCAGCTTGTGGCTCTCCGGAGAGCAAGTCGTGAGGGTGTAAAATTTTTTTGCGCGGGCTGGCCGATCTCGCGTAAAATTGTCGGATGCTTCAGACGGCGCAGCGCCAATCGAAAACTAAAAAGCCCTCGCCGCCGCATGAGCGCTTCCTCGAGGCGTATCGTTGGATGCGGCTGACGCGTACGCTGGAGGAAAAACTCGTTAGTCTGTATCGGGGCGGCCTGATCACTGGCGGTGTCTACATCGGNAAGGGCCAGGAGGCGGTCAGCGCAGCGTGTGGCTTGTTCCTGCAAAAAGGCGACATCTTCGCGCCGTTGATTCGNGACCAGGCGGGACGATCCGCGTTCGGCGAACCGCTGTTGGATGTTACACGAACTTATCTAGGCTCGCGTCAGGGTCCCATGCGCGGACGTGACGGCAACATCCATCGAGGTCGCCCGCAGCAAAACCAGCTCGCCATGGTTAGCCATCTCGGCGCGATGATTTCCGTGACTGTGGGCGCGCTGATGGCGAAACGCTTTAAGGGAGAGAAAGATTTTATCGGCCTGGCGTGCATCGGCGAAGGCGGAATGCAAACCGGTGCGTTTCACGAAGGAATGAATATCGCGGCAGTAGAACAGGTGCCTCTGGTCATCGTCGCGACAAATAATCATTATGCTTATTCCACGCAGAATGACCGTGAGTTCGCGTGCCACGATCTAGTCGATCGCGCGATCGGTTATGGCTTTGAAGGTTACAGTCTTGATGGCACCGATCTCAGTGCGTGCCTCGAGNTAATCGGCGGCGCAGTCAAACGCGCACGCGCAGGACGTCCGCCACAGTTGGTCGTGGCCTCCGTTCTGCGGCTTTCCGGCCACGGTGAACACGACGATGCCAGTTACGTGACTGAGGAGATCAAGCGTGAACCATTTGCGCGCGATTGTTTGAAAGTCGCTGAGCAAACAATCGCTGATTTGAATCTGGTCGATGCCAAAACGCTGACTGAGTGGCGCAAAGAAGCAGTGGCGAAGGTGGATGAGGCGATTGCCACTGCGCAAAAAGAGGCGCCGCCGGAAGGCGACAAAGAAGATTGGTGCGCAATCTCCGTGCGCGACCTTGTGGATAGCCTGCAATGAGCATTACATATCTCGAAGCAATTCGCGAGGCGCAGGCAAAGCTACTCCGTGACGACGAGCGCGTGTTTATCTATGGACAGGACGTCGGCGGCACTTTTGGCGGCGCTTTCAAAGCGACGAAAGGTCTTGCTAAAGAATTTCCCGGACGCGTACTGAACACGCCAATTAGCGAAGACGCGATGGTTGGAGCCGCGATCGGGGCCGCGATCGAGGGAATGCGACCGATTGTCGAAATGCAGTTTGCCGATTTTTCCAGTATCGCCCTGAACCAAATCCTGAACAACGCCGGCACGCATTACTGGCGGACAAATGTACCGGTCCCTATCACCGTTCGTCTGCCTTCCGGCGGCACAAAAGGCAGCGGGCCATTCCACAGTCAATCGATGGAATCAATTTATGCGCATTACCCGGGACTCATCGTCATGACACCTGCGACGGTAGAAGACGCCTACACCATGCTGATTGAAGCGGTGGCCATCGACGATCCGGTTGTTTATTGCGAGCACAAGTACCTCTACTATCATCTCAAGGCGGACAAGCTACCGACCCAGGGCGTGCCCACCGGCACGGCACGCATAGCGCGGGAAGGGCGCGACCTTACCATTGTGAGTTACAGCGCGATGGTGCACGAAGCTCTCGCAGTCGCGGAACAATTGGCCGGCGAAGGTTTTGAAATTGAAGTTATCGATCTTCGCTCGGTTAAACCGCTCGATACTAATACGGTTCTCGCCTCAGTCGCGCGCACAGGACGCCTCTTGTGTGTGGGAGAATCGTTTCCATGGGGCGGCGTAACAGCCGAGGTGATTGCGCGCGCCGCGGCCGAGGGTTTTCATTTATTGGACGCCGCGCCGCAGCGGCTCAACGCGAAAGACACTCCGATTCCTTATCATCCAAATCTTTGGTCGGCCCACAGACCCAATGCAAAAGAGATCGCGCGAAAAGCTCGCGCGCTGCTTCGAGAGTAAAATTTATGCCGCAAGTCCCAATCATCATGCCACAGCTAGGCGAATCGATCGCCGAAGCCACAATTGTCGATATTAAGGTAAAGCCCGGCGACGAGGTTGCGGATGATCAGGAAATTTTAGACGTCGAAACCAACAAAGCGGTAATGGGCGTGACGACGCCGTGTAAAGGCAAGATTGCTCAAATCACCGTGCAATTGAAAGAGACTTATCCGGTCGGTGCAGTCCTTGGCTACGTGGAAGCGAGCGAGGCAGACGCTGCGAGATTTGCAAAGCAGGCGCCTTCTCCGGCGCAGCGCGAAGTCGCGGAGGAGATTCCTGCGCGCGCTGATCAAGAGGTCGCTCCCGCGCGTGAGAAGAAAGTGGCCGGGCGCGACGGCGATGGCGCACGCGCCGGCGGATTGCCTGTTCCAGTTACATCGAAAGGCGCGACGTTCATGTCCCCGCGTATTCGCGCGAGGATGGCCGAGCTGCAGTTAACAACTGCCGATCTTGCCGGAATCATGGGCACGGGCGCGGGCAACCGCGTCACAATTAAAGATCTCGAAAATTTTCTGCATAAAATAGAGAGCCAAATGGCGCAGGATGCTTCTGCGATTCGCACGGGTGTGGCAGACGCGATGCGGCGAAGTTGGATGCGGCCGCTTTCAACGATTGGTTCGTCGGTAAATCTCGATCCCGTGCTGCAGGATCGACAGTCGCGCGATCCCAAACCCGGCCCAGGCCTCTACGCGTTGCGCGCGCTTGCGCTCGCGCTTGCAGAAACTCCCGGCGCGGCGGCGAAATTAATCGGCAATCGCGTTGTGCAGTCAACTTCAATCGACGTCGGAATTGCGGTTGAGGCCGAAGATGGAATCATGGTGCCGGTGATCCGATCTGCCGAAAAAACTTCGCTCGCCGACCTTGCGACGAAATACAAGGAGCTCATCGAGCTGGCCCGCCAGCGGCGCATCTCGCCAGACATGCAAGCCGGCGGCATCGCAACCGTTTCAAACTTCGGAACTTTTGGAATGGAATGGGGCACGCCAATTCCGCTGCCGGACCAGACATTGCTGCTTGGTCTCGGGGCCGGAAAAAAAGTTCCGTCATGGAACGAACAGAAAAAGGAATTCATNCCGAGAACCGAGGCACAGATCACGCTGAGCTTTGATCATCGCAGTATTGACGGCGGCGGCGCAGGACGCTTACTGAAACGAGTGATCGAGCTATTGGAAACTCCCAAAAAGCTNTAATCTTCGTCCGCATCACCGGGTCGCTCGTTCGGAAATTTTCGAAAATCACTCCCGCATGATTTTTAAATTAACTCGTCAGGCTCACTAAATAATTGCAGACATGTTTCCGCAGTGAACCCTGCAATTTCTTACATCATTACTTCCGTTCAGCGCAGCGGGACGCATTTGCTTTGCAGCATCCTTCGAAGCACCGGCATAGCGGCGTCGCCAGAAGAGCATTTTTTATGTAAGCCCGGAGAAACCTGGGAAAAACGCTGGGGCGCGCCATCGCGCCTCGCCTACGTGCAAAATGTTTTGCGGCAAAANACCACAGCCAATGGAGTCTTCGGGACCGTCGTAATGTGGAGCTATTTCGAACGAATGCTCCAGATGTTGCAGGAAATTCCCGCATATAAAAATCTTAATGGGGCGCAACTTCTCGCGGCTGTTTTCCGCAACCCGAAATACATCTGGATGCGCCGCCGGAACCATGTCGAGCAGGCGGTCTCCTGGGCCATGGCATGCCAGACAGGCATCTGGAGTCAAAAAGCAGAAAAAAAAACGCACCCGCGCGCCATACCCAAGTTCGATTTCAAGGTAATCGACGAATGGTGCAACCGGATCGCAGCACACGATGACGGCTGGGCGAACTATTTTCGCGAAAATCAAATTGAGCCTCTGATTCTCTTTTATGAAGACGTCGTCACGTCTCACCGCATCGCCGCGGAGCGGATCCTGGAATTTCTCGAATTGCCACTTCCGCCGGACTTGGAAATTCCGCCGCCAGCTGTTGAAAAACAAGCTAATCAAATCTCCCACGAATGGGCAGCATGTTACCTCAAGCTAAAAAAAGCGAAGACAGACAGGCTTGCACGTATCCTCCGGCGCATGCGAGCTTAAGCATTCCCTCGCGGGGCTGCGTCGCAACGCCAACGCAGGGGCAGCAAAAAGTCAGTTGTTTGTTCTGCCTCTTAAGATGAATGCCAGCAGGATTATGAGAACGCACGTGGCGGTGGTTGCACTTCCCAAAATCAACCAGGCTGGTTGATAAATAAGAGCAAGCCGTCCATGAGCACCAGCTGGGACTTCGACAGTTGGGAATAATCCGCGATACGATGTGACGACGAGTTTTTGATTGCCCATTTTTGTTTTGTACCCGCGAAAGTATGGCCTGGAAAAAGCGAGCAAAGCGGGACGATTACCGTTGGAGACATCGATATCTGCTTCCACTCGATTTCGTGAATTATTGATTCGCGAAACAGTTGCTATGACAAATTGCTCTCCAGGCCGCGAATCAATGGAACTTATCGAACGCACTCGCGCGAATGGAGCACCGCGTCGATGAAAGACTCGTCCTTCGTCTGTTGTAAGAACCGCTTCCCATTCAGAGGCCGGCTGGGGCGTGAAATCCAATTCTCGCGCAACAACAATTCCATCCACGCCCAATAAAGCTAGTTCACCATCCTTACCCGCCTGGTTATTGAGTAAATAACTTCCTACATCGGGATTGATCTCACCGTGAATTGAAGTCGCGAATTCACGGGCCACGCCAGCCGGCCGAATCGGGCTGTAGCCATTGATGAAATGCAGTCCGGCCCACATCGGTGTGCTTCCCGGACGTAGAACTTCTCCGACCGCCTGGGGTTTGTTTGATACGCAATAGGTAAGTTCCGCCCACGGATAAATGCTGAGATAAAGGCGCGCTGGATCGAGCGGCGCAGGCTTAAGCAGGTGCTGAGAGAAATTGTACGTCGGAACGCCGCAGTTCGTCGGGATGTAGATGTATGTCGCGAGCAACGCCAAAAACGTGACCGCCACGGGTGCCCATTCCTGAAGTTCAGAATCGCGCAACGCGACCTCCCAAAGACACCAAAAGACCGCCAGCCCAAGAAAGATCCATGTCAGCGGGAAAGCGTACGAACCAGTCGTACGCAGAATTAGCATCGCACTGCNCGTAACGGCAGTGAGAGCGAGTGCCGCTGTAGCCGCGATCGGTGATCCNGGTCGCAGGTGCAACGCTTCTGCCGCNCAGACCGCGAGAACCAAATGAAAAAACGGCANCCAACGAAAACTCCACCGAAAAAGCCCAGCTGTCGGGATCATGGAGAGCAAGAGCACGAACAAGAGCAGGACCAACTCCCATTTGATTTGCCTAACAAGCAGACGTCCGCGCCACGCTAACCCACCAATCAGTGCTGCCGGAGCGGCAAGCCCACAAGCCANTTCCATCGCTGTATGTGGCAAGTAGCGATTGGAAAAATCGGCCCAATTAACGGTCCAGCATGGCAAGATGAGTCCGGGCAAAGCCGCTGGTGAAACAAGCCATTGCCAATGCGCTCTCGCTGCCTGTAATTCGCGCGCTGAACCCTGAACCAAATCGAGAATCGCGAGCCACGCGGGCGCCGATAACCCGAAGCCGAGTGCCACGCCGGAGAGCATTGGCACGACGGAAAAAATGCTTCGCGTTTCGGCTAACGACTTGAGTACCAGCCATGCGATCAATAGGAGCAACATCAAAACCGTGTAGGGAAATCCGCCAGTTACGACGAGGTACACAAAGGGCGCCGGCCAGAGGAATCTCCATTTNCNTCGCTGGGGATCGAGCGCTCGCGCCNCGCCCCACCACGCCCAAGGCAGCCATGTAAAAGCACCAAGCGCGCCGAACCAATCGGTCGCGCCCCAACAAATGATCCAACCGTTCAAAGAAGCGACAAGCGCAACAAAGATCGACAAGGGAACTGAAAATTGGCGATCACGCGCGAGCAAAAACGCGCCCACCGACAGAGCAAAAAGGTGCGCAATGGAGACGGCGGCTGCTTGCTGAGGAAATATGAGCGGAAATTTCCAGACGGCGATGATAACTGCGTTCACAAAAACCGAGAACACTCCGTACTGAAATTCTCCGGCGAGATTGCCGCAGACCCACGAATAGGGGCTTAGGATTGGCCAATGGCCTTCCGACCAACTGCGCGCCATGTCTGCGAACACGGGCAGAACAGACAATTCATAATCGTCGTTCCAAAAAGCGAGCGGATTGTGCCAGAGAAGGATAAGGCAGAAAAAGACGACGATGAATCCGGCTGAAATGGCTCCGATTAATGTGGAACGCGTGCGAACTACGTGCATCGCGATTTCTCTCAACGTCCAACGCCGAACGCTCAACGCCCAACGCCTAATGCGGGAACTCGCATCATCATTTCACATTTCTTTCGGCCGTTCGGACGCTCGAGAAGAAAATTTTGATGAGCTCTTCCGCCTCGTTGAGGATCGCACTCATTTTCGGTGCTGGGATCATCGATGATTTCGCTATCAGCCCTAACCAGCGACGAGTCTCCTTCAGTTCCTTGAGGCAAACCTTTGATTTGTGAACGAAATCTTTGCGCGATTCTGCAGCTTCGACCTCGCCGTGATTTCCGTACGGCGAAGTTCCACAGTGGAGCAGCTGACCTCCGAGGTGGTTTGCGGCTCTAGTATTTGGCAGCGAGTCAACCAATCGAACAATCCGCGCGCTGAATTCAAGCAGTCGATCTTCTAGGTCGAAGCGCGGTTTACCTGATCCTTGAGCGTTGGACGTTGAGCGTTGGNCGTTGGGCGTTGAATCCGTCATTTCCCGCACGGCGTGAACCGGTGCATCTTCGCACTTGCGGCGGTCGGGTATCCATTGAACGTCGATAACTCGGCGCTGAGTGTTGAGCGTTTTCTCCTTCATAAAACAACCGGCTCTCCCTCGGTCATCACGAGGACCTTGTCTTCAATCCCATGTTCGCGTGCGGACTTGAGCAAACGTTGTGGTGGTTCATGCATCGGTTCAAAACCGAGACGAAAAGTCCCGTAGTGCATCGGAATCAATGTCCTGGCACCGAGTTCGAGAAATGCCCTGACCGCTTCCTCCGGATTCATGTGAACTTCGCGGCCGGTTGGCGCCTCGTACGCACCGATCGGAAGCAGNGCAATCTCAATCCCGTAGCGATCGCCAATCTCTCTAAAGCCGGGAAAGTAGGCGCTGTCGCCGCAGTGGAAAATGGTGCGGCCGTTTGCTGCGATGACAAATCCACCGAAGTCGCGATGTAAATCCGCCAGAAATCGTGCGCCCCAGTGATGACAAGGTGTCAGCGAAATTTTGAGCGGGCCAAGCTCGACTGTCTGCCAGTAATCGAGCTCGTGCACGATGTGGAAGCCGAGATCGTGTACCAGGTTACCTACGCCCATCGGCACGACGATCGGCTGGTCGGCCGCAACGCGGCGCAGCGTACGCCGGTCGAGATGATCGAAATGAGCATGAGTCACCAAGACGAAATCGATCGACGGCAAATGATGAATTTCGAAGCCCGGCTGCTTCAAACGCTTGATTACCTTAAGCCACTTCGACCAGTTCGGATCGATCAAGACATTCACTTCGTGAGTTTGAACAAGAAATGACGCGTGGCCGATCCAGGTAATACAAACCTCGCCTTCTCGAATTTTTGGGAATTGCGGAGGCCGGGGCGCCTGATCACCCGCCCGTTTAATGAAAAGGGATGGAATCAGGACGCTGGTAAGAAAATTACGCTTATGCCAGTCGGCTCGTGGACGCAGACGGACCCGGGTGGAAGGCTTGGCAGTTGCGCCATCCGATGATTGGCGAACAATGTTTCTCCGGCTTTTTTTTGGGAAACGAATGGGCACAGTCTTAAAGGATATGGGACAGTCGAGAAGTTAAAAGAGTTAAAAAAGTTACAAAGTTCGATTAGGCGCCGAAAGCGGCGCCTTTTTAAGGTTTCAAGCTTTTTAACTTTGTAACCCTTGTAACTTTATCCATTCCGCGTTGAGTTGTGCGGGTTATGCCAGGTTGGAAAGTCTTTATACCCCTGTTTCTGCTCTTTTCAGTCGCGTTCGCGTCTGAATCGCGCTTGCCGTTCAGCACTGTCTTTAAAGGACAGGATCAGTTCAATCGACTGGTCGCAAAGGCCAAAGCCGGAAATTGGAAAGCGTTGCCGATTGGGGAACGGACTGCGGCGGTAGGACAGACGTTGATTGGGACACGCTATAAACATTTCACCCTTGAGATCGACAACCGGATCGAGTCGCCCTCAGTAAACTTTCAGGGCGTGGACTGCTGGACCTTTTTTGAGATCGCCCTCAGTTTCGCTCGAATGCTGAACGAGCCGGAATCGAACTGGACTCCGGAACGTCTGCTGCATTACATCGAGATGGATCGATACCGGGGCGGCGAATGCACCGGCGATTATCTTTCGCGGCTGCATTACCTGGAGGATTGGCTTTACGATAACGATCGGCGTGGACTCGTAGAAGATATGACTCGCGATCTAGGTGGACGCAGCGTTGCACATTCTGCGCGGGAGATGAGCGCCGGCTGGCGACATTATCGTTATCTCGCCGCGAACCGTTCGCTGCTCGGACCCCTTGCACGCATGGAAGCAAAAGTATCCTCGCGCCCCCTTTACGAAATTCCGAAGAACAAAGTCGCAGGAATTGAATCGAAGCTGCGCAGCGGCGACATCATCGGAATCATTTCACGCGACCGGGCCGGACTTTATTCCACTGCCCATGTCGGTCTGGCATCGCGCACAAGCGACGGCGTCTTGCATTTCATGCACGCTTCTTCGCCAAGCAATTACGGGCGCGTGGTCGTGGACTCAGAGCTTTCGAAATATCTATATCGCTACCGCTCTGACAGCGGAGTTTTGGTCGCGCGACCCTTGCGTTAGTCAGTTTCCTTCTCGTGCAGTTCCGCGAGTAACTTCTCCAACTCGTCCAGAGCGTCGTCTGCATCGACACCGTGTGCCTCGAGCGTAGCCGTCGCACCGCAATCGAGATTAGCGCGCAGGATGTCAATTAGGCTCGAGGCGGAATATCGCTTTCCCGCCTTTACTACCCAGATTTCTGATCGAAAGCTTCGTACGCGTTTGACGAACTGGGCCGCAGGCCGCGCGTGCAATCCGAGTTTGTTGGTGATGCGCACCTCACGTTGCGNCGAAGTGAGCGCCTTCTTCTGTCCGAGTGTCATGCCTGGCTCGTCCCCCAGCGCCGGTGCAGAAACCTTTCGATCGGTGAAAAGAAAATTTTGTCCGCCAGCAAACCGATGACGACAATCACAATCATGATCCCAATGACCTGCTCCATAGCGCTCAATTCGCGACCATAATGGAGAAGCTGGCCAAGGCCAAAACCAGTCAGGATTGTCACGAAAATCTCAGCAGCCATCAGAGAGCGCCAGGCGAAGGCCCACCCTTGCTTCATTCCGCTAACGATGAAGGGAAGTGCGGCTGGCAGGATCACTTTGAACCACATGTGCAATCGCTTGGATCCCATGGTCAAAGCGGCGCGGCGATAAATCGGCGGAACATTGCGCACGCCGGTCTCAGTTGCGATGATCACAGACCAGAGGGTACCCATCACGACGACAAAGAGCATCGCCGCTTCTGTCTGCCCAAACCACAAGAGCGCGAGCGGCACCCAGCAAACACTGGGTAACGTCTGCAAGCCAAGTGCCAAGGTTCCAATCGTATCGCCAAACAATTTCCAGCGTGCGGTCAACAGCCCCAGCGGAAGCCCAACCACCAGTCCTATGAAGTAACCAATAAGTAAGCGGCGCATGGTTATCACAGTCGCTCTTGCGAGGGTTCCGTCGGCAGCAGCGCCCTCCAAGTAGGTGACAACCTGGCTGGGGGATGGCAGTAGAACGGGCGACCAAATCTTTGCGCGATACGCCGCTTCCCAAAGCAAAACGAGAACAGCGAAAAACGCAGCCGCCAGCAGAAACCGTTTCATTTAGGAGCGATAGCCTCAGCTTTACCGGCGCTTTTCAGCGCCTTCGTAATTTGTGTGGCATGAGCGGCGAGATCGACGCTGTTGATATCACGCGGTCGCGGCAGGTTCACAGTGAATTCCTCCTGGATGCGACCTGGATGAGGCGAAAAAAGCAGAACCCGATCGCCCAGACATGCAGCTTCGCGAACATTGTGCGTTACAAAAACGATCGTTTTGCGACGCGCTTTCCAAATCTCTTGAATGTCGCCGTAAAGCTGCTCGCGAGTGAGGGCATCAAGCGCGGCAAACGGTTCGTCCATGAGCAGGACGCGTGGATTGGGTGCAAGCGCGCGAGCCAACGAGACGCGCTGCTTCATTCCGCCGGAAAGTTCGTGAATGTTTGCGTGTTCAAACCGGCTCAACCCAACGAGCTCCAAATAGTACTTGGCAACCTCGCGTCGGTCTTCATTTGTCAGGTTCGGTTTTAGCTTAAGTCCGAAGAGGACATTCCCAAACACATCCAGCCAGGGAAAGAGCGCCGGTTCCTGAAACATAACGAGCCGCTCGCGGCCAGGTCCAGTCACTGGCTTTCCGTCCGCCAGCACTGCGCCGCTGTCCGCTTTTTCCAGACCGGCAATAATATTGAGCAAGGTCGTTTTGCCACAGCCGCTCGTGCCGACAAGACACACAAATTCGCCTTCGGCGACTTTCAGACTCACGCGATCAAGCGCCAGAACATTGCCTGAAGCGCTGCGAAAGCTTTTTGACACGCCTTCGACCGAGAGCTTCGAGGGCGGGATGATCTGGAGCTCCTCAGTCGCTGAGGAATGGTGGCGGCCGGCCCGGAGCATTAAGGAGTCTCGATTAGCTTCGATGTGTCTGTCGAGCCTTTTAGAAAACCTGCGTCCTTGCCGTCCTGCACCGATTTCGCGATCAAATCGCGCGATACTTCACCGGTGAACTGAATTCTTTTCCACGCTTGCGCAACGGCATCTGGCGAAAAATCAGCCCGCGTTTCGGCCTTCAATTCGTCAATCAATAACTTTTGCGCCTCCGATTCGCTCGCCTGGATCCATTTCGTTAACTCCACATTCGCGTCAGCGATTTTCTTTGCGAAATCGCGCCGATCACGCAGGAANTTCACACTNGAAACAAGCCACGTNGTGATGGTGTNCNTGTCTTCAAGAAAAACACGCGCNTTNGCNTCGCGCTCGAGNCGNGTTACCCANGGCTCGACTGTCCAAACGGCNTCAANNCCNCCANTTTGAAAGAGTCCGAGCTGATCCGGGTTCGCGGTTGGGATCACCGTCACATCGCCGCCGGTGAGCGTGACCTTGAAGTTCTGTGCTTTCAACCATGCCCGGCATGAAATGTCCTGCGTGTTGCCGAGCTGGGGTGTGGCTATTTTTTTTCCGCGAAAATCCGCTGGCGCTTTCATAGGCGAATCAGCTTTCACTACCAAAGCGGCGCCGGCATTAGCTGCACCCGAGATTACGCGCACTTCTTCACCGTTCGATTTCAAGTACGCGTTGAGCGCAGGACCAGGGCCGACGTAGGTGACGTCAAGCGATCTTGCAAAGATCGCCTCCATTGCTGAAGGACCTGCGTTGTAAGTAAACCATTGAATCTCGACGTTCGGCCCGAGACGTTTCTCAAACCAGCCCTTGCCTTGGCGGGAGAGCGCGTGTGCAATTACGCCCTGCGCATGAGTGATGTTTGGAAAATGCCCGAATCGAATCGTGGTCTTCTCTTGGGCAGCCGCAAACGACGTCCAAAGCAAGAATATTCCAATAATTGCTGTTATTTTTATTTTCATAACTGGTTTCAATAGCAGAGCGCGCTCACAAACTGACAGGCAGTCCGCGTCCTCGCAGCTCAATCATTCGGAGACTAACATCAGTTGAACGCGTCCGGTGACTTCATCGAATTGATCCTCGCCAAACTGCGGATTCGCTTGGCGGAAATCCAACCAGGTATGAATGTAGTTGACCATTAGCTTCACATTGTCGCCGTGGCGATCACCAATTTCGCTTTTTTCATAGCAGTGGGGCCTCAACGATAAAGATTCCGGTAAAGATATAGAATGCTAGAATTTAAAATTCAGATTCGCTTGGAATAATTGATATTCGTCGAGCGGATTGATGCTTATGTCGCCAACTCCGCCTGTGCCGTAGGAGCCGTTGATACGCCAAGCATGCGAGTAGGTGACGTTGAAGAGTATTGCATCAGCCAGCATGTATCCGGCTGTCAGGACGAGGCCTTGCTGATTGAGTTGGCTGTTGAACAGGTCATTATCGCTCAGGTTGGGATCCAGCGAGAATTGTTCCTGATGTTGCCAGTAGCCCTCGATCTGCCAATCGTGCTTCTTCTTTAGCTGACCAATACCGAGACCAGCTTCATAAGCGTAGCGCTGGCCACCGCCTCCTGGATGGCCTGCCGCGGTGGCACGGTCGTCGGCGTCGAAGTTCGTTGCGAAATCCCCGAAGGCGCGCATCGGAATTTTCCCGACCTTCCAGCCGACCTCGGCGGGTATGTCGAAGACCAAAAGACTGTTGATGCCCGTTTGATTGCCACCGGGATCGCCCGAATAATGGATATTAAACGTGTTGCCGTCGCCGGTGTAGTTGTACAGGGTTGGCGCAAGCTGGAAGTACGCGATGTGCGGGAAATCAAACTTCGCTCCGACCTGCCAGCCGAGCATGAATGCATTGGCGAGCGGGGTCTGCTGAGTCTCACCGCCTATTGGCTGCGTCGTTGTCGGGGGTGTGCCAATTGGGTTTGACGGGTTAGAATCGTCATAAACAAACTGGCCGAAGTTCGCGAAGACGTCGATTTTCACCAAAGGTTCCGCTGGAGGTGGCGCGGCTACATTTTTCCCGTCCTTGCTGTAGGACACTGGCTCCGCTGCTCCGCCACCGATGGTGAACGTGTGTTTCCACTGTTCCGCCAAACCTTCCGGATTGATGTCGTCATCCCACACCATTCGAGTATAGACGAACGGGTTCGGCATTTTGCCGCCGGTGAATGTAAATCCGGGGAAGCCTTTGTAGCCTCCATATGCCTGGCCGACAAAGACGCCGTCATCCCCTTTTGCGAACGGTCCGCCACCACCCGGCGAGGTCGTCGACGTGTCGGCACCGAAAGTGACGTTCGTTGACCGTGGGCCGGCGCCGGTCTCTAACCGAACCCCAAAGAACCAATCATCCAGAACCGTTCCCCGCAATCCGATGCGCAAACGATAGCGCTCGCGTTCGCGCTCCTGCCAGTCATTAGCGTTATCCTGACCGAACTGAAAGTGGTCGGGAAGTCTGCCACCTCGATATTCGTACCGCAGACGCAGATCGCCAAAGAGCTCCAGCTCAGTGATCGCCGGAAACAATTTCCATTTTTCGCCGCCGTGTAACTCGGGCACGAGTTTCTCGACGTATGTCTTTCCATCACTAGTCACCTCCGTCTTGGTTTTGCCTTCCGCCCCAACCACAGGCGCCCAAGACGTGCGCTTCTTTAATCCCGAAACCTCCTGTTCAAGCTCGGCATTGCGCTTTTGTAGCTGGCTGACGGCCTGTTCGAGCTTTTGCAGCCGCTCGGCATCGGATCCTTGAGCTCTTAGCGGCTGTGCCGCCAGCGAAAGAACTGCAGCCAGGCTCGCTCCGGCTGCGCGTAACATTGTTTTTTTGGTGAACATTCGTTTCTCATTTATGATTGGTGGTTGAACCGGGAGGCAGAATCGCTC
>JGI25390J43892_10000072_pt1 | contig 14991 bp, 10 predicted proteins | sample GraSoi013_2_20cm_FD_43892 | JGI IMG/M metagenome (IMG submission 43892) | reverse complement strand
AAATGCTGCTCGGAACCTTGAACTGAACCGAGTGGCGGGCCTCGGTAAATTCGCCGCGCCGACTTCTATCCATGCATGAGTATGCAGTCATCGGCGGAGGCATCGTAGGACTGGCAACGGCGATGGCTGTGGGTAACAAGTATCCCAAGGCGAGGATTCTCGTCTTGGAAAAGGAGCAGGATCTTGCGCAGCACCAAACTGGCCGAAATAGCGGCGTGATCCATTCCGGCATCTATTACAAGCCAGGAAGTCTGAAAGCCAGGTTCGCGCGGGAAGGTAACCGCTCAATGGTTGAATTTTGCAGCGAGCACGGCATCAAACATGCAGTCTGCGGAAAAGTGATCGTTGCCAGCAAACCGTCGGAACTTCCGCTCCTGGAGAGCCTGTTTCAACGCGGCCTCGATCACCGGCTTGCTGTTACACGGCTCTCGCCTGAACAAGTCCAGGAAACTGAGCCGCATGTGCGCTGCCTCGCCGGCGTCAACGTTCGCTCTACGGCAATCGTCAACTACCGCGAGGTTTCTGCGAAATATGTTGAACTGGTTAAATCAAACGGCGGAACTGTGCGAACCGGCATTCGGGTCGAGCGCTTGCGCAGGCTGAATGGGATTCAAATCATCGAAACGCCTCACGGAGACTTTGAGGCCGGATTCATCATTAACTGTGCAGGTCTGTTTAGCGATCGCGTGGCTCGCTACAGTGGCCTCGATCCGGCCGCGAAAATTGTCCCGTTCCGGGGCGAGTACTACCAATTGGTCCCTGAAAGGCGGCATCTCGTAAAGAGTTTAGTTTACCCAGTGCCCAATCCCGAATTTCCGTTTCTAGGTGTTCATTTTACGCGCATGATTGATGACTCCGTGCACGCCGGGCCCAATGCCGTGCTCGCCTTCAAGCGCGAGGGCTATAGCAGGACGGACATCAACTGTGCCGACTTGTTTGAAACCCTTACGTTCTCGGGTTTTTGGAATCTGGCGCGGAGGTATTACCGAGATGGGATCATGGAGATGTTGCGTTCTGTGAGCAAACGTGCGTTCGTCAAGAGCCTTCAACAACTCATCCCCGAAATAACTGAAGATGACTTGGTTCCGACGCATTCCGGAGTGCGGGCGCAAGCGTTGATGCCTGATGGAAAATTGGTGGACGATTTCCTGATCGTGAAGGGAAAAAATTCCATTCACGTGTGCAATGCCCCCTCGCCGGCAGCGACGGCCTCACTTGAAATCGGCCGCTTCGTTGCGAATCAAGTTCCGGAGGTGACGCTGGCTCGGCAATGATCTCTCACCGTCAATCATGGCAAATCCAATGCGCCCGGCCTCGCTACGTCCTACACAACTCGATCTCATTGCGATTGCCCACTCATCGCTGCAGCGTCTTGAGCGCCACCCTAGTCAAGTTCTGACTCAGTCTCTCTTACCGTCAATTTCTCACCACCCAAGATGAAAATCGCTGTAGTCGGCCTGGGTTATGTAGGATTGCCCCTGGCAATCCAGTTTGCGCGTGCGAATGTCACGGTTCTTGGGCTCGACATCGACGCTGCGAAGGTCGATTCCATCAATCAGGGACGCAGTTACATCAAGCATATTGGGTCAGAGGCAATCGAGGAAGTCGTAAAACAATGTAAGCTCAGCGCATCCACCGACTTCAACCGAGTGAGGGAAGTTGAAGCGGTGATTATTTGCGTGCCGACCCCTCTTAGTAAAAACCGGGAGCCCGATATCTCGTTTATTCTCGAAACGGGCCGGACCATAGCGCCGCATCTCTCCAACGGGGCTTTGGTAGTACTCGAATCGACAACCTATCCCGGCACAACAGATGAGGATTTGCGGGCTGTCTTAGAACAAGGCTCGAATATGCAAGCCGGCGTAGATTTTCACCTGGCTTTTTCACCGGAACGCGAGGATCCGGCCAACGAACAGAGTAAGGTGAAACTAATTCCGAAGGTGGTGGGCGGTTATACTCCTGCGTGCCTTCAACGGGCCATGATGCTTTATGGTAAAACGATCGACAAAGTGGTGCCCGTNTCTTCGTGTCGCGTGGCTGAGGCGAGCAAGCTTTTGGAGAACATTTTCCGCAGCGTAAATATCGCGCTAGTCAATGAGCTGAAAATCGTGTACGGCGCCATGGGAATTGACATCTGGGAGGTCATCGAAGCCGCCAAGACGAAGCCATTTGGTTTCATGCCGTTTTATCCCGGCCCTGGGCTTGGCGGGCATTGCATCCCCATCGATCCATTTTATCTCACATGGAAGGCTCGCGAATATGGTCAACATACGCGTTTCATTGAGCTGGCCGGCGAGATCAATACGCGCATGCCCGAGCATGTTGTGCGCGCGGTCGCAGATGCGCTCAACACGCGATGCAAGGCCATCAACGGCTCCAAGATTCTGATTCTGGGTCTGGCCTATAAGCCGAACGTCGATGATGAGCGCGAGTCGCCCAGTTATGCGTTGATGAAGTTGTTGGCAGAACGAGGCGCAGAGGTGGCCTATTACGATCCATATGTTCCGGTGATTAAACCAACTCGCGAACACNCGCAATTTGCGGGAAAAAAATCCGTCGAGTGGAACCGTGCAACGATAGCGGCGTTCGATCTTGTGCTTATCGCGACGAACCATTCGTCAGTGAACTATCACGAACTTGGTGATTGGGCGCGGTGCATAGTGGATACTCGAAATGCGATGGCTGGTGTGGAAATTGGCCAGGAGAAAGTTTGGAAAGCGTAGCGAAAGAAGCCGCAGATCAAAGGAATTCCCGACGCTCGTCGCATTTCCGGCAGGATCCTCAAAAGACCGGCTAATACCCAGCACAAGTCCCTGTGACGTCTTAGCGTCGCCCCCATCGCTTTTATCTTGCGTACCAGCAATTTCATAGAGTAAACAATGCTGCATGACGCCAAAGAGGAAACAGATGTGCGACGATCGAGGATTGCCTGGCACTGATACGGCTGACCGCAAACGTGTGTGGCGTTCTCCTTCTCTCCTTTTCGGTTTTCTGGTTTGTGCCGTGCTCACATTGGATGGCTGCCAGAGCCCGCTACCGCCCTTGCCGAATCCGCCAGGTCCTTATACAGCCGTGAGGCTCTCTCCCGGAGATGTGCTCAAGCTTTCGTTTGCTGAAGAAAGCGATCTGGATCAAACGCAAAAAATTCGCCGAGACGGGAAGATAAGTTTGCCGTTTCTTGGGGAAGTGACCGCTGCCGGTAAGCGGGTCATCGACCTCCAAAGAGAGCTTGTCCGCCGCTACGAAGATCAGCTCGATAACCCCGAGGTGCTGGTCACGTTGGAGAACAGTTCGGCAACCGTGATCATATCGGGATTCGTCACTTATCCGGGCAAAGTTACGTTTGATCGCCCGACGACTGTGTATCAGGCGATTATGCAATCGGGCGGAGTGAGTGATTATGGAAGCCTCAGCAATATTCATCTCACTCGCATAATCAACGGAGTGCAGCGCACGGAGACAATTAATCTTCGACCGAATATTCGCGGCCAGCCTACACTACCAAAATATGTCCAGGATGGAGACGTGATCTACATCTCGCGCAGCTTGTTTTGATTTGACGTGCCGGGGCAGGGCGCGACTTGCAAACATGATTTTGCCATGTCGAATTCACCGGGCCCGTAACCGCGCTAATTCGCTGGCGCTCGCGCTCGTCCTCGTCACTTGCTTATTTGCTCCTGTCCGCGAAGCGATGAGTCAAGATGCCGTTGCTGCCGCGTCGGAAGCTGCCGGGCTCGGCTGGCTGCCAGCTGTTCCAATTCGATTCACCGCAGGCGTGGACATGGGGTACGACGACCACGTTAACGGGGGCACCGGTAGCGCGAGCTCAAGCGGTCGAAGCTCGTTATTCACGAGAGAAAACTTGGTCCTCACTTATGCCCGCCCCGGCGAGCGAACAATAGTCAGTTTGATTGGTGTCGGGCGCTTTGAACAGTTTTTGGATCTGGGAACGGACGATAAAAACGGGAACGTAACGTTGTCGATTACGCATAACCACTCGACACGGCTATCCTTCTACGCCAGCGTTTACGCCGCTTATGAAACCGAGCCGGATTTCAAATCCGATGTCGGCCCGGAGAACGTCCGCGCCGATCATTTCGACACAATCGATATTTTTTCGGTCACTTATCAATGGCTCCCGCGAGTTAGTACGGTAACAAGTTACACATTCGAGCGCGTTAAGTACGCCGATGCATCGATTGGAATGACTTCAGACCGGGTCGATAATACATTCGGCGAGACGGTTCAATTTCGCCTGACAAGCCGTACGAATCTTGTCGGCGACTACCGATACCTAATATCGGATTACGATACCGCTCCGAACGATTCCAATACTCATTATCTTCTCGCTGGTATCGATCATCATTTGACCGAGCACTTAATCGTTCACGCGCGTGGCGGCCCCTCATTGCGCTCTCTCAAGAACGACGGCGATTCGACCAGCCCATACTTCGAAGGTTCGCTTGAGTACATTATGAGCAACCACTCGCTGAACTGGACGACAAGCTACGGCTTCGAAGCGCCGACTGAGGCAAACGCGTCGGTCCGTAAGACGTTGCGAACCGGCCTGGTCCTGACGTACAATCTGACTTCCAGACTCAGCTCTACGACCGCCGTCTATTTTCACCACGATGAAAATCAAAGCTCGGCTTCATCCGGAACCGGCTCCGCTGGGTCGCAGGATACTCTCGATCTTTCGCTTGGCTTGGGCTACACGATCAATACGCGCCTTGCCCTGCATGCTAACTACAGCTATACCTCTCAGAGCTCGTTAGGAGGGACACCAGGTTACACGCGAAACAGCTATTCCGCTGGCTTGACTTACACTTATTGAGAATCTTTCAGACGAGACAGTTTAGCCACAGGTAGCTCTACGAACAAAGATCGAAGCCGCCCCGATCCCCCGGAACCTCAGAAACACAATTGGCAATGCTGCATCCACCAAATGGAGCTGCTGCTCGAGACCCGATCGTTCGCGCGCAGGGACGTAACGTCTCCGAATCCAGCGCATCGAACCACAGAAACATGTGGCGGTTTGGGAGCGGCGCTTGTTTTGTCATTTTGCTGCTGGCTGCGTTTGGCAGGCCCCTTCTCGGATTGGCAAATTATGCGGCCCACAGTTCGCTGCACTCGCACATCCTACTAATTCCCTTTGTTTCAGGCTACCTCCTTTATCTTCGACGGGATCAACTGCCGAAAGAACGCGTCGCTGATCTTCCCCTCGGCATCTTGGCACTGGCCGGCGGTCTCGGCGTTCTCCTGTTCGCTCACTGGTTGGCCTTCGCTGGACGGGCGCCTACAGACAATTACTACTTCGTTCTTCTGACCATCTCGTTCCTTTGCTGTCTTGCTGCGGGAGGTTTTTTCTTTTTCGGGCGCGACTGGATGCGAGCAGCAGCTTTTCCACTAGCCTACCTAATTTTCATGATTCCAATGCCTGATGCAATGGCAGATGCGCTGGAGAGTGCTTCGAAATATGCCTCGGCGGAGGTGGCAAATATCCTTTTTCACCTCAGCGGCACGCCTATTCTCCGGGCAGGTCGCGTTTTCCAACTGCCGAACATTACCATCGAAGTTGCACAAGAATGCAGCGGCATTCGGTCGAGCTGGGTGCTTTTGATGACCAGTGTCCTGGCCGCCAATTTATTCCTGAAGACCTCGTGGCGGCGTATTGTGCTTCTCGCATTCATCATCCCGCTCGGGATTTTACGAAATGGCTTCCGCATACTCGTGATCGGTCTCCTCTGCGTGAATGTAGGCCCGCAGATGATTCACAGTCCCATACACACCCGTGGCGGGCCTATCTTCTTCGTCCTCTCGCTGATTCCGCTTTTGCTGCTGTTGTGGTGGCTCCGCAAGGGCGAGATCCGGGCTCGCTCAGTAGAATAAAGCTGAGGCATCGCACCGGGCTCGAAGGTTCTGCCTTTCTTCCGGTGGGCGCCTGGTTCGCCCCCGTTTCATTTTTTACGCAAGTTTTCGAGAACTTTGTCCTCCGGTTTCCGGAGAACGCTTCAGAGACCCGACGCTACGGCTCGCGCCCAGAGAGCGTTTCGCTGAACGAATGAGACCTCGATTTAGTGATCGGCCGGAAACTCGTGCCATAACTGAAACTGCAATGCGATTCATCATGTCAGCTCGGAGCCAATTGTGAATCCGAATGCCGTTTTAGCGTTGGCCGCCGCCATGTTCAGCGCCGCTTTGGCGGCGACTGCGGCCCGTAGAAAGCAGCGTTCGCTTGCGACCTGGTGTTTCTCGGCTGGAATGCTGGCTTTTGCCTTGGAAAGCCTGTTTGGGGCAATAGCAAACGATACGCTCCTTCCTGAGAGGGCGGCCTTTTGGCAAACGCTTTCTCTGGTGGCAAGATCATTTCTCCCTGGCATTTGGCTAACGTTTAGCCTGACATATTCCAGGGCAAACTACCGCGATTTTCTCGTCCAATCGCGGTGGCTTCTTCTTGGCGCTTTTTTGGTTCCAATGTTGTCGTTGGCGGCCCTCTACAGTCCTTTTTTCTACGTCGTCACGTACGAGCAACCCGTTCACGGATGGGGACTCAAGCTTGATGAACCCGCAAAGATTCTAAACGTTCTGATCCTCATTTCGACGGTGTTAATTCTGACGAATATCGAGCGGACCTTCCGCGCCGCCGTTGGAACGATGCGCTGGCGAATCAAGTTCCTGGTTCTGGGGCTTGCGGTGATCTTTGGCGCCTGCATTTACACCCGAAGTCAGGCGCTGCTTTTCTCGGATTACAGCCCGAGTCAACTCAGCGTCGAAGCGACTGCTCTTCTAATCGGATGCGCGCTGATCACCGCTGCTTATGTTCGAAGCGGATTTGGCGAAATTGATGTCTATCCATCACGCGCCGTTTTACATACCTCGATCACGGTGTTGCTGACCGGGGCATATCTTTTTGTTGTTGGCGTATTGGCTCAAATCGTCGCCCGCTTTGGCGGCGCTGCCAGTTTTCCAATCGCAGCGTTTGTCGTCCTCCTTGGGGTGGCTATCCTAGCCGTTCTGCTTCTTTCTGACCGAGCTCGGCAAAGTCTGCAGCTCTTCGTCAGTCGCCACTTTAAAAGGCCGCAGCATGATTTCCGTCAGATTTGGGCGCGATTCACTCAAAGTCTCTCGATTGCCCTCGATGAGACTGCGCTTGCCACGATCGCGTCGCGGTTGATTTCAGAGACATTTGGTGCGCTTTCTGTCTCGACCTGGCTCTTCGATGAGCACGGAGAGCGCCTGATGCGAGTGAGCTCAACCTCTAATGCAGAGCAGGCGCCGAGCGACGATTCGATCGGCTCGATCGCGGGGAAGGAGCTCAATTCAAGTGAGTTAATCAAAGTGTCACGACCCTTTGATCTCGGTAGAGCAAAAGAAAAATGGGCACGAGAGCTCATGGAGAGAAGCAGTGGGCAATTCCGCACTGGAGGCAGCCCCATTTGTGTTCCGCTGGTCGGTGGAGAGAGCTGGGTCGGAGTAATAGTCCTCGCAGACCGCGTTAGGGGGCTCGGCTACTCGGCGGAAGAGATGGACTTGCTAAAATGCATCGGCGAGCAAGTGGCGGCGAGTCTCCTGAAGCTGAGACTTACAGAAGAGATCATGGAAAAGAAAGAGCTCGAGGCGTTTCAAACCATGTCCGCATTCTTGATTCATGACCTAAAGAATGCAGCCTCAACCTTGGGCCTCATGTTGCAGAATCTGCCGGCCCACTTCGACAATCCCGCTTTCCGGCAGGATGCATTCCGCGGAATCGGGAGCGCGGCCAGCCGGATCAATGATCTTATCAACCGCATGAACGCCCTGCGGCATGAATTGCGTCTCAAGACCGCAGAATTGGATCTCAATGTCGTTGTCACGGAAGCTCTCGCAACCTTGAATGGGACACTGGAAAACAATTTGGTAACCAAATTTGATCAGATCCCAAAGATATTGGCCGATGGACAACAACTTCAAAGCGTATGTACGAACCTCCTTCTCAACGCGTGCGATGCGGTCGGCACGAACGGCCGGATTACGGTGGAGACGACACGCCAGGGAGAGTGGGTAGCCTTATCCGTGAGTGATAACGGATGCGGAATGAGTGAGCAGTTTATCAAGAATTCTCTTTTCCGGCCGTTCCGCTCCACAAAGAAAAAAGGATTGGGCATTGGTATGTTTCAATCCAAGACAATTGTCGAAGCCCATTATGGGAAGATCCACGTAGAAAGCGAACTCGGCGTAGGCACAACGTTCCGAGTCATGCTGCCTCTCAAATGCCAAACAGCATGAAACCGAAATTGCTCATTGTGGATGACGACGAAGCCATCCGGACCCAGATGAAATGGGCCCTGGGCGAGGATTACGAAGTCCACTTCGCCGAAGATCGCAAGGCAGCGGTTGAAAGCTTTGAGGCTCACTCTCCAGCGGTAACGTTACTTGATCTGGGTCTACCACCTTGCCCCAATGAATGCGACGAAGGCTTGGCCGTGCTATCCGACATACTTGCAATCGATAACACGGCCAAGGTCATCATTATTTCCGGGCAGGGGGAAAAACACAACGCCATCCAGGCGGTTGGCGCGGGCGCCTATGACTTCTTGTGCAAGCCTGTGGAAATGGAAGAACTGAGGCTGCTCATTCGTCGCTGCATCCACGTGATGGAACTCGAGAAGGAATACCACAAGTTACAACAAAGCCAGCGCTCTGATGTCTTTGAGAACATGCTCGGCACCAGTCCACAAATGCAAGCAGTCTTTGCTTTCATTCGCAAGGTGGCCGGGACTAATGCTCCAGTGCTCTTGCTGGGAGAAAGCGGCACCGGTAAAGAAATGGCCGCAGCAGCCATTCATCACCGCAGCACGCGCAAGGACGGTCCTTTTGTCGCAATCAACTGTAATGCTATTCCTGAAAACCTTTTAGAGAGTGAGTTGTTCGGCCACGAAAAAGGCTCTTTTACCGGCGCTCACATTCAACGCAAAGGGCTATTGGAAACAGCCAGTGGCGGCACCCTCTTTCTAGATGAGATTGGAGAGCTTCCGCCAGCTATTCAGGTGAAACTCCTCCGGTTCCTTCAAGAACAGCGCTTGCAACGAGTCGGCGGGAGACAAGAGCTTCAAGTCGATACCAGGCTGGTGGCCGCGACCAACGCCGATCTAAAAGGGCTGATCAATAACGGGAAATTTCGCGAAGATCTCTATTTTCGTCTTGCTGTTGTCACGATTCGCCTTCTGCCGCTTCGTGAACGCGGGGAAGATATTGTGTTCCTGGCCCGCGAGTTTCTGCAAAGGTATGGCAGCCAAAACGGCCGGACCAGGATGGTTTTCGCGCCGGACGCGTTGCGCGCGATGAGCTGTTATTCGTGGCCTGGAAATGTCCGCGAACTCCAAAACCGGGTGAAAAGGGGCGTGATTATGACCAGTGGGTCGCGAGTGACCGCAAAGGACCTCGAGTTGGAACGGGATCGGGGAGTGGTGTCTTCGGCTGCAACGACTCTGCGACAAGCACGCGAGCACGTCGAACGAGAAATGGTTGAGCAGGCCCTTAAGAAGAACTCTGGCAAAATCACTTCCGCAGCTGCCGAGCTCGGCATCAGTCGACCGACTCTTTACGAACTCATGGAAAANCTGGGTATTTCTAAGGAACGCGCAGCTACAAATATCAACTTACATTAAAGCCATCCTCCATATGCAAACGTCGAAAATGTTATTTAGAATCGTAACGCTTACTCTAGCGGCTGCACTCATCGCCTCCTGCTCTAAGGAAGCCAAGAAGACACGGTTTCTCGCGGAGGCGGACTCTTATTTTAAAGCCGGCAATTACGACAAGGCAAAGGTAAGCTACCTCAACGTGGTGCGGCTAGACCCGCAAAACGCGCTCGCCTTCGAAAGAATTGGAACCATGTGGCTGGAGGATGGATCACCGCTGCGTGCCGCTGCGTTCCTTGTGAAGGCGAACGAGCTGGCTCCCAAGAACGATCAAAATCGAATACGGCTCACCCGATGTTATCTGGCCATAGGGCGCTTCGCCGATGCAAGCAAACAAGCCCTTAAGGTGCTGGAGCAGACCCCAGACAATGAAGACGCGATTATCGCTTTGACTGAAGCGGCGCGAAGCAAGGAAGACATTCAGGCCGCGGAGCAACATCTCGAGAAATACCCTAAAAAGGACGACATTTCTTTTCACCTCGCTTCGGCGAATCTGTTTCTCAGCAGTGGCGACTTAGCTGCGGCAGAAAAAGCCCTGCGGCCAGCGCTTACCGTCAATCCTAATTCTTCCGCCGCGCACATGGCGCTGGGAGATCTCTATCTGCTCAAGAAAGACCAGAAACAAGCCGGCGAAGAATTCAAAAAAGCAGCGGAGCTTGCGCCTGTTCGTTCCATGGAGCGCTTGAAATATGCAGCGTTCATGTCCGCGGCAGGTGATACCGCAGAAACAAGAAGAATTTCGACTGAGATGACCACACAGGCACCCGACTATCTGCCAGGCTGGACTTTGCTAGCCGAGCTTGCCTTTAAGGAAGGTAAATATGACGAGGCTCTCTCGCTTCTTGAAAATGTTTTTAGCCGCGAGCCGCAATACATAGATGGCCACAGACTGGAAAGCGAGGTACTGCTAGCAAAGGGCGACACGAAAAAAGCTACCGAGGTTTTAGAAAGGCTCGACCAAACCTATCCGGACACTCCTCTTATCAAGTACGAACTGGCACGTGCTTATCTCAAAAAGAATAACATGAACCAGGCAAAGGTAGTGTTGGATCAGGCCATCTCAATTAACCCGAACTACGCCGAAGCCATACTGCTTCTTGCCGACATCAATCTTCGTTCTGGCCATGGCGAAGCTGTTATTGAACCGATGACGCGTTTGCTGAAGAGGTCTCCCGAGTTAAGGNCTGCGGCATTGCTCTTGGCCGCTGCATATGGCTCGCTTGATCGCTTTGACGATGCCGCTGTANTCACCGGCGAGGAAGCAAAGCTTGCACCGCGCGATCCACAAGCGCAGATGGCATTAGGCCTGACCTTACGTCAAGCCAAGAGAAATGACGAAGCACGCCAGGCATTTGAAAAAGCCGCCGAGCTCGCGCCAGATAACTTGTGGCCAGTCGATCAACTCGTGGAACTGGACTTGCTGGAAAAGCATTTTGATNNTGCGCAGCAGAGGATAGATCGTCACTTCCAAAAGACACCTGATTCGCCAGCAGCCCATTTTTTCAAGGGGAAGATCCTGGTAGCGGAAGAAAAATGGGGTCCAGCCGAGACAGAGCTCCAAAAGACACTCCAACTCGACCCAAATTTTGGCGGCGCATACGATTTGCTGGTCCAAACTTATCTTGTGACCAACAAGCTTCCCCAAGCGCTCAGTCAATTGCAGACCCAGCTTTCGAAAAATCCTAATGATGCATCAGCGCTTATGACACTCGCGCTCCTGCACGAGCGGACAAACGAGTTCGCTAANGCACGCGATGCTTACGAGCACCTTCTCTCGTTGAAACCTGACTTAGTTTCAGCTCTGAATAATCTTGCTTGCCTCTATGCCGATCGACTGAATGATCTAGGCAAGGCTTACGATCTGGCGCGCAAAGCCCGCGACCTCCAGGGAAACGATCCCGCAATAGCTGACACGTTTGGCTGGATTTTGTCCAAGCGCGGCGAGTATCAACAAGCCCTGGCGATTCTGCAAGGGAGCGCAGCAAAGTTACCCGATAGTCCGGAAGTCCAATTCCACCTTGGCATGACGGCTTATATGATGGGTCAGCCAGACTTAGCCAGGGTGGCTCTCCAAAAAGCCGCGAGCGCGACCAACGATTTTCCCGGCAAGGAGGAAAGCAAACGTCATCTCGCTTTGCTAAAAAACGATGCCGCCGCTGCGCCAGAATTGTCGGTTTCACAGCTGGAAGCAATGGCGAAAAAGCAACCTAACGACGTCATCGCTCAGACGCGTTTGGGTGAGGCTTATGAGAAACAAGGCGCAGCGGATAAAGCGGCCGCGGCTTTCGAGCAGGTACTAAAACTAAATCCTCGGTTGGCTTCGGCGACAACCAAACTCGCGCAACTCTATGCCGGGCCCCTTCAGAATAAGGAGAAAGCTCTCGCCTACGCAAAAAAAGCGCGCGAACTGACGCCGAATGATCCCCAGGTCACCAGCATTCTCGGAAAGGTTGCCTACCAAAGTGGCAATCTCGCTTGGTCGTACAGCCTTCTGCAGGAGGCAGCACGACAGCGCGAAAACGATCCGTCGATCCTCCACGATTTGGCTTGGGCTGCTTATAGATTGGGAAAAGTGAATGAGGCTCGTGAAACCATGCAAAAAGCTCTGGCGACCGGTTCCGACTTCCCGGAAGCTGCTGACGCTAGAACATTTCTTTCGTTAACTGCATTGGATGAAAACTTAAAGGAACTCGTGGCGGCGGAGAACGAGATCCAAAAGGAATTGCAAGCAAGTCCTGAGTATCTGCCCGCCCTCATGGCCCAGGCCGCCCTCGATGAACAGCGCGGTCAGATAAAGCCGGCATCTGAGATATACACGAGCATCCTTCGTCGATCNCCGGATTTCGCGCCTGCGCAAAAACGCCTGGCCAAACTGTATGCGCAAGAGCCATCCACAACTGCTGCGGCGTACGACCTTGCCACAAAAGCGCGTAAGGCATTACCAGATGACGGCGAATTGGCGGAACTTCTTGGACGATTGAGCTATGAGAAAAAGGAATACCAGCGCGCAATCCAATTATTGGAGGAAAGCGCTCGGAAAACATCGCTCAACGCCAATTCTCTTTTCTATCTGGGAATGTCTCAACTTCAGACCAGACAAAAAGCCGAAGCACGCGACGTCCTTAATCAAGCCTTGGTTGGCGGTCTTCAGGAGCCTCTGGCATCCGAAGCAAGGCATGCCCTCGCAGATCTGCAGCCAAAGTAAAAGGCGGTCTTCGGTGCTGGTCAGCGTAAAAACCAATAGCCCTTCTCCCGACCGCGGTTCAGTGTCCGTAGGATCCGGCGAGGTGAAACTGTGCTGCAACAGTTAGCCGCAGAGCTGCAGGCAACGAAGACCGTCGGGAATCCGTACAATTCCTAGGTTCCGCCGTAAAACTGTAATTGCCAAGCTATTACATATCTCGAATCCACCCGTACTACTGTGGCTCGTCGAGGTAATTTACGACTCAACGCGGACTCATACGGAATTTGCTGGAATCGTGGCATCTTGATAAGTCTTTAGTAACAAGAATATTACAGCTTTTCTGACACGCGAACTGAAGTCTTGGCACAAAGCCTGCTTCCTTCTTTAGAAAACCCGAAAATCCTATGAAAATAAATATAATTCCCACAACTAAACTGGCGCTACTCTGCACGGCGGTATGCGCGACAATGTTAGCATTCAGTCCCAATGCCCGTGCCCTTACAATCGGCGACGCCCATGAATTGGGCTTCGTGCAATTTGGAATACCATCCGGCGACGGTGATCGACTAACTTATGTCAATCATTTGGTCGGCATGGCCCTTGGCACCACTGACCAAGCCAACGGACAGACCTACACTCGCTCAAACAACGATTTTGGTCCCTTGGCGCCTGCCGCGTTTACAGGTGTAAACGGCACCGGCACATCTATAAATCTGGGCACCGGCGGCACATTTGTATATCTGTTTGCCAAGTATGACGGCCCAAATTATGGATCTGAAGTTTGGTACGTTGGAGATCTAAGCGGCATTATTACGATTCCGGCTACCGCTGGTGGTTATGGCCTTTCGGGGTGGACGCTCTTTGGCACCCCGGGCACTGTGCCGGACGGCGGCACCACAGCAATGTTGCTCGGTGCGGCCCTCGGCTCGCTCGGCATGGCACGGCGCTTCCTGAAGAGGTAATTAGTTAAATCAGTTTCCCGACACAAGAGTGGCCGTTCCCTTTTGGGGCGGCCACTTTTGCTTGTACCCGAACCCTATGACAAGGTTATCTCCGCTGTCCTCGAGCACTCTCGTGTCCGGCGGGTCGCTTTCCCAAGTTTTCCTCTGCGCTCGACCAGCCTTACTCTTTGTTATTCAAGCCAGGGCTGCATGTGATACGCAGAGGGTACCTTCGTTCCGCCTGCCCAGAGTGATGGCTCGAAGTGCCCCTTGGCTCTCAGCGAAGGTTGATCAGAGTTCAACACCGGTCGAATTTTCCTCCCGACCCCCGGCAAAACACCCCGGTCGTGCCACTGAATGTTTGAATTTGTCAGATTTGCGAATGCCACAGGACGTCACTGGGTAGAGGCGAAATCGGTGCGCGGTTGTGCTCTCTTTTTCCTTGGCTCCTATCCTCCTGTTCGTCGACGTACGATGGCCTGAATCAAGGCTCCAAAGTCTGCATCTCGGTTAGCTGAGTGGGTAGCCATTCCCGTCCTGTTGCGACGTGTGCTCTCATCAGAATAGATCTTGTTCGGCGAAGTAGCGCGGTCGTTCGTGACGGCGGCATGACAGAAATGTGCCCCTGGCGTGGCCCTCGCCACCTTCGATACGGCAAGCCATCATTTTATGCCTGGCAGGACAAAACCCTGCTCAATTTTTCATTGGCGGCGAGCCTTCTCGTCCTGCTGGACGCGCATTTTCAGCTTGGGCCGTTTCAGGTCTTGGTGGCCGAGAGCAAAACGTCGGAATTACTTACGTCGGGCGCTGCACCGTGTAATGCCTATTCTTAGTGGCTCTTATGCCTTTCTCCGTTGGACAGCGCAATAACCGTCGGAAAGTCTTACGATTTTTGGCACCAATCCAGTTCTATTCTCGAAAATTTCGGGCCACACGTAACAATCTATACACCAACATGTTGCGATACTTATATGATGGTTTGTTGCCGTTGGCACAGCGGTTGCTTTGTTCTACTGCGACATGAAAATAAACAAAAGTTCAACAAAGAAACTAGCACTGCTCTGCATGGCTCTCGTTGGCGCAATGCTTGCGTTCAGCAATAGCGCCAAAGCCCTTACGATTGGCGATGCCCACGAGCTGGGCTTCGTAAATTTCGGTATCCCTTCGGGCGATGCTGACCGGCTGA
>JGI25390J43892_10000065_pt1 | contig 15295 bp, 9 predicted proteins | sample GraSoi013_2_20cm_FD_43892 | JGI IMG/M metagenome (IMG submission 43892) | reverse complement strand
TTCCGTGGCTTCCGTTGTCGCTGGTTCTGGCTTTCGCGGGTTTCGTTGACGCTTTCAAGCGGGACCGTACGACTTTCTGGTTTCTCCTGATGGTTATCATCGCCGATTTGGCCTACGCACTCAGCTACGAAATTGCGGAGGACAAGGATGCGTACTATCTACCCGCATTTATTTCGATCGCGGTTGCCGCTGGTCTTGGCATTCGATGGATGATTGGACGGGCCGTTTCCAAGCCCGCGCCGGCCGGGAGGCTATCTGTAGCGGTTGCAGTCGTTGTTTTGCTTGTGTGCGCGATTACTCTCGCTGCTAACTGGCCTTTTAATAATCGCAGGCAATATTTTATCGCCCATGATTACGTCGAAAATCTGTTGAGCACGATCGCGCCCAACAGCCTCTTGCTCACGCTCGATTGGCAGGTTGTCTCTCCCATGTTCTATGCGCAGGAGATAGAACAACGGCGGCGAGACGTTAAGGTTGTGGATATCAATCTCCTGCGTCGCTCGTGGTATTTCGATTACCTAAGTCATGCTTATCCCGCTTTGGTCGAGCGGTCGCGCGACAAGATCGCAGCATTTGTTGAAAACCTCAAAGAATGGGAGCGCGATCCCGGAGTTTTTGCCAGGAGCCCGGCGCTGACTCAAAGAATCAGCGCAGCATTTTTAGAGATGATTCAATCAATGGTGATGAACGAAAGCAGGGTTGCTCCGGTTTACATGACGAACGACTTGCTTTCCTCCGACTCAGTCAACGGCGAGCTGACCAAATGGCTTAGTCAAAAATATCAACTCGTTCCGCAAGGGCTTGTGTTTAATCTCGCGGATAATCAGGGCTTTCATGATTCGCCTGATGTGCATCTACAAATCCGCGGCCTCGTCGACGGGCCACTGCGATTCGACAAAGGCGATCCAGTAAACGTTAAAGTAATACCCGCCTACACGAAGATGCTGATTAATCGCGGACGCTATCTGGCTTTATTTGGTCAACATGAGCGCGCCATTGCTGCTTTCGAACAGGCGCTCGCGCTTAAGCCGGATCTCGCCTTGGCGAGGCAGGGACTCACCGAAAGTGCGGCGAAAGCGCGGAAACCGTAGCGCAGTTTCGTTTCATCATTCACTGATTTAAGCGTCGTTCGTCATTCAGGCTGGGTCATTTTCCCGGCGTCCTCTTGCTTTGTTGGCGCGAACCTTTTATATGCGCGGGGATGAACGTCCTGGCTTGTGATCGATGGTTGCGCCTTGTTCTGGCAATTCTGGCATTTGCCATAGGGGCGATTCCAGTTCGAGCGGCTGACAATGTGATTGCGCTGAAAGCCGCGCGNTTGTTCGATGGAAAATCGAAATCACTCGTTCCAAATGGCGTNGTCATCGTTCGAGACGATAAGGTTGTCGATGCTGGTAGCAATCTGGCTGTTCCAGCCGANGCGCAGGTGATCGATCTGGGCGATGCGACNCTCGCGCCGGGATTCATGGACGCACATACACATCTGACTCTGGATTACTCCGGCGATTACAATGTGCGCCGACTGGGAGAGCTCGATCTCAACGTCTCCGAGCAGGCGATCATTGCCACGGCGCACGCGCGCGCTACTGTCGAAGCAGGTTTCACGACCGTGCGCGATCTCGGAAGCCGATTCGTGGGCAGCCGCGAGTTTGTCGATGTTGCCCTGCGCAATTCGATTAACAAAGGAGTAGTCGTTGGCCCGCGCATGTTGGTTGCGACTAAGGGAATCGGCGCCACCGGCGGTCACTTCGATCCGACCAGCGGATTCCGTGATTTTCTTTTTGGGCGTGAGCCGGATTACACGGATGGAATTATCGATAGTCCGGACGACGCGCGAAAAGCAGTGCGGTTCGAAGTCAAAAATGGCGCCGACGTGATTAAGGCTGCAGTTTCAGGCGGTGTGCTTTCTTTAACAGACGAAGTGGACACCCCACAATTGACGCCGGCTGAGATGGCGGCAGTCGTTGACGAATCTCATCGTTTGCGCAAAAAAGTGGCAGTGCATTGTCATGGCGACCAGGCTGCCCGGGAAGCGATCGAGGCTGGCGTTGATTCCATTGAACACGGCTCATTTATGAAACCGGAAACACTCACCCGGATGAAAAACAAGGGCGTCTTCCTGACGCCAACGCTTATGGCCACCGAATGGATCATGAGCAAGCTGGAGAATTATCCACCAGCATTGCAGGCCAAAGCGAAAGCTGCAGCAGCTGCCCGCTCGGACATGTTTCGCAACGCGGTAAAATTAGGAGTGAGAATTTCTTTCGGCACTGATGCCGCCGTTTTTCCACACGGTCAGAACGCCAAAGAGTTTAAGCTGATGGTTGATCTCGGAATGACGCCAACCGATGCATTAAAATCTGCCACAGCAAGTGATGCCGAGCTCTTCGGCATCGCGCAAAAAACCGGCGCCTTGGAAAAGGGAAAACTCGCTGACATCATTGCGATGCCGGGCGATCCGCTTACCGATATTACCGCAACAGAGCGAGTGTTCTTCGTGATGAAAGAGGGAAAAATCATTAGGAACGGGCCGATTATTCAACACGCTACCAAGATAACCGAGCCCGCAGAAGTTGGAGAGCCAGCGGACTAGCCGTGTTGGAGTCGACGGCACTAAACTTGATTTTGACAAGGAAAAGATAGCCGCTAAGTTGGACGCCCCGCCGCTGGACTGAGCGGCTTAATATTTTGGCAGGAGCCCCGTGTTTTCCTCACAAGAGGCCGGGGCGATAGAACTGCACACCGACATGCAAAGAAATCGAAGCAAACGTTATCGCGCAGCAGCGCAACAGGTAGATCGCGCGAAAGCTTACAGTCTCCCCGACGCCGTCTCGACGCTGAAAAAATTCCCGCCGACTAAGTTTGATCAGACCGTGACAGTCTCATTCCGGCTTGGTGTTGATCCCAAGCAATCCGATCAGATGGTCCGCGGGACCTGTCCCCTTCCGCATGGCAGCGGCAAACAGGTTCGTGTACTGGTTTTTGCCGAGGGCGAGTCTGCACAGGCAGCTAGGGAAGCAGGCGCGGAGTTTATTGGGATGAAGGATCTAATTCAGAAGTGCCAGGAAGGTTTTCAGGATTTTGACGTCGCAATCGCAACGCCGGCAGCGATGGCAGAGGTGCGGAAATTGGGGAAGGTCCTTGGACCGCGCGGACTGATGCCGAATCCGCGGACTGGAACGGTCACAGACGATACAGCCAAAGCGGTGCGGGAAGTGAAAGCCGGTCGCGTGGAGTTTAAGCTGGATAAGAATGGCAACGTGGCGGTGCCGGTTGGACGATTTTCATTCGAGGAAAATGCGCTCGTGGAAAACGGAAACGCGGTGATTGAGGCAGTGGTTCGGGCTCGTCCCGCCAGCGCGAAAGGGCGGTACCTTGAAGGCGTGACAATCAGTGCGACCATGTCCCCCGGAGTTCCCGTTGATCCCGCGCCGTATTTGAGCGTGTAGTCTAGAAGACACAATATCGAAATAGAATGAGACCAGAAAAAGCCAGCGTTGTTTTGGATCTTACCGAGAAGCTAAAACGCTCTCCGTTCGTGCTCGTAACCGACTATCAGCGAATGAAAGTTGGCGATTTTAGCGAGTTGCGGAACCGACTAGCGCCAGCCGGCGCGGAAGTGCACGTTGTGAAGAACAATTTCCTCAAACGTGCCATGACCGATTCCGGTTTTCCGGAAGCAAACGAGACGCTGACTGGTCAAACAGCGGTTGTTACAGGCGACAAAGATGTAGCGCCAGTTGCAAAAATTTTCAAGACATTCGCGGCCGAATTCAAGGTCGCCGCGCTGAAGATTGGCTTTGTCGATCGGGCGGTTCTTTCCGCTGCAGAATTGGAAACGCTGGCGGACCTGCCAGCGCGCGAAGTTATGCAGGCGCAATTGCTGGGACTGTTGTTGTCTCCCGCAACGCGCTTCGTGCGATTACTGAACGAACCGGGCTCCGCATTTGCGCGGCTATTGAACGCAAAGGCGGAAAAGGAGGGCGCGGCCGCGCAAGCGACGGCGTAAAACAGTTTTTCCGCTCGCGATGGCGGGTCGGGAAGTGAAACGAAAACTGTCCGGGCCAATGGCTATTGGCCTTAATTTTCCGAAAGCTTTCGGAAGCGGCAATTGGAGGAAATAAAAATGGCAGACACAGATAAATTGGTGGAGCAACTCAGCAACCTATCGGTGCTGGAGATTGCTGGGTTGGTCAAACAACTGGAAGAAAAGTGGGGTGTAAGCGCAGCTGCGCCAGTGGCAGTGGCTGCGGGCTCAGCCGCCGGCGGTGCAACTGGCGGAGCGGCAGCTCCGGCAGCGGAAGAGAAAACCACGTTCGACGTGATCTTGAAGGAAATGGGCGCGAACAAGATTGCTGTGATTAAGGAAGTTCGCGGCGCGGTGCCTGGACTAGGCTTGGCTGAAGCAAAGGCGCTCGTCGAGGGCGCCCCAAAGACAATCAAGGAAGGCGTGACAAAGGAGGAGGCGGAAGAGATCAAGAAGAAGATCGAGGCCGCTGGTGCAAAAGTCGAAATCAAATAGCGACGAGTCGCCAGGTCGCGGTTGTTTGTCGCCCTCCATAATTCAAAGGATGAGTCCAGACCACCCGTGGCACATTTTCCTTGCGGAGCAGAAATTTTAGGCTACTTTCCTTTCCTGCTAGAAGCAGGCAGAACTTATTTTTAACCCGGCGCTCAACGGCAAAGCACAAGAATAGCAGCTGAACGGTGGTCAATTTGACAGACCGGCGTTTTGCGTGCATTTTTGTGCCCTTCGCTCGTTGCTGAGCCCCTAAACCTTGCCCGTTTCGTCCACGATTGGTGCGTGGACGTAGCGAGGCCTAACTTTTGGCTAGTGATTTATGTCGGAACGTATTTACTTTGGAAGCATCAAGGAAGGGATCGAACCGCCGAATCTAATTGAGGTTCAGGCCAATTCGTACGTTGATTTTCTTCAGAAGGACACTCCTTTTTCAAAGCGAAAAAATCAGGGACTCCAGGCTGTTTTCAAGGAGGTCTTTCCGATCGAGAGCTATGACGAAAAAGCGGTGCTCGATTTTAGCCACTATGAGATCGGGGAGCCCAAGTTAAGCGCGTTGGAGGCGCAGCGAGAAGGACAGACCTACAGCGCGCCGTTGCATGTCACGTTCCAATTGCGCGAAGAAAAAGGCACGAAGGAAGAGAAAGTCTATATGGGTGAAATCCCCCTGATGACGCCCCAAGGGACTTTCGTCATAAACGGCGCAGAGCGCGTAGTAGTAAGCCAGTTGCATCGCTCTCCGGGGATTGCCTTTGAATCTACTATCCACGTAAACGGCAAGGTGCTTTACAGCTTCCGGATCATTCCGGATCGGGGGTCCTGGATTGAGGTCCAATTTGATACAGCTGATCTCCTTTACATTTATCTCGACCGACGCAAGCGGCGCCGGAAGTTTCTTGCCACGACGTTCCTGCGCGCTCTGGGCTACGGATCTGACGAAGANGTCATCAAGCTTTTTTACAACATCGAGACGCTGAAGCTAAGCGAGAAACTCGACGAAGAGAAGCTCGCCACCAAAGTGCTGACTGCGGAGATCCGCGACGGCGAGGTGACTGTGGCGCGCGCGTTCGAACCGCTTACCCTGGCGACCGTTCGCCAGATCATGGCGCTTAAGATTCACGAGGTGAAAGTGATCGACATCTCTAACGATGACACCATCGTGAAGGCGCTTCGAAAAGATCCGGCGCACGACCAGGAAGAAGCGCTCAAGGACATTTACCGCCGTCTTCGCCCTGGNGACCCGCCGACTGTGGCCAATGCGCGTGCTTTGCTGAAAAGGCTCTTCTTTGATCCAAAGAAATACGANCTCGGGCGNGTNGGCCGTTACAAGATCAATCAAAAACTCGGGATCAACGTTGATGCTACCGANCGGATCCTAACAGACAAAGATTTTATCGCTGCGATCAAATACCTGATCAATCTGCGACGGGGCGAAGGTACCCTTGATGATATTGATCACCTGGGTAGCCGTCGCGTGCGTACCGTCGGTGAATTATTGGCGAACCAGTGCCGTGTTGGTCTTGCTCGCACCGAGCGGCTGGTCAAGGAGCGAATGACTCTGTTCGACATCAATGTGGACGGCATGACCCCGCAAAAGCTTATCAATCCAAAGGCGCTCAGTGCGGTCATCCGCGATTTCTTTGGCCGGTCCCAGCTTTCGCAGTTCATGGATCAAACGAATCCGCTCGCAGAGTTAACACACAAGCGCCGTTTGTCGGCTCTTGGGCCTGGTGGTCTCAGCCGGGAGCGTGCCGGGTTCGAGGTGCGCGATGTTCATCCATCCCATTACGGGCGCATTTGTCCCATTGAAACACCGGAAGGTCCAAACATCGGTCTGATTAGTTCGATGAGCACCTTTGCGCGCATCAATGAGTTCGGCTTTATCGAAACGCCTTATCGTAAAGTGGAAAAGGGCCGCGTGACCGATCAGATCGAATATCTTACTGCTGATCGCGAGGAGAATTTCCTGGTTGCGCAAGCCAATGCGGCTGTTGACGGACGCGGACATTTCACAGGCGAAAAGGTATCGGTGCGTTACCGTGGCGACTTTCTGGAAGTCGATCCCTCCAAGGTGAACTACATGGACGTCTCGCCGAAACAGCTTGTATCGGTGGCGGCCGGCCTGATCCCATTCCTCGAACACGATGACGCAAACCGGGCGTTGATGGGCTCTAACATGCAACGCCAGGGCGTACCTCTCGTGGTTTCCGAGGCGCCGCTGGTGGGCACAGGTTTGGAAGACAAAGTGGCGCGAGATTCTCATGCGGTTGTCCTGGCAACCGACAGCGGAAAGGTCGCTTCGGTTACGGCAGACCAAATCGTGGTCACGAAAGATGGTCATCTTCCCGAGAGCAAGAAGAAGCTCAAGACTGATCCGGAGGCTGGGATTCACGTTTATGAACTCCGCAAATTCATGCGGTCCAATGCCGGCACGTGCGTGAATCAGAAGCCGATTGTGCACAAAGGTCAGCACGTGAAACGGGGTCAAGTCATCGCCGATGGTCCAAACACCGATCAAGGCGAGCTGGCTCTGGGACGCAATGTGCTCGTCGCGTTCATGCCCTGGAATGGATACAACTTCGAAGACGCCATCATGATTTCAGAAAAAGTGGTCAAGGAGGATGTTTACACCTCCATCCACATCGATGAATTCGAGATCGGCGCGCGAGATACCAAGCTCGGACCCGAAGAAATCACGCGCGATATTCCGAACGTCAGCGAAGAAGCTCTGCGCAACCTCGGACCCGATGGGGTTGTACGGGTCGGCGCGGAAGTGAAGCCGGGCGACATTCTGGTCGGCAAGATCACCCCGAAGAGCGAAACCGAATTGGCGCCGGAAGAACGCCTGCTGCGTGCAATTTTTGGCGAGAAAGCAGCGGACGTGAAGGACACGTCGCTCACTGTTCCCTCAGGCACNTATGGAATTGTGATGGACGTAAAGGTCTCCTCCCGCCGCGAAGTTTCGCGCGAAAAACTCACGCCGGCGGAAACCAGACGACAACTCAAAACCATTAGTGAAGAACATAAGCGCAAGAAAGAGACGCTCGTCGAACAGTTGACTGACTCGCTTTCGAATGTCCTACTCGGCGAAAAAGTTCCTCTCGACGTCGTCAACGCCAAGAACGGCGAGATCATTATTCCAGCCAATCGGAAGATTACCAAGACCCTGTTGCGAAAGCTGGCGACAGCGCACGATCACATCGAGATCGATCCGAGCCCGATCCGCAATAAGATCCGGGAAATCATCGGCGCATATGAACACAAGTTCGCCGAGCTCGAGCTCGAACGCGATCGCGCCATGGACCGGGTAGAAAGCGGTGACGATATCGATCCCGGAATCATCAAACAGGTCAAGGTCTATATCGCGAGCAAACGCAAACTGAGCGTCGGTGACAAGATGGCGGGGCGCCACGGAAACAAGGGTGTTGTCGCCCGCATTGTGCCCGAAGAGGACATGCCTTTTCTGGCAGACGGAACGCCGGTTGAAATTGTGCTTAATCCCTTAGGCGTGCCCAGCCGCATGAATGTGGGACAAGTTCTCGAAACACACCTGGGAGTTGCCGCGAGGGCACTCGGATTTAAGGTCGCCACCCCGGTGTTCGATGGAATCAAAGAAAAACAGATTCGCGAATATTTGCATGATGCCCGGAAGAAGGAGGGATTTACCTGGGTGCAGGAAAGCGGCAAGGCAAAGCTTTTCGACGGACGCACCGGCGATCCTTTCGATCAGGAAGTGGTGGTTGGCTACATCTATATGATGAAGCTCGGCCACTTGGTGGCGGACAAGATTCACGCTCGCGCGGTAGGCCCGTACTCACTCGTCACTCAACAGCCGCTCGGCGGCAAGGCGCAATACGGTGGCCAGCGTTTTGGTGAAATGGAGGTGTGGGCGCTGGAAGCTTACGGAGCGGCCTATACTTTGCAGGAACTGCTCACCGTTAAATCCGATGACGTGCAGGGGCGGACCCGGATTTATGAGTCGATCGTCAAGGGTGATAATTCGCTCGAAGCGGGTACACCTGAATCTTTCAACGTTCTAATCAAAGAAATGCAGAGCCTGGGCCTCGACGTGAAGGTCGGCGGCCAACCGCCTACGTTTCTGGAGAGCGTCGCCTAATTTTTAAATTGTAAATTATTTGGAAAAAAACATGAACGAACATTCCTGGCGTGAGTTAGTGGGCGAAGAGCGGCCCGTGGGTTTTGATCAAGTCGCGATTGGCGTGGCGTCGAGTGACACGATGCGCTCGTGGAGCAAAGGCGAAGTCAAAAATCCTGAGACAATCAATTATCGGACTTTCAAACCGGAAAAGGGAGGCCTTTTCTGCGAACGCATTTTTGGTCCGACGCGCGACTGGGAATGCTCATGCGGAAAATACAAGCGTATCAAGCATAAGGGCGTCATCTGCGACCGGTGCGGCGTCGAAGTTACTTTGGCTCGGGTCCGCCGTGAACGGATGGGCCATATCGAATTGGCCGTACCCGTCTCGCACATCTGGTTTTACAAATGCATGCCCTCGCGAATCGGGCTCATGCTGGATATGAGCGCCCGGCAGCTCGAACGAATCATCTATTACGAGGATTACATCGTCATCGATCCGGGCAAGACGCCACTACAGAAAACACAACTGCTTAACGAAGTCGAATACCGCGAGGCGCAGGAGCAGTACGGCGAAGATTTCGTCGCGGGCATGGGTGCGGAAGCGATCAGAAAACTTCTGGCCGAGATCGATCTCAACAAGCTCAACAAAGAGCTTGAGAAGGCAATGGGCGCCACAAAGAGCAAACAGATTCGCAAGAAACTCGCGAAGCGCCTCAAGCTCATCCAGGGCTTCCAAAATTCGCATGCGCGTCCGGAATGGATGATTCTGGATGTATTGCCGGTTATTCCGCCGGATCTGCGCCCTTTGGTTCCCCTCGAGGGCGGACGGTTTGCCACCTCAGACCTGAACGATCTTTATCGCCGGGTTATTAATCGTAATAACCGGCTGAAAAACCTGCTCATGCTTAAGACGCCGGACGTCATCATTCGGAATGAAAAGCGGATGTTGCAGGAAGCGGTGGACGCTTTGTTCGACAATGGCAGACACGGTCGCGCTGTAACCGGCGCCGGGAATCGGCCTCTGAAGTCCCTGAGCGACATGCTCAAGGGCAAGGGTGGGCGTTTCCGTCAAAATTTGCTTGGCAAACGCGTCGATTACTCAGGCCGCTCCGTAATTGTGATCGGCCCAGAGCTAAAGCTGCATCAGTGCGGATTGCCGAAGAAGATGGCGCTGGTGCTTTTCGAGCCGTTTATTATCCGGCGGCTGAAAGATTTGGGCTACGTGCACACGGTGCGCAGCGCGAAAAAGATGATCGAGCGTCAGACGCCCGAGGTATGGGACATTCTCGATGAAGTGACCAAAGGTCATCCGGTGCTGCTCAATCGCGCGCCCACTCTACATCGATTGTCCATTCAGGCTTTTGAACCGCAATTGATCGAAGGCGAAGCCATTCGCATTCACCCCTTGGTTTGCACAGCTTACAATGCGGACTTCGACGGGGACCAGATGGCAGTGCATGTACCGCTCTCGGTGGAGGCCCAGATGGAAGCACGCATGCTAATGCTCGCGCCGAATAACATTTTTTCCCCATCCAGTGGCAAACCCATTACGACGCCTTCCCAGGATATCACCCTCGGTTGTTACTACCTCACCCAGAACCCTCGCGGCGCTAAAGATGGCCAGCGGCTCCCGCTCTTCGGCGATGCGGCCGAGGTAGAATTCGCAATGGCAGAAGGAAGCATTCGCGCACATGACCGTATCCGGATTAAGAACCCGGATTTCGGTAAGCAAACGATCTATGGAAATGCTGAAGCCAAAACGATCGAAACCACCTCGGGTCGCGTCGTTTTTAATGAGATTTGGCCCAAGCAGCTTGGATTTTTCAACAGACCCGCCGGCAAGAAGCAACTTAGCGACATCATCTGGCGCTGTTATCAAATTGCAGGACCAGCCGAAACTGTCGCGACGCTGGACAAATTAAAAGAGCTCGGCTTTGCCGAGGCCACCAAAGCTGGCATCTCCATTGGGATTTCGGACATGATCATTCCGAAAGAAAAAGAGACCGAGCTGGAAAACGCCTATAAGCAGATTCGACAGGTTGATCAGCAATATCGCAAAGGCATCATCACCGATGGCGAGCGCTACAATAAGATTATCGATATCTGGACGCACGCCGGTGACGAAATTTCCAGTGCTATGTTCCGCACTCTGGAACACAATGACGGCCGCAAGGAGTTGAATCCTGTTTTCTTGATGGTCGATTCCGGTTCACGTGGCAACCGCCAGCAGGTCCGTCAGCTCGCAGGTATGCGCGGTTTGATGGCCAAACCTTCAGGTGAAATCATTGAGCGACCGATCACATCGAACTTCCGCGAAGGGCTGAGCGTGCTCGAGTATTTCATTTCTACACACGGTGCTCGCAAGGGTCTTGCTGACACCGCGCTAAAGACGGCTGACTCCGGCTATCTAACGCGCAAACTGGTCGACGCTGCACAGGACGTCATTATCAATGAACAGGACTGCGGCACTGTAAACGGCATCGTAGTGCGCTCAATTTACGAGGGCGACGAAGAAGTAGTCGATCTTGGTCAGCGCATTATCGGACGCGTAAGCTGCGAAACGATCGCTGATCCGGTGGACAAAAAGAAGAAGATCGTCAAAGCGAATCAGTTGATCGATGAAAAGATCGCTGCGGATCTTCAGCGAGTGGGCGTCGAGAGCTTGAAGATTCGTTCGGTTCTTACCTGTGAGTGTGGCCGGGGCGTCTGCGCAATGTGCTATGGGCGCAATCTGGCTACGGGCCAATTCGTTAAGCTTGGCGAAGCGGTAGGGATTATCGCAGCCCAATCGATTGGCGAGCCGGGAACACAATTAACGATGCGCACGTTCCACATCGGCGGCACCGCCAGCCAGACCTTCAAGCAACCAATCATCAAGGCCAAAAACGACGGCACCGTCCGCTTCAACGACTTGCGGACAGTGCAGGCGCTCGACGGCAGTTGGATCGCTTTGAACAAGAACGGTTCGATCAGTGTGCACAACGAAGAAGGCCGCGAACTCGAGCGTTACAACGTGGTGATCGGATCAATGATCTCCAAAGGTGACGGAGGCTCGGTTAAGAAGGGCGAAACCTTCGTTCAATGGGATCCATACAATGTGCCTATTCTCACCGACAAAGGTGGCAAGATCGAATTCCGCGATATGATCGCCGGTGTCACGATCAAACGCGACGTCGATGAGGCGACCGGCCTGATGGGCACCGTTATTATTGAGCACAAAGAGGATTTGCATCCACAAATCGTTATCGTGGATGACAAGAAGGAGGTACTCGCGAGTTATTCCATCCCGGCTGGCGCCCACGTGATCGTGGAAGAAGGCCAAAAGGTGCGTGGTGGCGCGCTACTGGCCAAGACGCCCCGGAAGGTAGCAAAGACCAAAGATATTACTGGAGGTCTGCCGCGTGTGGCGGAATTATTCGAAGCGCGTCGGCCAAAAGATGCGGCGGAGATTGCAAAAATCGACGGCGTTGTTGAGATGGGCGGCACCGTCCGCGGAAAGCGACGCTTGATTTTGAAGGATCCCGACACCGGAGCGGAGGAAGAACACCTAATCCCGCTTAACAAACACATTATCGTNTTTAAGGGCGATTTCGTAAAGAAGGGTCAGCAACTTACCGAGGGACCCGTNGTTCCCCATGAAATCCTCGAGGTCTGCGGACCGCAGGATTTGCAAGAGCACCTCGTCAATGAAGTGCAAGAGGTATATCGGTTGCAGGGTGTGGAGATTAACGACAAGCACATCGAAATCATCGTGCGTCAAATGTTGCGAAAAGTGAAGATTACCGATCCTGGCGATACATCGTTGCTCTGGGGCGATCAGGTCGACAAGCTCGATTTCGAGGAGGAAAACAAGAAGGTCGTCGAGAAGGGTGGTAAGCCGGCAGAAGCCGTTCCCGTCTTACTCGGCATCACGAAGGCTTCACTCGAGACGGACAGCTTTATCTCTGCTGCTTCATTCCAGGATACGACTCGTGTTCTTACAGAAGCGGCTACACTGGGTAAGGTGGATAGGCTGCGCGGTTTCAAGGAAAATGTGATCATGGGTCACTTGATCCCCGCCGGTACCGGTTTCCCCGAGCACCGCGAGATCAAGTTGGTAGAAAAAGGTGAGCCAATTGGTGCACCGGTGATGGAAGAAGCCGAGCCACAGCCGGCCATCGGGTAAGCTCTGGGAGCAGCGGAGTAATGAAGTAATGGGCGACAACAAATCCCCTTACTCTCTTACTCTATCGCTCCAATACTCCACCTAGAATCGCCATGTCGATCGTCACCAAAACGGGCGATAAAGGCGAAACGTCTCTGATGTACGGCCATCGCGTATCGAAGGGTGATTCACGCGTCGACGCGTATGGCTGTGTCGATGAACTGACTGCAGCCCTAGGTTTAGCCAGGTCCGTTTCGACTGACAAATTTATTTCAGAAGAAATTCTCGCCGTACAAAAAGACTTAATCGTTCTCATGGGAGAACTGGCAACGGCGCAAAAGGATCGGGAGCGTTTCGTCAAAGATGGTTTTCAACTTACCACAGCAGCGATGGTCGACCGGGTCACCGCCGTGATTGTCGGTCTCGAGAAAGACGATTCGCTTTATCCGAAGGACTGGGTGATTCCCGGGGCAACATTGATGTCTGCCGCTCTTGATTTTGCTCGCGTAACGTGCCGCCGCGCCGAGCGGCACATCGCCGGTTTGAGCACCAGTGACTCGGAGTTTAACATCGAGATTTTGCGCTACCTAAATCGCCTTTCGGATCTCTTGTGGATCCTGGCGAGGTACGTCGAGAAAGACTCGCGGAATTCCCATTAGCGGCGCATTGCTGTGGCGCACCTTGAATTGCGCTGCAATTCAGCGTCAAAAATTGGCAAACCTCCGGCAGCAACATTTATCGTTGCGTGTTATGCATCGTCGCAATGAAATTCGGATTAACTTTTGTCGCTGCTCTTTTGGTTGCTGTTTCCACGTCGCACGGGCACGAAGCGATCTTTTCGTGGACTTACACGACTGACCTGACTCCGAAAGGTCATGGCGAATGTGAACAATGGATTACCACTCGTTGGGAAAAGGAGCATGGTAGCTATAGCGTTATCGATTTTCGTGAGGAGTTCGAATATGGCGTGACGGATAATTTCCAGCTCGCGATCTATCTCAACCATCATTATGTCCACGCGAATGATGATGTTCCGGCTGAAGATCCAGCGCATCCTGGCAATCGTTTGCGCGGCGCTTACGTAACCGGCGGTGAAGATGTACACGCCGGACACAATCCGGCGACGGTGTTCGACAGTTATCATTTTGAGTCGGTCTCTCTGGAAGGAATTTATCGGCTCTTGAGTCCCTACAAGGATCCGCTCGGTCTCGCGCTTTATTTCGAACCATCGGTGGGTGATCAGGAAACGGAATTGGAATGGAAAATTCTGCTGCAAAAGAACTGGCTCGAAGACCGGCTTGTTTGGGCGTTAAACGTCAATTACGAACTCGAATTCGAAAAGGAGGACGGTGGCGGCTACGAGCGGGACGGCAAGTTCGAATGGTTCACCGGACTTTCTTACCGCTTCGTGCGCAATTGGTCAGCAGGTTTGGAATTTTGGAATCATCACGAATTTGCCGATGCCACGGTTCACGAGCATTCAGCCTACTTTTTGGGACCGACGATTCATTATGGCGGCGAACGCTGGTGGGCCACCCTTGGATTCCTTCATCAGTTACCAATCGGACAGGCGTTTAGTCACGATAACAAGGAGTTTGCCGCGCACGACGGCTACATCTTTGGCGACGAGCATGAAAAATACTACGTGCGCTTCAGAATGGGAATTAACTTCTAGCGCGTGATGAAATCGGAGTTCGCATTCATCGCGCTGCCTGTTTCCGCGCTGATCGCACCATCCGCGTTTGCCGTTCGATACCTCACCGTCGATCAAGCGCAGCAGGCGATTTTTCCCGGCAAATCATTCACGGCGGCGCCGGTAAAGCTGACGAGCGTTCAACGCAAAGCCATTGAGCAGGCCAGCGGCGTCCGCGTCTTGCATGACGAGCAGCAGGTCTGGCGCGTCAGTGGCGGTGGTTGGTTTATCGTCGATGAAGTTGTCGGCAAACATGAATTCATCACTTATGCGGCCGGACTCAATCTCGACGGTTCGGTCAAGCAGATTGAAATCATGGATTATCGCGAGACTTATGGAGGCCAGATTCGCGATCAAAAATGGCGAGCCCAATTTGTGGGAAAGACCAGCAAATCCACGCTTAAACTCGATAGCGATGTCAAGAACATCAGTGGAGCAACTTTGAGTTGCCGGCACATCACCGACGGCGTGAAACGCCTTCTGGCAGTTTATGAGATCGCACTCAGGCATTGAAATTCGTCGCTGCCGCCCATTACTCGGCACGCTTGTGGAGATTGCATGCCAGGGATCGCCTCGCGATATAGATTGCGCCTTCACCGCGATGGAAAAAGTGCAGCGGCTGATGAGTTTTCACGATCCTACCAGCGATGTGGCCCGAATGAATTGCCACGCTTCGCGCCGCCCGGTCAAAGTTCATCCATGGACATGGCGCGTTTTGAAATCCGCACAGGAATTTTCACGTAAAAGCGATGGCGTTTTCGACATCACAATGGCCCGGCAACTCGTGAAATGGGATTATCTTCCGAGACCTGACACGCGGCTTTGTAGTGGCGGGAGCTG
>JGI25390J43892_10000064_pt1 | contig 15314 bp, 19 predicted proteins | sample GraSoi013_2_20cm_FD_43892 | JGI IMG/M metagenome (IMG submission 43892) | reverse complement strand
CCGCCGCGAACGGCGGTCTTTCCGTCCTTGAATGGATCCCAGGAAAATCCGATGCGGGGTTCAAAGTTTTTCGTGGTCGGATTGCTGTGGATGAAACTATCCACATGCTGCGGACCACACGGGCTGGTTGGGCCTGGTGCGACTCCGGGTGTGGCGCAATTCACAATCGTTGTGATTTCCTGGATTCTGTTGTTGGCATCTTTCGGGAGAGTTGTGAATTCGTACCGGACGCCCATATTGATTGTCAGATTGGGAATGATCCGCCAATCGTCTTGAACATAGCCGGCAAATAGGCTCTCGCGAATGGCAACTTCATTCGAACCGCCGGGGGCAAGGGCATTGAGACGGTCAGGAGCATTGTTAAGCAACGCGGCGAGGCTCGGATAGTTATTCAGTCTGCCGTTGGGACTCAATTTTTCCGTGATGTTGTAGAGCATGCGCTCGAAGGCGAACCCAAATTTGATCGAATGGGTGCCGCGAGTAAGGAACGCGTCATCATAGGCCTGTGCGGAAGTCCAACGGTGAAGAAATCGGTTGAGCCCGCCCAATCCTATGGCCGTGGTCAGAACCCCTGGAACACCAATTTGTGGCGGCCCCACGGCTCCCGGCGCTATCGCGAGCGTCGAATCCTTGGCAACGGAGCTGCCTGAAACTGGATCGTTGATGTCTCCGCGAACGCGGCTGAGTCCGACGCGAAGGGTGTTAGCAAGCGTTGGATTGAAAATATGTGTCTCTTCCACGCTGGCCATTTGGCGTCGCGAGAACACTTGATGAATTGCATTCAGCAGCGGGTCCGGTTGCGATTGAGGACCAGAGTCGTAGAAGTAGCTGCCAAAGAGCGAGTCTTTATCCGAGAACTTCTGATCCACGCGGCCAGTGGCATAGTTTTCGTTGGANATGGATGGCAGTGCAACGTTAAATGTCTGNGTCACCCCGTTACTATCCACCGGGGTTCCCGCAGGTGCCTCCGGCCAAAGTTTCAGATAAGGCGCCACTGCAGGAACCGCCAGGGCCCTTTCGGCATCGGTGGGCACGTGAATGGTTTGCGAACCCGGCCTGTTTTGGCGAACGCCTTCGTAGGTACCGTAAACAAACGTCTTATCTTTTCTAAGCGCGGTGCCTCCGGATCCCCCGAATTGCACGCGGCGAAACGGCGGAATTGCGCCAGCGGGATCGAAATAGTTTTTCGCGTCAAAAATTTTGTCTCGATCAAACAGGAAAGCCGTTCCGTGGAATTCGTTAACGCCGCTCTTCGAAATCGCGTTAATTACCGCTCCGGAGGTGCGACCGTATTCCGCCGTGTAGTTGCTGGTCAATACGGAAAATTCCTGAATCCCGTCCACTCCAAGATTCAAGCCCGACGCACCACCTGGGGCGCCGTTCGAATAATCGTTTATGCTGACTCCGTTCACCCGATACGTGTTTTCATTTGCACGATGTCCGCCATTGCTCAATTGATTCCCGAACCCGCGATTGCCTTTGTTCGCGCTGAAACCGGTCCCAACTTGATTCGGTATGCTGGAAACTCCCGGCTCGAGCGTTGCCAACGACGTCCAATCGCGACCATTCAGCGGAAGTTCCCTCATCGTCGTGGAGTCCACCGTCGAGCTTATTGTCGATGTCGTGGTCTGCACGTCGGGAGGCGCCGCGGTTACCTCAATGGTTTGATTGAACGAACCGACCTTCAGACTGAGATTCAAGGACTGTTGCGCGCCGACGTTCAACGTAACTGAGTGTTGCACAACATTCTGAAATCCTTTGGCGCTTATGGTGACGTCGTAGCTGCCCGGGTTTAGGTTTGGTGCCGAGTAGAGTCCGTCCGAGTTTGTCCGGACCTCACGCGTTACGCCAGTGCCCAGGTTCTTGATCTTGACGGCTGCGTCCGGCACTGGACCACCCTGTTCGTCAGTAACGACTCCAGAGAGTGTGGCTCCAGAAACTTGTGCGACGACGGAATGGGTCCAAGGACCCAAAAGAGCCAAAGCCATTGCCAGGACAAAAAGCGGAACAGCCACCGCCTTACTTGTGTTCGATCCAAATACTTTCATTCCCACCTCCGAAGCATTCCCCATTTACTTTGGCCCCTGCAATTGTGATGGTCGCGCAAGGGCTTGCGCTCACGTCTCAACTAGCAAGCGTGAATTGGCGCCAATCTGCGCTGTAACGATAACGGACACAATACCTGATGCGTCTCATCGGAATCTTTTATTAGTCTCAGGATTGATGATTGATAATGAACGACTTAGGTTGGCGCATCACAGGTTTTCTTTTGACGCTGATGAGGGAGAGGACTATACTCCGGTCGTTCCCTGTTAAAGCCGAATGGAACAGAACTCTTCTATTGCGAAAACGGTGCGCTGCGGCGCATTTGAAATTGACCTGACTGCCTGCGAAATTCGCAAGCACGGCCTGCGACTGAAGGTGTCCGAGCAGCCTTTCCAAATTCTCTCCATTCTCCTCGAAAAGCCGGGCAATGTGNTTACGCGCGAGGAACTGAGGAACCGGCTCTGGCCGAGCGATACGTTTGTTGATTTTGATCATGGACTGAACAATGCGGTAATGCGGCTGCGCGAAGTTCTCGGAGATTCTTCCGAGAGTCCGCGATTCGTGGAGACACTTCCGCGCAGGGGCTACCGCTTTATTGCGCATGTGGAAGAGTTAAGCCAAAGTGCGATTACTCAGACCGTCAAGATTCTTGAAGCTCCAATTGCCAAGAGCAGCGAAGTTGAAGTCGAGGGAAAAGGCCGAACAACCAGAGACTGGTTGACACTCCACAGGGTTGCAGTGCTTTCCGGACTGACTTTGGCACTAGTCGTCTCTTCCGGGTTTGCTGTTCATTTTTTTCGAGGGAAAGAGCTTGGCAATGTCGCAGCGAGCCGGAGTATCTCGCTGGTGGTTTTGCCCTTGGAAAATTTGTCCGGCGACAAAGAACAAGATTACTTCGCGGATGGCATGACCGACGATCTAATCGCCAGTTTGGCTAAGATCCGGTCGCTGCGGGTGATTTCGCGCTCGACAGCCATGGCGTACAAAGGCACTCATAAGCCGCTTTCGGAAATCGCGCGCGATTTGCATGTGGATGCCGTCGTAGAAGGAACCGTGTTGAAAGCGGGGCCGCGCGTGCGCATAACGGCCGAACTGGTGCAAGTTTCGACGGACCAGCATTTGTGGGCCGAGACGTATGAATCGCAACTGGGGGATATTCTCTCGCTGCAGAATCAAGTCTCATCCGCCATCGTAGATGAAATTCGGGTTAATCTTTCCTCGCAAGATAAAGAGCGGCTCTCGAAGAAGACGACTCTAGTGCCGGAGGCTTACGACGACTACTTAAAAGGCCGCTATTACTGGAACAAACGATCGGGAGAAGGATTCGAAAGAGCGATAGGGTACTTCGAAGACGCGACGCACAAAGACCCGCAATACGCCCTGGCATACGCCGGACTCGCCGATTGTTATGGCATTATTGGCGCAACGATGTTTGGGAATGCTCCGGCTGCACGAGCAGGACCGAAAGCGAAGGCAGCGGCGCTTCGTGCTTTGGAACTGGACCCCACGCTGGCCGAGGCGGAAACTTCTCTCGCGACAGCGGAGTTCAACTACGATTGGGACTGGCAAACCGCGTCAATGGGATTTCAGAAAGCTATAAGGCTGAACCCGAGCTATGCAACTGCGTATCAACGCTACTCGCTCTACTTGATTGCCATGGGCCACATTGACGAAAGCCTTGAGCAAATTAACAAGGCGCGCGAACTTGACCCCCTTTCGATCAGCATCAATACCAGTTACGGATGGCGGCTGTACCTTGCGAGGCAGTACAACCGCGCTATCGAGCAGCTTCGAACCACTCTCGAGATGGATCCGGGCTACGAATGGGCGCACCTGATTCTGGGGCAAGCTTACGAGCAAAAAGGCCAGCTCGATTTGGCAATCTCCGAACTACGCAAAGCTTCCGACCTTTCCCACCAAAGCCCCCTGATGGTCTCGGCGCTGGCACACGCCTATGCACTCTCTGGCAACCAAGCAAAGGCGCAAGAGCTGCTGACGCTGCTTTTCACAGAGTCGCGAAAACAGTATGTATCGCCGTTTTATATCGGCGTGGTTTACGCCGGGCTTGCCAAGAACGACGCAGCCATGGACTGGCTTGAAAAAGCGTACGGGGATCGTTCGAATGGGCTCGTGTTTCTGCGCGTTGAGCCGGAGTTGGATTCGTTGCGCACAAATCCCCGATTTATCGCCCTTCAGCGCGAGCTAAACTTCCCAAACTAGAGTGTAATCGCTGTGTTGTGGTTCGCCAAAACTTCAGCCGAGGCCCAAAACGGTGCGGTTCTTGGTGGAGTAGGCCTGAATACGATTATCGACTCGATGCAGCAAGAAGACTCTACAGAGGGTGGACCCGCGTGCGCATGTGGAGCGCAGATATATAAAGGACCGGTCGAAAGTCGATCCGGACTATGCCGCTCGATTGTAACGATGGTGCAGCCCTCCGAGTCGCTCCTGTGAAAGGACCCGACGCGAAGCTTCGGAACGAATTCTGCCGTCAGGTGTCCTGTGCCTACCGAAAACCTCGTCTGGCCCATTACGGCTCCCCGCAGGGCCCGTGTAACTGCTACACAGCCCCATTGCATCTTGTTGATTTCAAATGTGCTTCTAGTTTTGGCGAGGCACAACCGCTATTCAGTTGCTATTGAAGAAGCGTATGCCATGACTCTCTATATCTCGGAGCACGCCGAAGATTCCAGCGTTTCGCGGATCCGATCGTTTCACTGCCACCGTATCAATTCGCCATAGACACGCTCAATCGAGCAGAGAGCGCCCCGCCAAGCCTGGGGCAGGCTAGAGAGGGCAGCCAGGACCAGCGCCGAGGAGCCAGGTGAGACACCGCCACGTGTTCCCAGGGCGAGGCGCGAACGCGTCGCGGTCCAGGCGAAACGTCAGGCTGACGCCGCGGCTCCCGACCGCGCGCAGCCCAGGGGCGCCGATGCAACGGAAACGGTCGGAGCAGAAAGGATCAAGCTGGGTGTTCTCGAAGTTGCGCGTGTTGGCGAAGGCGCCCAGTTGTAGCCGCCCGTTCCAGAGGCCGAAGACCGGCACGCCCGTCTGCCGAATGAAGGGAGTCTTAACGACGTCTGCTTGGAAGAGGCGCTCGAGTCTGTGGTCGCGGTTCCGTATGGCGGCAAGCAGGAATGAAAAACGGGAAGGTTGCTGATCGAGCGAGAGGGCCTGGACAAAGGGCTCGCGGGGCAAGCTGGCCGAGGCCGCAGTCGCCACGACGACGGGACTGGTGCGTTCCGGCATCAGCGTCAAACGTATTGGGCCGGTCTGCGCAGTCGCCGACAAGCAACTGCTCAGCAAGACACCACACCCCAAAACGAGGCGATTTTTCACCAGGGAACTGTGTGCAACTTGCCTTCCGTCCGGTTCTGGGCGCGTGGCAGTGCCGGAGGCGAAGCGCAAGGGGCTGAAGCGTCATGGGTTGCTGGAGACCAATCCTTGTGGAAATCATTGAAAAGAGAGAAGCTGTGCCGCTTCCTATCTGAACTCTTTTGCCTTCTCTTGGCACTTTCGCGGCCATTAAGGCTTGCAGGCGGGATGAGTATCAAGAAGGAATGCTTAGGATTGTGTTCCGCAAGAAATGTCATCGTTCTGAATTTTCGCCCGCTTTTCATGCCGCCACCTTCTCCAGTCGGTAGTCGTGATGCAGCCCGCCCAGAACAGGTCTTCCTACCACCCGGTGACCACACCTAATACAGTGACCTGAAATTTGGGGTGCCGGAATGCCTGCCGACGGTTCGGGAATACCTGGCCCCAGGCTGGAGTGTGGCCGGCCCCGGTTGTAATGAGCCACCCACTCCTTGAGAATTCTCCGCAGGTGTCTCTCGTTCAGCGGAATCAGGAAATCCAAACACTCGCGGCGGATACTTCCGACGAGGTGTTCGCAGAAAGCGTTCGCCTGGGGCGCGTGGAACGGCGTTTTCAAGATGCTCAAGCCCATCGACTTCAGGCCGAATCGAGCTCGCAGGAGTAAATGTTGTCGCGGTCGTGGATGAGGAACCGGTACGGTTTCTCTCCCGTGATGGTCTCCCGGAACTGCTGGAGCGTCCAGTGCGCGGTGGGATGAGTGGTGGCGTTGCAGTGAGCGATCCTGCGCGTTCTCACTTCCATGATCACGAAAACGTACAGCACCCGAAAGCTGGCTGTCACACTGACGAAGAAATCACAGGCCAGCAGGCCCTGGGCATGGTTGCGAACAAACGTCACCCAACGCTGAGACCAGGGGCCACGACAGCATGATGTGTCCTCAGGCATATAGCGTCGAACCGTCCGAGGTGAGATCCGAATCCCGAGTTTCAACAGCAGTTCAGCGGCGATGCGCTCCTCGCCCCAGGTCGGGTTCTCGTTAGCCATCTCTACGATCAGCTTCTGCAACTCGGCAGGAACTCGCGGTCGTCTTCGGGGTTTCGATTTCCACCTCCAAAACAGCCGAGAGCCTTTCCGATGCCATCGGATGAAGGTGTCCGGCTGGACGATAGTCAGAGCCCGTCGCCACGCAAACAGACGGGAAAGCAGTACCAGAGTGAGCCGGCTAGCATCACTAGCTCGGCGAGCCTTGCGGAACTGGCGTTGCACGAGATCGACGTGGTGTTACGTTCGGACGCGATGCCCCATCTTTGTGCAAAGAACCACTGTTCGGGAGCATTTGTACAACTATTGTGCAACCAAAAATGCGACGGTTTTTCAGACCGTTGCAGGTGGCCACACCCCTTTTTTCTAATTCGCTGTATTCCAAAATGTTTCTAGTCCAAGGGTCCCAAACGTCGCTGCGGCCGGGTCGAGCAGGCCTCCCGCGAAATTTGGAACACCGTTTCAAACAACCGTTGTGGCGGGAAAGCCTTCGGGTAAAAACCGAAAGCTCTGATCCTCCAGTTGGGGAGATTGATGGCGTCGGTTTACTAAGAAATTCTACCTGCCTGTTCGTACCCACCGATTTTCACGAGTTTTGTAGGATTTAGGAGCCTCTCAGTCGCAGTGAAATGCGCTCATTTGCAACCTATAGTGCAGCAGTTTTTGCCCAAATTCTCGTCGAAAAAGCATTGCTGACAATTCCTCTAAGGTAGCGACGCTTTTCTCGCCGTACCTCGAGCAAATTTATTAATCCGGTGCTTGATTTATTTCAGACGAATCTGGAATCTGTGAAATCCTTGGAGATTGCTCGGAGAATTAGCATAGTCCGATCGTCCGTCGGAGTCGCGTCGTTTGTGAACGCCGCGATCGCCTTTCTCACAAGCTCCGTGCAATCGCATGCTCGGTCTGAACTGTACTCGCTTAACACCCGATCGAGCCCCTCGGTGCCGAACAACTCTAGACCATCTATGCCCTCCCGCATCGCTTCCGTGATTCCGTCGGTGTAGATCACCAACAAATCTTCGGGTTCGAGCGTGATGCTTGCATCCTCGTAGCTTGCCGCCGGGTCAAATCCCAATGGAAGTCCCCCCACCACGTCGAGTGATAACACGCTACCGCCGCGCAGGAGACGCGGTGGATTGTGGCCGGCGGATGCGTAAGTCAGTCGTCGAGAGACCGGATTCAGCACTGCGGCCCAAACCGTCACAAATCGGCTATCTCGCAGGTATGTTTCACACATAACCCTGTTGACGCGTTCCAGAAACTCACCCGCCGACTTATCTCGATTGTTCGGCAACTCTGCGTGTATCAGCGTCCGCAACACGGTCATGATTACCGCCGCCGGGGTTCCATGCCCCGATACATCCGCCATGACAAATCCCCACTGGTCGTCGATGAGCGGCACCACATCGTAATAATCGCCGCTGGCGTGTTCGCTCGGCTGGTAATAGGGTGACATTTCAAAGCCGGGAAGCTCCGGCAGCGACGCCGGCAGGAGTGAACGTTGAATCTCCCCGACCGCCTGCCTTTCGCGATCCAATTCCTCCAATACTCTGGCAAGACGCACCTCGACAGGGCCGGACTGAAGGGAAATCACCGTTTGTTGCAGAGCCATAATGACCTCCTATGTGAACAGAGACGCGCTCGCCGACGCCGCTGCGGGTCGAGCGTCGTCAATGATCCCTCGTTTACTTGGGTCTACTTAATCTTGTTTCTTACGAATGGTTACCCGACGGCCGTTTAACCGGCACTGGAAATCCGTGCCAAGCAATACAACCTGCTTGGCGTCACCGTCGCTCGGCTCGTCTACGGTGATCTCGGCCCAACAAGCAACATAATCCTGAACCTCGATGCCCATCCCTTCGTCCCAATCACTCAACAAACGGCCCACTGTTGCGCANATGGTCGTCGCAGGGGAGTCTTCGTCGAACAGTTCAATTCGATCACCCGATTTGAGATTTAGCATTCCGCCTCCCTACCCACCCAGGCCCACCCCGTTACAGGGGTTTCTGAAATTCCCGACTTTAGACGCCTGCGATAGTCATCCATAGAAATGCGACACGCAGAGTTCCCTAGTTGTCTGCGATTCTCCTTCACCAGGAACAAGCTGGAGAAATCGCGAAAACCCAGCTCCCCTGCGTGTGCATGCCTCAGGCCCAGTCCAAATGCAAACGGTGGCAATGCCCGAGGCTGTCGCCAGCCTTCACTTCATCTTTGCTCACACCCTGTCGGCCGGCGAATCTTGGGCGTGCGGTTCGGAAAAATTCAGGCTGCTGAATTAGTTGGCCGGGAACACCACGGGAGCGTCCTTGTCCTTAACCAAGAACACGACGAATTTCGCCGGTTCGGTTTGGCTGGCGTTCCGCCCGACGACGTGAACATCAGAGGGGCCTTCATAGAAGGTCTGACCAGCTGTCAGAGTGACTTCCTTTCCGCCCCTTACCTGCATCACGATTGAGCCCTCAAGGACATAAACAAACGCATGTGCATTGTGGCGATGGATTGGGTCCGAGCTACCCGGCGGATACACTACCGTGATCATCAGACCTTCCTTGCCGGGAAGGTCCGTCAGGTCTTTCGAAAAGAGCGGCGTCACGTTCGCCTCTTTGGGCTCCAGGGGCACGGACATTAGAAACGCGAGCATCAAAATTACTTTTGTAATCGTCATAAGCAAACCTTTCCTTTGAACGTACGATTTTCATGATTAGCATCGTCATTTTCGACGGACGCATTTCACAGCTGCCTGTCGTACTCGCTAAGACCGTACATTCCATCGCTTTGTGACAGCGTGCTGATGATTTCGCGCTGGTCGAGTCGAAATACACGAAGAGAGAACTATGAAGTGCGTGACAGTATTGATTGCAAATCAATTGGGGAAGGAAAAGCACTGATCCGAATGAAACACGCCACCTTTAAGAGCAAGTACAGGCCGCTAAACCGGATAGTGTTGTGAAGAGCTCTTCAAGCGGATGTCGAACACTCTCGCTCTGAATCAGGGCGCAAGTAATTCGCTGACTGTTTTTTGGGGTCGCCATTCCTGCTGGCTCCGGAGATACGATACCGTGTCCGCATCGATGAGTCCTACCAGTACTTCCTCAACGATCCGGCCACCAACGGGACCAAGGCGAGGAATGCCCGTCGCGGCCGATCCATTCGCCCCTCGATGAAAGACCATCTAGATCGTCGATTTGTGACAGTTGCTCGGCGTTATTTGCAAATGCATCTGCTTTGTCACAGTTAGAAAGGCTGTCCTGTCACAGCATACGACAAGTGAGAATGCTCGTAGCAATAGGAATCGTGACTTCGACGCGCACGGGAACCATTAAGGGGCGCTCTCGATCCAAGGAGAAAGGAAACTTCGATGAAAAATAGATCGTGGTTTGGAATCTTGGCAGGTCTGGCGGCTGGAATCGTGCTTGCCGCGCCTTCGGCGCGCGCCCAAGCAGAGATCGATCCCGACCATTTCGACTCCCCTAATATGGTGCCTTTCGATCGGCCACAGACGAAAGCTAATTCCGAAGCGGCAGTGGCCACTTTTCGCTATGAAGGGCGGTTTAACCTGCCGTACACCGTGCACTGCAATGGAAAGAGTCTGCGCCCTGGCAGATACTCCATTTCCCTTCGTGCCGACGGGAAGGTGGGCCAGGCCACGCTGAATCAGAAAGATCAAACGATTGGGATTGGCGGTGTTGTAGAACAACAAGCCCGCAAGGAGGGAAATGACGCGCTCGTGGTAGAGCGCAACCGAGGGAAGCGCAACCTGTCGGAGATCCAGGTCGCAGAACTCGATTTGATTCTAGACCCAAGATCGCTCATCGTTTCCGCGCGGGATTCGAAACCAAACCGCCTCGACCGCTTGCCCCTGACCGAAACCACACAGAGAAAGTGACCACCGCGGGGCCATTCCTGACTCTCGGAATGGCCCATCTCTCAGGCACGCCTCGATTTCGTCAATGCGGCCATCACGTTCACGAGGGTAGTAATTTCCAGTGTCGATCACCACGACGTCTCCCGGCACACCTTCGAAAAGATTTATCGGAAGGTTTCGAATCTTCGCCTCCGGAATGGTCACGATGACCACTCTGCTGGCTCTGGCCGCATCCTGAACCGTTACGGCCTTCGCCCCCGTCTCTTTCGCCAATCCGGCGAGGGCTGAAGGCCCTCGCGAGTTAGCCACGAACACCTCGTGTCCCAACTGGCTCAATCGACGTGTGAGTGTGCCACCGATCTGGCCTGCGCCTATGATGCCGATTTTCACGGTTGCTCCTTTCCTCGACAAAAACGCAACACGCAGAGTTCCCCGGATGCCTGCGATTCTCCTTCACCAGGGACAAGCTGGAGAAATCGCGAAAATCCAGCTCCACTGCACGTGCATGCCTTTAGCCCCAGTCCAAATCCGTACGATGTCAATCTCAATCCGTGAGTCCGAGGTGACTAATGCCGCGTACGCAAACCGAAGATGTTCTCGCCCACATTGGCGCTAAGATCGTCGATCTCCGTGACGTGACTGAGAGCAAAAGCCGTCAGCTCGTAAGATTGCCTGCCGGCTGGCGGCTCACCGATAGCCTGCCCGGTCGCAGCCCAGCTGACGACCGCAGCAAGTACCTTCGTAAGGTGTAAATCTGATACTCCCTGTTCGCGCCAGGGCGAAAGATACTCATCAACCATTTGGGCGAATTTCAAGGTCTTGACCACCTTTAGACCTTCTTCAGTAAATTCCATCGACTCCCCCAGTTTTGGATTCGACAAGATGTGAACCCGGAGGTTTGCTCCGACTGCTGAACTTTTCGGGCCGCGCGACCAGCTAGTCCTGTGTCTTACGAAGAGTTATCGGGCGGCCGTTCAGCCGATACTGGAAATCCGTGCCAAACAAAAGAACTTGTTGGGCGTCCATGTCGCTCGGCTCGTCCACGGTGATCACGATCCAACAAGCAGTATAGTCTTCAACCTCGGTGCCCATTCCTTCATCCCGATCAGTCAACAAACGGCTAACTGTTGCACGAATCGCCCTTGCAGGGGCGTCTTCGTAGAACAATTCAATTCGATCGCCAGATTCGAGATTTAGCATTCCACCTCCACATCCCCTCAGGCCATTTCGTTGCAAAGGGTCCGATGTGGGCCACGTCTGTCCACGAGTTGCGCCTAGTAGTTCGCAGTTACGCGTAACGCAGTACGAGTTCCTGCTCGGCACGCAGCCAATCTTCGACGTCGTGCCCATCTTGCCGGCCACGTGACTCGTACAGATTGAACGCGAGCTGGGCAATCTCGTCATGGGTCGGGGCCGGTCGACCACCGGTGTATGTTGCCATTCCCCACTCGCCTGCGGCCTGCGAAGTGACGAAAGCTGCTGCTTTTGTCACAACTCCCTTGTCTAATGTCACACCACTAACGACCAAGCCTTGTGGTATCTCGTCGATGCGAAGTTCGTTATCTGCCATGGTCTCAGGCTCTTTTCGTCGCAGTTGCGGCTGCCGCGGATGGCAACTTTGCCTTCGGAGGTTGAGACGCGGGACTCTTGAGCCAGTCTGCAAAGCGCGTTTCGCCAAGTCGGNCGTCTTTTCCTGGGAGAAGCGTTCGTTCGCTGACTTCCGCGCCGCTGTATCGCGCGTGTGGGTCGGCGACGACTTCGCGGGGATCATTGAGGCTGGCCAAGCGCCGCCGGACTAGTTCATCCACGCGAAACTGTTCCGGCCCCGCTATTTCGATGATGCCATTTACCGGCAAGCCGACAGCGACCCTGGCTACCCCACTCGCAACGTCTTCGGCAGCCATCGGCTGGAAAAGGACAGGTGACAAATGCACCTTGTCGCCGACCATGGAAATATCGGCAAGCCCCTTGAGGAACTCGAAGAACTGCGTTGCGTGCACGATGGAGTAGGGGATTGAAGATTCTTTGATCAGTTTCTCCTGAGCGATCTTAGCGCGGAAGTAACCGCTTTCGGACAACTGATCGGTTCCCACAACCGATAACGCAACGTGATGTCCTACGCCTGCGGCCGCTTCATAGGTAAGGAGGTTGCGAGTTGATGTTTCGAAGAACTTCAGCACTTCTGCGTCCTCCCACGAGGGAGAGTTTGATACGTCAACGACTACGGAAGCACCTTTCAGCACTTCGGCCAGTCCCTCGCCCGTGACGCTGTTGACACCCGAATCCGGTGATGCCGCCACGGCGTGATGACCATTAGCGCCGAGCTTTTGTACGACTTTTGACCCGATCAGCCCACTTCCACCAATCACTACGATCTTCATATTCTTCCTTCCTTTCCTATTCGACCGAGGCTTTCGAGCCGCCGGTCGTATTTGAATGCGAGTCAGGCGCATGCGCGATTCAGGTTCCGAAGGTGCTAAGCCGATGCTGCCGCCACGCCCTTGAAGAAAGCGAGCAACTCAGCATTGACTTGATCCTTGAGAGTCGAACACATGCCGTGAGGTGCGCCTGGAATGACTTTAAGCATGGCACTCTTGATGATTTTAGACGAGACCAGGCCTGTAATGCCGATGGGTACGATCTGGTCGTCGTCGCCATGCAGGACAAGAGTTGGTACATCGAACCGCGTCAGGTCTTCTGTGAAATCAGTCTCGGAAAAGGCTTTAACGCACTCGTAGATGGCTTTGTGCCCTCCGAGCATCGATTGGAGCCAAAAGGAATCGCGCAGACCCTGAGAGACCTTTGCACCCGGCCGATTGGCGCCATAGAACGGTGCACTAAACTCTTTCCAAAGTTGAGCTCGGTCAGTAAGAATCTGGGTGCGAAGTTGATCAAATTCTTCGATGGGCAACCCACCGGGCTTGCCAGTGACCAATAGCGGGGGAACCGCACTGATGAGTACGGCCTTGGCCACACGCTTTGTCCCGTGCCGACCGATATACCGAGTAACTTCGCCNCCACCCGTCGAATGGCCCACNTGAATGGCGTTCTTTAGGTCGAGCGCTTCGANGAGAGCTAGCAGGTCGTCCGCGTAGGTGTTCATGTCGTTGCCGTNCGACGGTTGACTCGACCGGCCATGCCCGCGCCGGTCGTGGGCGATGCAGCGATATCCGCGGTCCGCCAGAAAAATCATCTGGTCTTCCCAGGCGTCAGCGCTAAGAGGCCAGCCATGGCTGAAAACCACGGGTTGTCCCGTTCCCCAATCCTTGTAATAGATTGTCGTGCCATCTTTCACCGTAATGGTGCCCATGATTATCCCCTTCGTTTTCGACCAAGCATTTTGCCCTGCCGGTCGTACTCGCTATGACCGAACATTCCATCGATTTGTGACACTCTGCTGGGTTATGCCACTTTCGCAACAAGCCGTGGCAGCAGGGGCCAGCGCGGCCGAGGCACCGTAACGGGCTCGACGACCGTCGACCCAGTCCGTAACACCTGCTCGCCCTTTCCAACCGTACCGTCGGCGCTGCCGACCAAAAAAGACTCGAGTGCTGTGAGAGCGCCCTTCTCGACCGCGGCGACGAACGCGGCGAGAAAACGCCGCTGTTCGGCGGAATTCACGCCAGCATGCCGACCTTCAGCGACACGTTGCCGAGCGCGGGTCACGAGTTGGCGAGCATTGGCTTCTTGGACGCGAACAATGTTCGCGATCTCACGGTATGAGTAGTCGAACGCTTCCCGAAGGACGTACGCGGCCCGTTCGGCAGGCGATAGCTTTTCGAGAAGGACGAAGACCGCACTCTGGAGCGCCTCGCTTCGTTCCGCTTCCAACTTAGGATCGGCGCTAGTGTCCACCGATTCCTGAAGCGATGGCCCGACAGTTGTTTCCCGGCGCCAACGAGCCGACTGCATAACGTTGATTGCCAAGCGCGTCGTTGTCGCCGCGAGAAATGCCGCCGCCCCTCGAACTGCGCTGCGGTCAGTCAACTGCCACCGTATCCAAACGTCTTGGAGAATGTCCTCGGCTTCAGCGGCGCTCTTCAGTATGCGATAGGCAATACCGAACAGGCGCGCTCGCGCACTGAGGAAGGCTGAAAGGCCATCATCCTCCGCACAAGCTTCGGAGCGGACGATGATATTTTGCGTTGGTTTTCGCGAACCACTGAGACAATGTGGTCGTGAGAACGGAACTCCACGCTCAGATTGTTGAATCACAACGAAACTCCGGGCTCCGATTGTTGAATCACACATGAAGACACCTTGAACCTTCGTTCCAGATGCCTCCTCAGATAGCGTCTCGCGTGGAACACACGTGCCTTAACCGCGGACACAGTCAGACCGAGCCGCCTAGCGGTTTCCGCACTCGTAAGCCCTTGCAATTCCTTAAGAAGAACTACGCTCCGTAAGTTTTGCCGGAGGCCAGAAATTGCTTGAAGGAGAGCAGTTTGCAGTTCGTGTTTCGCTACAAGTTGTTCCGGCGACGGATGCTCATCCGGTGGATCGAGAGTCAAAGGTGCCTGGACGTCATCATTGTCACTATTCGCAAGTGGTATGAGTGCTCGCCTTTGCCGGAGGAGCATCAGGGCTTCATTGATAGCAATACGTGTCACCCAAGTTGAAAACGTCGAGTCTTCGCGAAATCTACCGACGTTTATGAGGGCGCGCTGAAACGACCGTTGAACTGCATCTTCCGCATCTTGGCGATTGCCAAGTATTCGGAGGACGGTGTGATAGGTCCTCTGTCGGTGATGCTCGTAGAGTTCCCCGAAAGCATTCGAGCACCCAGATTTTGCCTGCGCTACAAGCAATCGCTCATCGCTCGGTGCGGATTTCGCAGCGCTGCGGTGTATGACTTCCCGTGGCTCGGCAGGTGGTGCAGTCTCCTGAAGCTTCATCGCTCTTAACTCCCCTCTCAAAAATTCGTCGAGCAATCACTTTCGTGAGAAGGCTGTTGCTTTNTTTTCCTTCAACTGGACTCAGCGCGAGAGCCATAGCGCGTATCGAATCGCCTCAAACAAATGCCACTGATAATGCATGCGCAAGA
>JGI25390J43892_10000053_pt1 | contig 15828 bp, 10 predicted proteins | sample GraSoi013_2_20cm_FD_43892 | JGI IMG/M metagenome (IMG submission 43892) | reverse complement strand
ATGACCGCCATATCTAACAGCATCAAGGAAGGCCAGGACATTCTCTACATCATCCTCGAAAACAAGAACACTGCCATGACCGGACACCAGCCGACCCCGGAGTCTGGACACAACATAATGGGGGACAAGACCACCGCGCAGGACATCGAAAGCATTGTCCGAGCAATGGGACAAGAACAGATCTACGTCAGGAAGATGCCGCCCTCTAACCGGGAGAAGTACATGAAGGAACTCGACAAAGCCTTCGGCCTGCCTGGCGTCAAGGTGGTAATCGCCGACAAGGAATGCGGCATAACTTTTCACAAGAGAAAGCGTTCTGAGAGAAACAAGATCATCGACAAACAAGGATACATCCCACGAGAGACTTTCATCAACATATCCCAAGAAGTCTGCGAAAACTGTCGTGAGTGCACCAAGAACACAGGCTGTCCTGGACTAACGATAATCGACACTGACTATGGAGAGAAGATTGGAATCGACCAATCTACGTGCGTCTCAGATACCTACTGCACGAAGATCATGGCCTGCCCCTCTTTCGAAAAGGTCGTAGTCACAAGAAACAAGCCGCCACGACCTCGAGTCAAGAAGATACCCTTGGACAATATTCCACCGCCGGCCCGACATGAGTTCAAGGATACTTGGAGCGCGTTCATCAGCGGAGTTGGAGGCATGGGAGTCGGAGTTCTCTCGTCGACCCTAGCTAGAGCCGGGACGAAGGAAGGCTACACGGTCAAGTTCAACGACAAGAAAGGACTCGCCATAAGAAACGGCGCAGTCTCCGCCCACATCAACTACGCCAAAGGCAACGCAAAGATCAGCACGATCGTACCCAACGGGAAAGCAGACCTCCTCCTCGGCCTCGACATGCTCGAAGCAGAGCGAAGCCTAGTCTACGCCAGCCGCGCACGGACAACGGCCATAGTCAACAGCAGCGTCATCCCCACCATACCAATGCTCGCAGGGATGATGAACTACCCGACCGATGTNGAGGATAATATTCGAAAGCACACCAACTCTGACGAGTACCTGAGCGGAAGAATCGGCGAGATCTCAGAACTTTTCTACGGGAATAAACTCTTCACAAACATCATCCTCCTCGGCATGTCGTTCCAGAGAGGCCTCATACCCGTCAGCGAGAAAAACCTCCTCGAAGCGATAATGGAAACAGTCAGCCCTAGCCAACGTGCAAGAAACACTGAGGCCTTCGAGCTGGGACGAAAATTCGCCGCGGAACCCGAATTCTTGGAGTTCAAGAACATTGTTGCCGACGACAAGATCCTCCGGCTCTTCGGCGCTAAGGAAACATACATGGAACTCTTGGCCCGGAAATCCGACACTATAGCTCACTCCTACTGGATGTGGTGGAAAGGCGCGAGCAGCGCAGAGGAATACAGGAAGTTGGTGGAAGACGCCGTCGCAAAGATGAATCTGGATGAGGAGACGAATCGGAACCTCGCGCGGCGCGTCTACGACATGATCATGTGGGGAGGCTTGGACCACGCAAGAAGATTCGTGGACAGGGTCCTTGAGGTTTTCCAGGTCGATCGGCCGGAGAGGAACTATAGTGCAACCAAGGCTGCGATACTGAATCTGGCCAAGGTCAGCCTGATCAAAGACGAGATCTACACTCCACTTCTCTTAACCGATGACGAGAAGTTGGAGAGAGACAAGATCCGCTACAACATCGACGAGGAAAATGGGGATAGGATTAGTTATGAGCACATTAACCGTCCCGAGTTCGAAGTCTTTGGAAGACAGCTAAGGTTCAACCTGCCTGGGTGGCTCGCACACAACTGGCTCATGAAACTCTTCAAACACGCCAAGTTCACTCGGGGCATCCTCACTCGGTGGGGCTGGCACAAGAAGGAACTCGGATTCCGAGACTGGTACAACGACCAGGTAATAGGATTCTTCCTCAGAACCGCTCCAACAAACTATGAGCTCGCTCTCAGAGCCTTACGAGTCATCAACGACCCCTACAGGCCCAACGAGTTCGCGGTCACAGGCTTCAGAGAAGTCATATATCCTAAGATGGACAAGGCAAGAAAGGATTTCGAGCAACTGATAGGATCAAGTCCGCCGCTTCCAGAGATTCCGGTACTCGCGTCCTAGCAGGAACATAGCCAGAACTTCTCCGAAATTTTCATACTCCTCGATCGTTCTTCGTTCCACGCGAGTTTGCTCATGGCGGTCGACCGTCGGGGTATCGGTTATATCATGGTCAAGCCCACTAGCTCTAACTGCCCGGGTATCTCTTGACATTAGAGGACCGCTTACGTAACCCGCTCACCGAGAGTCTGGGCCGGAGACAATACTCGCAGGCTGCTCTCTACCGTGCCGCCTTGCGCGACACACGATTCTCTTCTGGGTTCGGAATGTACCCTCCAGTCGCCAAACCGAGCCGATGGAGACCCGGTGCGTGGCTCGTCTTCAAGTTCGGCTTCGTAGGCGGCCTAGGACTATTCCTTAACGTATACCTCATGTACGTTCTGACCCAAATCACACTCTTGACCAGTCTTCTCGCAAGCTTTCTTGGAAACTCCTCATACCTCGTGTACGCAATAATAAGCAGTCAAGGGGCAGTCTTGGTCAACTTCCTCTTGAATGACGCTCTCGTCTTCAGAGGTAGAGCAAGGACCAGTGGACTCCTTCACCGATTCTCATTCTTCAACTCGGTCGCCTCCGCTGACCTGCTCCTCAGACTCCCTCTACTTTGGGGATTCACAACCTTTCTTTTCGTTCCCCCATTACTGTCGAACTTCGAGAGTATTCTGGTGACATTTGCAGGCAGGTTCCTGATCAGCACGAAAAAGATCTGGCCCAAGTCGAAAATTTAGACGCGGAACTTCTCTAGTAGCTTGGAACCTTTGGTGGAGCCCCCGTCATTCAACCAATTGTCTCCATGAAGACGTTTACATCTCCATTAGAGCTAGATCTAACTAGTGATTTAGCAAGGGTCCTTGGATCGGTCTTTGTCTTCGTGATGTTCCTGTTGAGCCACATTACATGGCCAGAATCGCTCTTCAAACACTTCGCGTAGAAGTGTTCGCCTGGATCCCGGAAGTCATGAGGTTTAAGGTTCGCCTCGCGACAAGGACATTTTGTCAACATTCGAGACTCTCCCGCCTAGACAGGAAAACTATCAGGGAACATGCTCCTGAGTCTTCTATACTCATCGTCCTTCCCATGTTTCTCCCGAATTTCAATAAGCATCGCTNTGACTTCTTCGGAAGACACTCCTCGCGATCCGCCCACCATTTCAAGAGTCTCTTCGAGGNTGGCACGGCACGCGGCATAGCAGTTTCCCATTCCTGTAAGCAGCCCTCGTTCTTTCGGTGTCAAGACTCCTCAATACGACTAACAGGACTATCTTCCAGATTAGAGAGACTCTCCGCCACCTACTCGTCGATAATTAGCAAGACTGATAGATGCGTAGCAATCTTAGTCAATGCCCGTCTTTGCTCTCCTACGCTCTGAAAAGGATCACCCGGTCCTGGAAGCTATTCGCCGCTCTAGCGCTGGGCATGACGCTTGCAGCGACCTTCTTCGGCGGCATCAATGTTGCGGCGGACACGGTCGGAAAACAAGCGCTCGATGCTCAGCTCGCTAACACCCCAGTCGACATGCAGTTACGCGCCTTCTCGATCGATGGAGGGAGGAGTCTAAACTCATCCGTCCGGAACCTCGTCTCGAATCTTCAACAGATAGACGGCGTAGTAGCCGCTGAACCTGTCGGAACGTCCAACCTGTTCAATCCTTACAATGCTTCCTCTTCCATTACCGTTACTGGAATCCAAGATGCTTCCGCATTGTATCAGCATATGACGCTGGTCTCTGGAAGAAAGACGCTTCATCCAAATGAGACGTTAATAAATTCGGACTCGCAGCAAGCGCAGAACTTCCGAGTCAACCGAAGGATCACGTACACACTTTACACGAACTCTTCGAGGAAATACAACATAACTCTAACCGTTGTTGGATCGGTTAGTCTTGACACAGTGGCCGTTAACACTCTCGGCATCGGTTATTACTACCCACCATTTCCAGGGAATCCGGGTCNAGTAACAGCCACCCCGCAGGCCAGTATCCTCATCTTAAGTTGGGAACAGACTTTTCTTCCAGTGCTCGCAAAGAACTACAACTCCTTCTCGACTGGCAATGTTTCAAGGTTCTACAGCATCTCAGCACAGGTGAACGTGTACTTAGATCGGAACCGGCTGATAAGCCCCTTCGCGATCGAGAGCAGCATATCAACGGTTCAGCAGATAGATGCTCGAATCTCGAACCTTGCTCTCCAATATGGATTCTCGCCAAGCGATAATCTTCTCGGCCAACTGCAAGCATTCTCGACGACAATATTCTCACTTAGACTAACCTTCACCGCTGTCTCGATTCCAGTATTCTTCATGGCCTGGTACGTCGGACGGACCGTGTCCCAGTCATCCTTCAACTTGCGACGCAAAGAGATCGGGCTGCTATTGACGAGAGGGTTCACAAGGGGCCAATTGGTCCGTCACTTCGTCACCGAAGGAGCCATGGTAGGTCTACTAGCAGGACTGGCAGGGATCGCTCTCGCGTATGTTTTGAATCCCCTATTTCTCCAGGTTCTTGGCAGTAGCTCTGGAGCAACTGCTATCCTAACCAGCGACACAGCCGCAATCACAATAATCTTCACCCTAGTCCTCACGCTCTTCGCAATCCTTACTCCGGCCCGCCAAGCAGCAGCGATGGATCCTGCTCAAGCGCTGAAGGGCTATGTCTACCTCGAAGAGACACGACCCATCAAAAAACGCGGCGCAATCCTAGCTCTGACCCTGGGCGCTTACCAGCTAATTACNCTTGCAATTGGAATAAACTACATGAATATTGGCAGATACGTCTACAATGCAAACTTTCTCCTAGTCCTATTCCTCATAATCGCAGCCGTCCTCAGCTTCGCACTAACTTTCGTCGGCCCATTCCTCTTCCTCTATGGAGCAGCACAACTATCCACTGGCCTAGCCGAACGATTTCACAAGAAATTCTCTCGCATCTCCAGATGGATGATCGGAGATGTCGCGGCCCTCGCATCAAGGAGCGTCTTCAGAAACCCTCGAAGGGTTGCAGCCCTCGTGTTCATCGTCGCCCTCATCGTCGGATACTCCATCTGGGTGATAGGCGACCTTGCCAGCCAGCAAGACTACAACTATCGACAGGCAGAAGTCGCAGTGGGCTCCGACATGCGCCTCTCAGGAATAAACTCCATAGCAAACGCGACGCTGATAGCGAACCAGCTTCGAGGCTGGAGTAACATTACAGGAGCGACAGCCGAGTCCGACTTCTCTGGGACAGCTACCGCGGGAGGAATCCAGATCAAGGTGATAGATCCGCTGACGTGGAGACAGGGCGCATACTACGAGCCAAACTGGTTCACGGGGGACGTAAATGCGGTATTCACGACCATGACCGGGAACAATCACACAATGGTCCTAGATCATGGTGTCGCCTCGTACTANTCTTTCTCCATCGGGACCACGATCGTACTCTACTACGGATCAATAAACGCGTCAGTGATCAGTTACTTCGGTCCTGACTACTCTCAATCGTCAGGAGGACCCTTCAGTCGTTCCTTCTCACCTGAAGGCTGGTCGTTCGTACCGATCGGGCTCATAAGACCAAACGCGACTCTATTCAACCCAACCAACATTGTACTAGTCAAAGCGTCTCCAAACGTTTCCCTCACACAGCTCGCTCTCTCTTTACAGGCCGCTTATCCCAGTCTCACAGTAACGACAGCCCAAGTTGCCACCCAAGGAGTTCCCGGGGTGATAAATGCCGGTACGCAGAATGTGCTCCGGCTAGGAACGGCCTTCGCAGCTCTTGCGGCAAGCATAGGCGTCGGCACGATTGCCTATACCGGCTATAGAGAAAGGGAGAAGGAGATTACCATGATCGCAGTCCGGGGACTCTCATATCGACAGCTCGCCGGTCTTCTCATTACCGAGTTCCTGCCATTAGTAATCTTCGCTCTGATCTTGGCGACAGTTGTTGGACTCATCGTGGTCTGGGGAGACGCTCTTGGACAGAACTCCCTAAACCAGAGCTATCTTGGAATCCTCGCGGCCCGACGAATAGTCTTTCCACTCTGGGCGTCCGCGAATATTCTCGTGATCGTCGCACTCGTACTAGCTGGAGTTTTCATACCTGCCCTGACAGCCGCGAGGAAAGACCTTTCAAAGATGAGCAGAACAGTGAGATTCGCTTGACATCTGTTACGGTGACAATCAATTCACTAGTCAAAGCCTACAAGCTTGGCAGAATAGAGGTTCAAGCGCTTAGGGGTCTCAGTCTCAAAGTTGAAGCGGGAAGAATGGTCTCAATCATAGGACCCAGCGGTAGCGGAAAGACCACGCTCCTCAATATACTCGGCGGACTCGACCGGGCAACCGCCGGCACTGTGACTGTGGGCGATACGACACTCACCGACCTCGCCCCAACGGAGCTAGTAGGCTATCGCCGGGATGTCGTTGGTCACATATTCCAGGCCCTCAACCTGATACCAACTCTAACAACCGAAGAGAACGTCGAGCTGCCCATGATGGCCGCTGGCGTTCCAGGATCGACACGATTGTCCAGAACAAAGGAGCTTCTAGGTATCGTTGGTCTCTCGGACCGGCAAACCCACAAGCCGGATGAGCTGAGCGGTGGAGAGCAGCAGAGAGTAGCGATAGCAGCAGCGCTAGCCAACGACCCGCCCCTGCTCCTTGCCGATGAGCCCACAGGTGAACTGGACAGCGTTAATGCTAGAATGGTCACCGATTTCCTTGTCAAGNTCAACCGGGGACTGGGGAAGACTGTGATAATGGTGACTCACGATCAGAACGTTGCTCGCGTAGCGGACAACATCATGCGCATTGAGGATGGAATGATCAAAGCCTCGCTAACACCCAGCCAGATAGCCGGTCCCGAAGTATCCACGTCCTACCTCGACCAGTTGAGGAAGCGAGTCGTGGAGCTTGANGCTCAGATGAAACAGCTCGACGAGGATTTCAAGNCTGGACGGATCAACGGAGATGAATACGCAGAACACCGTGTCAGGNTGAAACAGATACGCGCCGGCATCCAGGATGAGCTACAGCGACAAGGCGTAGTCGGCTAAAATCATCGCGCAGGGTTCTCTCGTAAAAAGCCGTGTTGTATAGGTTCAATACTTTCTTACGAAACCATCCACCGGATGCGCGAAGTCGAGATACGGCTGAAGTTCCAAGTGAAACAGTTCTCCCGAAGGGACCCTGTCGAACATCGCAGTTTGTTTCTGGACGAGATCGCTGACAATTGAGACCCGTTTTCTNANGTAGTCACTCTCGTCAGCGGCCGGGAGCGGGCCGAACACTTGGGGGGCGACGAGGCTAACTGTGGCGTACATTGCCCAGGCTAGGTCTCGAATTTCCCATTGAGCGTCGGGGGCGCAGCGCAGGTTGAAGAAATGGATCAGCTGTCGGGGACTCATGCTCATCACGATATTCGTTGTTGCAGCGTTGGGACGAATGTATCTGCTGTCTTCTGCTTTGATGCCCTTGGCGACGAGTCCCTCTTCCGCCTGACGGGTCAGGTCCATCACATCGGAAAAGTTCAGGTCGAGTTTGTGTCCGTGTATTTCGACCGGGACCTTAAGGTCCTCGGGGATTCCTGATGGTCTTAGATATCCATAGCTCCGGGTTATCTTGACATAGCGTTGACTGTTGCCACACCATACAGGCTTTCCGTTCCTTCTCACATAGATGATGTGGTTCGGGACCTCAATACACCAAACAATCCCACGGTATTGGACAACATCAAGGTGGCTTGAAGTTCTGCCATCAAGCCGGATCAACGGGGTGGTTCTATCTTGAATAATGCTAACGCTGTAGCAGCCTAAGGGATTGCGTGGAGGCCTGGGATCTACGTAGGAAATATTTGCAGCATATCCGAGCTTGAAAGCCAATTCTTGGACATCGTCAGCCAGGCGCTTTGAGGTAGTGTAGTATCTTGTCCATCCACTTCTCGGGTCGACTGAGCCATCCCCTTCAATGAGGGCTTTGAACAGTACACTCAGGTCCCTTGGGTTTCGATTCAATGCCCAGCGGGGGATGAACTTTTGGTGTGCTTTGCCCAAAGGCTTAAGAAACTGTAGAAGTGATTTGTCCTCGATACGCCATCTCATGCAGCTATTTTTGTCGATCGACCGATAAGCATTGAAAGGTAAGCTCTTGATACAGGACTCGATGTTCTCAGCTGTTCTTCCGGTGTTTTGAGCAATCTCGATAATATTCCTCGTCCAGCTTCGTCGAGGCGATTCACAAAAGCATCCTTCTGATATGAAGTAGCCGAGGAACTCCAGAAAATTGCAATAATCGACAGCGATGTCCTGTCTTTCATAAGAAGACTGTCCCGAAGCATATTGCTTCACAATAGTAGCACCGGGAATCGTTATCTCCGATTCGTCCTCTCCGCCCTGCCAAATTCCATCTTTCTTGAACTCGATGTGTCCGTGTACAATCTGGGTAACCGTCGAGGCTTCGAGGAGTTCCCANTGGGTGCGTCCATAGATCTTCACAAATAGCTTATGATTAGGCGTAACGCGCAAATCTACTTGTTTTCCCTGAAAATGATACATGGGGCCTTCGTAAGGATAGAGAAGTAATGATGATGGAATTTGGTACTCGATCTCGAACGTTTTCGGGTTAAGTGTAGCTACTTCAAGACCGGGACTCAATTTGGTATAGAGTTTCCAACCGTCTACCGTGAGTATCTCGGTTTCTGGGTCATAGCACTGTTGCGAGAAGGACGCTATTCTGTGCCTGACAATCTGGTGGCTTGTGGCTCGGCTGACGCCCTGAAGGTCGAAGGTGAAGCTGCCGTGTCGTAACAGATCGTTCTGTCCCATCTTGACACCCTCCTTCTCAAGGTTGGAGATGAGGNTGGGATAGTTGGTGTAACTGAACAGGATGACCTTGGTGGTCGAATCGTTCAACTCTTGACTGTTGCAGCTAGGGTGGAGGCTATGTTTGGTGCCGCGGTGATGAGCGTGGCTACGAGTTCTCTGCTAAGGGGTGGCGGAGTCTTGGCTCGGGCGAGTTCCACCAGAACTCTGAGGTTTGTCGTGACGATCCATTTCTCCTCGTTGACCTGGCTTGTCTCGAAGAATTTCGAGGAGTCGAGAAGGGAGAGAATGTCTTTCTCGCTAGCATCCACGAGCCACGTGATGCTGTTGTGTTCCAGAATATCATAGTGTCCCAGTTCTAGGGATCGTCTGAGTAGCCCTGTTATTCGTTCATCGTCGAAGACCTTCTCTCCCTCCAGCGCCTTGTCGGGTGAGGTATGAGCAAACAACTGGTAGCCCGGGTGAGGCGAGTAGCAGGATCGCATGGCGGCCGCGCATACCCTTTCTAGGTCGGGTTCGAAGCCTACGAGTTGAACTCGCACCTTAGAGAGACGCCTACGATTGAATGTGCATTCAGCCCCCTAAAAAACTACTGAGCATGCGGGCGAACATATTCTCTCATTGCCAAGGGGTCTGTGACTTGTAGCTGTTGCTTCTGGAGACACCACGCTTAGCTATTCGGCTAGCCTAGTTCGAGAATGCTGGTTAGACGAGGGTCTAAACGATGGCGGCGGACGAGGCTCAAAGCGAAGCTCAAGGGGACTCCATGCCTGAAGCCACTATAGAGCCGTTTCTTGACATGCGAGACCCGACGTTCCGGCGCATTCTCCGAGCGGCGACCAGCAAGTTCAACCAGATGATCTGCCCTCTCATGGCTTCCGTCTGCGTTCGTGATCTCTGCATGTTCTGGAATGACCATTCCAAGTCCTGCTACATAGTTGATACCTTGAAGACGAATCTCTATCATACGATCTGTCCCAAGTGCGGCTCAACGAACATCCAGCTCTCCACCCGTGAGGGACGGACGGGCAAGACCAAGAGTTTCAGATGCGATACGTGCAACAACGAATGGAGCTCAGTACATTAGGCGGAGCTACTAGCTCATAACCGGCCTAGTCATCAATTCCTCTTCCTTCTCCTCTTCCAGCCGCGTCTTGATCCGTTTCAGCCGGAAAAAGTCCTCCCTCGCCCTCTCCTGTAGACTCATTTCGATGTAGCGTATCGTGTTCAGAATCCTCGGAATGACAATGTACTCCAGGCTGTTGACGCGTCTCTTCGTGGCCGCTATCGCCTCAGCTAGCCTGCGAATCGCCTCCTCTGCCGCGGACAATTCCACAACATTCTTCACCGCCTCAGTCATCAACGCCACCGCCTCGTCCAGCTTTGCCGATGTCCCAATCATCGAGTAAGGATAGCCCTCCAATGGCCTCAGCCGAACCTCCACATCCGGAATGGAGACCCCGATAACATTCCTCGTCGACGCGTCCACATCAAACCTGTCCTGTGCGGTCAGCGAAGTCTCCTCGAGCATCGTCGAGCCCATCAACATCTGAGCCTCAGCAAACCGGAGATACGTTCTGTTCAGAATATCCTGGGTCTTGGCCCTCAATGCTGTTATCTCCCGGGCGAACTGGAAGAACTCGATCATCAACGCATCCAGCTTTTCCCGGAGAAGGTCCTGGCCTCTCTGCGCGATGTTCCGTCTCTTCCGAAGAGCGATAAGCTCCATCCGAGTCGGACGGGCACCTGGCAGAATATCAGGCATTGTCTAGTTGTTCTTCCCACGATTCTTCGGAAGCCACTTCTTGATTGTAGCCGGGTCTATCCTCTTCAACTCGGTCTCTGGTAGAACGCTGAGGAGGTTCCAGCCAAGGTCGAGGGTCGTGTCGATGTCTCTGTTCTCGTAGAGGCCTTGGTTGATGAACTTCCGTTCGAATTCATCAGCGAACTGCAAGTAGAGCTTGTCACGCGCCGATAGCGCCTCCTCACCGACGACCGCGACTAGGTCACGGAAGCTTCGTCCTTCAGCGAAAGCATAGTAGAGCTGGTCAGAGACTTCCCTGTGATCCTCTCGGGTCTTGCCCTTTCCAATTCCCTCCTTCATCAGCCGCGAGAGCGAGGGTGCAGGGTCTATGGGTGGATAGATGCCCTTCCGGTGGAGTGACCGGTCCACCATGAGCTGGCCCTCCGTAATGTAGCCTGTTAAGTCTGGCACAGGATGCGTCTTGTCGTCTCCAGGCATCGTCAAGATAGGCATCTGAGTAATCGAGCCCTTCGTCCCATGCAACCTTCCCGCCCGCTCGTAGATCGTTGCAAGGTCCGTGTACATGTAGCCAGGGTAGCCACGTCGTCCCGGGACCTCTTCTCGAGCCGCAGATATCTCCCGCAACGACTCTGCATAGTTCGTCATGTCTGTAAGAATGACCAGCACATGGTTTCCTTGCTTGATCGCAAAGTATTCTGCGGCTGTGAGAGCCAGTCTCGGTGTCAGTATTCGCTCGATTGCAGGGTCGTCTGCAAGGTTGACGAACATCGTCACGTGGTCAAAGGCGCCCTGTTTCTCAAAATCGTCTCTGAAGAAGCGAAGCTCGTCTGCTGTTATGCCCATCGCGGCAAATATCGTAGTGAACGGCTCATCCGAGCCAACGACCTTTGCTTGTCGGGNGATCTGGGCTGCGATGCTGTTGTGGGGTAAACCTGATGCGGAGAATAGTGGTAGCTTCTGGCCTCGGACGAGAGTGTTCATGCCGTCGATGGTTGAGATGCCGGTCTGGATGAATTCCCGTGGATATTCTCTGGCGAACGGGTTGATGGGATTCCCGTTGACGTCGAGATAATCGTCGGGTATTATGCGGGGTCCGCCGTCGATAGGTCGGCCGCTGCCGTCGAAGATTCTTCCCAGCATATCGTTGGATACTGGTAGTTTGACGGTTTCACCCGTGAACCTGATCCGGGTCCTTCCGACATCGAGGCCCGTTGTTCCTTCGAATACCTGGACAACTGCGATTCCTCCGCCTATCTCTAAGACCTGACCCCTTCTCTCTTCGCCGCTAGGAGTTTTGATTCGGGCGAGTTCTCCGTATCCTACTCCTCTGACGGATTCGACGAAGAGTAGTGGTCCAGAGATCTCTTTGATAGTTGTGTATTCTAAACCTGCGAGTGCCATCGATTACTTTCCTCCGATCGACTTGAATTCTTTGTTTAGTTCTTCTTCGATGTGTTCTGCGAAGCTTGGGAAATTATCGGCGGCTGTCAGTCTCATTCTGTCAATCTCAATCTTTACTGGAAGGTCCAGAACTTTCTGGAGTGGAATGTTCTCGTCGACCGCTTTCTGCATGATCTTGTAATAGTCGAGAATCAGTTTGATCATTAGGTCAATCTTGATCTTGTCGCAGTAGGTGTCGGCTGGATTGTATGCAGCCTGCATGAGAAAGTCCTCTTTGATCATCCTTGCAGTCTCTAGAATTACTCGCTGGCTCTCTGAGAGAGCATCGGGTCCGACAAGCATCACAATCTCACGAAGCTCGTCATCCCTCTGTAGAAGGTTCATGGCTTCCTTTCTCATCATTGTCCACTCGGGACCTATCTCTTTCCGATACCAGTCGTCCAGGATATCCGTGTACAGGGAATAGCTGGTCAGCCAGTTGATAGCTGGAAAGTGGCGTCTAGACGCCAAGTCTGTATCTAGAGACCAGAAGACCTTTGCAATTCTAAGCGTGTTCTGAGTGACAGGCTCCGAGAAATCTCCGCCGGGTGGTGAGACGGCTCCCACAATCGAGATGGACCCGACGCGAGTGTCGGATCCCAGGACTTCGACTCTTCCCGAACGTTCGTAGAATTCTGCTAGTTTAGAGGCGAGGTATGCAGGGTAGCCTTCTTCGCCGGGCATCTCTTCTAGTCGTCCGGATATTTCTCGCATTGCTTCGGCCCATCTGCTGGTCGAGTCCGCCATCAATGCCACATCGTAGCCCATGTCTCGGTAGTATTCCGCTATCGTAATTCCAGTGTAGACACTGGCCTCTCGCGCGGCGATAGGCATGTTGGAGGTGTTCGCGATCAAAACTGTCCGGTTCATGATTGGCTCGCCGCTTCGAGGGTCCACGAGTTTCGGAAATGTCTCCAAGACCTCTGCCATCTCGTTTCCTCTCTCGCCACAGCCTACGTAGACTATGACTGAGGCGTCGGCCCATTTTGCGAGCTGCTGCTGCGCCATCGTGTTGTGGCATATCATAGGGCCCCAACCTCCAACAAAATTCTCGTAACCCGGGACAGCAACGTCGAGGACTTCTCCGGAGTACTGGACGCGTTTGGTGTCGACCACCTCGTCGAAGAAGGTATGCTCGGAGAGTTGCACTACACGCTCCAAGTCTAGAATGAGCCCGGGCGTATTCTCATGATCGTTCAATTCCTCCTTTGCGAGCGAGACCAGGCGCTTCAGCACGTCAATCCCTGGCTTCTGGTTTAGATCAGTATAGTTCCGTATCCAGATTCGATTCTCTTCGAGTTTCTTCATTGACAGTCTGGAGAGCTCGATCGTCTTCGTGTAGACCGATGGGTCGAGAGGCACGGTGTCGATTGAGTTGTAGCCCCGCTTCTTGTCGTTGAGATAAGTCTCAATTCTCTTTAGGAATGTGTAGGGTAGGTTCCTTGGGAGTTGGCTTCTCAGCGAGGTGATTGCCCGTTTTCCTTCGATGTTGATCCGGTGGTAGGTGTGTTCGCCGATTCTTCTCTGACGTGACCGGTGCAGGATGCCCAGCCGGGTTAGAAGATATGACAGTCCAAGTGCCATTTCTTGACTTGCTGTCGCAATTTCGAGCCAGAACCTTCGGAAGGATCCGTCTCCAGCGATGTATCCGGTTAGGAAGCTCGCTATCACGTTATCTGGGGACATGCAAACTATGTCAGGGATTCTGACGGTTCTAGACTTCTTGCCCGGAGGCACCCCGAGCCTCACTAGGAAGTTGGCGAGTGCAGTGCTGTCTATGATCACGAGTCGTCCGCCACGGTGAGTTCCAGGCTTTGCTTCTGTCTCGAAGAGCTTGTGGGAGAGTTTGCTGAAACGCTCTAGAATCCTTGGATCATTGTTGAAGAGGACAACGCTGCCCATGGCGCGGATGGTTCCATCGGAGAGGATGAGACCGAGAAACTCCGCTAGCTCGGCGCTCATTTCTGTCGGAATCCTAATAGTCTTTCCATGTCTCTCGGCCTCCGCCCTACTGATCCGGATCTCTTGGTTAGACAAGCGGGATAGCTGAGCGAGGAACCCAACTGTCGGGCGCGCTCTCTTGAGGTAATAGTTAAGGAATGCCGGATAGCTCGTCTTGAGTTGGCTAGCGAGGCTTTTCAGAGTCGTTGTCCGCTTGAGTCTATCGATAGTCTTGACCATTAATTCAATGGTCTTAGCATCTCTGATCCTCAACCATTCGGGGACGTACTTGTACGGGTCGATGGTCTGAACTTTCAATCCTAGTGGGATCTTTCGGGGTGCCACTAGGAAGTCGCCGGGCTTGAGGTTCCCCGCGGGGGTTTCGACGACCGCACCGTCCGGGCGGAGTTGGTGGAGCTGGTGGACTGGTGTGACCTTTAGCATTCTGCCACTACGGGTTGAGATATGGACTAGTTCTGGGGAATGTCCTTTGAAGCCGACTGGAGCTTCTGCCTCGTTGAATTCGGGATTCGAGAGAGAAACGAGTCTAAGCGGGTCCTTGTATTGATAGATAGTCTCGTTGGCGTTCTCTTCGACGACTCGAGAATTGTCGTTTCCTACAAGTTCGCGGATTCTTCTGAGTCGGCCATCGGCGAGTAGAACTGGTGTGTCCGGGTCGACGCATTTGCCGGTGCCGAAGGCGCCTGGGATGGTTGCTGTGCCGCCTTTTGCGATTGGGAAGAAGAAGTCGATGATCCGCTGACCAGTTAGCAAGGGAGTGTTGCTTGGAAGTTTTCGCTTGAAACCCCTGGCCGTTCGCACTGCCCAGGTGTTCAACATGAACAGGGGGACAGAGCCGTTGGGCGAGTCGAGTTCTCCAACCGGTTCGCCGACTGTGTAGTCACCGTCATCGACGATGGATGTGATCTTGCCGGAGAGATTCGGTGGAATCATTATCTGCTGTGTGATGAGGCTAGTTTCCTTTACGTGACCGATAATGTCGCCAGGAGTAACAGTTGCCTGCTTTTTGATGGTCGGGACGAAGTGCCATTTCTTGCCCTTGTCGATGGGCGGGAGGGTCAGTCCCCGCCGGACGAAGGGTCCAGTCTTCTCAAAGAGGATTGTTAGGGGTCGTTGGATCCCGTCGTAGATCTGGCCCGTAATTCCGGGACCAAGTTCTACCGACAGCGGTTTGCCTGATCTCTCTACTTTCTCGCCCGGTCGTATGCCCGCGGTTTCCTCGTAGACCTGTACGGTTGCNTGGTCTTGTTCGATCTTGATGATTTCTCCGATTAGACCTTGATCCCCGACCCGGACGACTTCATACATCTGGGCCCCGAGCATATCGCCCGCAACAATTACTGGGCCTGCGACGCGCTCAATCTTTCCGGGCTTGAAGCTTGACATGAAGCATCATGTAAACGCGAATTTGGGAGTCGGCAGGCCGGGTTGTGATTAAAACCTTGTCCAATTGATGAGCGGTTACATTAGCCTCATTATGGCCTCGATGCATGGGAGGGTCCTTCACCCGGTTTCAGTCGTGATGCTTGGCTTTGTTTAGGGGAGTTGCGTCGAGAACTGCGCAGTCTACCTACAAGCGGCTCATCCAGGTCCTAGTCATCGGTTCAGACGGGGATCATTGTCCACAAGCCACCTATGATGCGGCAAAGGAGGTGGGGGCACAGATAGCTGCTAGGAACGCGATTACCGTGACAGGCGGGCTGGGTGGAGTGATGGAGGCAGCAGGAAGGGGCGCGAAGGAGAAGGGTGGGATGGTTGT
>JGI25390J43892_10000051_pt1 | contig 16202 bp, 17 predicted proteins | sample GraSoi013_2_20cm_FD_43892 | JGI IMG/M metagenome (IMG submission 43892) | reverse complement strand
ACGACACGCGCGCTGGACCTCGCGCACAGGGAACTCTTCAGAACAATTACAAGCCCTGACTTCGTGAAAGGTGCAAACGCTTTCAAGGAGAAGGCACATCCCGAATACTACGAATAATCTCTCCGACGAGGGAGATGGAGACTTAGGGCTCCGATTGCCAGTGAAAGAGTCCTTATATCGTGTTGTCGATGTAACGCTGTTGCTGGATGCAGAAATCCCGCGCTGACCGGGGCCAATTTCTGTTGACAGCAAGGGAAACAAGTAGAGGTGTATAGAAACTGAGAGGAAGAAACTGGAAAGGAAGAAACATAAGATCGGAGATGAAGGTACTCCAGTGTCCGCGCTGTCACGAGAACATTCGACTCGACAAGTATTCCGCGCACATCGCTACCTGCCCCCAACCGGCAATATCCCCGAGCACTCCCGCATAAGCTCGGAAAGCCTAACTGATATTCTTAACACCACGCCCCTTACGAAACAGCGAAGGCTCTGAACAGCCTGTTTTCTTGAACAAAGTGGGCCCCGAACTGAGCGCATCTACCTGACCACCCCCAAAACGCCTTGGAACCAAGAACCTGTCTATTGCCATTTCAATTCTCAACAATCATCGACAGCAAAACATGTGCCAACCCCAGCTCTTTCCTGTTAAGTTTGTCGTGTCCCCCCAGATCAGAGAATTTTGAAACCGCGCGCAGCTCGCACGACAGATATGCGATTCTAGGAGTCAACCAAGTTCAGACCCAGACGTCCTCACCTGGTATGAAATACGGTTAACGTCCGAGACAGACCTAAAACTACGTTCTTCGAAATAGAAACAAACGTTCCTTTCTAGACCCCTGGGCGATGTTGGAACTCCGGAGATCCTTCGCACTTTCAAGTCAGCTTCCGATATTTCTGGCGCCGGGAGTGGGATTCGAACCCACGCGGCCCTGAAGGGCCACAGGCTCTCAAGGCCAACGCTCTCCTAGAGGAGAACTGCGCCTTTAGACCCACACGGACGGGTTAATCCACTCGGCCCACGGGACACAATCTGACCGATTGCGTAATCCCGGCAAGCTAACCCGCATTCAGGTCAAAGAAACATTTCATCCTCAACTCACCTAATAAACGGTTCCTGCGAGCCAACATTCCGAGTCAAGTGTCGGTGCCAGATCGGAGTGCAGAGGGACACCGATCTCTCGAGCACACAACAGATGCTTACATTGAGGCCTGGGGTCCAACTCTTGCGAGAGCGTTTGCTCAGGCAGCGGAAGGAGTCTACGAGACTATGTTGAATCTTGAGACAATTAACCAAATCGTGGAAAACTCTGTCGAGGTTGATGGTCACGACGAGAAAGAACTCCTCTACAATTGGCTCGAACAACTGCTCCTAGAGTTCGACATCAAAGAAATGGTTTATGGCTCGTATGATATCAGCATCAAATCCAATACGCCGACACTGTTCAAGCTTCGCGCCAAGATGAAGGGCGAGAAATATGATCGAGGAAAACATGGCGCCAAAACTGAGGTAAAAGGAGTGACATACCACCTAATGACAATCCAAGAAAGTCCGAGCGAAGCGAGAGTCAGATTCATTCTAGATCTCTAATCGACTATCCCGGAGGGTCAGGTTTGAAATAGACCCGCTTATTCTCCCCGCCCACCCAACGACACTTATAGCTAGGTTGACGCTGTGCACTTCGACTAACGAATGAGCGCCCAAGCCTTGAACTCCTGGAGTAGATCAAGCACGGACATCCCGATTAAGCAGATATCCCAGAACATCTGGGAAGTACCGCAAGACTACCAACCTGGCATGAAGGTCCCAGCACGAATCTACGCCGACGAAGACCTACTAGCCAAGATGCGCACCGACCGCACAATCCAACAATGCGTCAATGTCGCTCACCTAAGCGGGATCTACAAGTATGCTATCACAATGCCGGACGGACATGAAGGTTATGGTTTTCCGATCGGAGGAGTAGCTGCCACAGACTATGATGAAGGGTTGATCAGCCCTGGAGGCGTTGGCTACGATATCAACTGCGGGGTCAGGCTGATTCGGACAAACCTCAGTGAGGAGGAGGTCCGGCCAGCATTGTCGCAGCTCGTTGACACAATTTTCAATTTCATCCCATCAGGCCTTGGAAGCCGAGGACAGATCAAACTTTCCTCGATCGAGCTTGACAAAGCGGTTACTGACGGCCTCGATTGGGCCGTCGACAAAGGATACGCATGGCCCGAAGATCCGAAGACAATCGAAGAAGAAGGCTGCATGGAAGCAGCTGATCCGTCCAAAGTATCGAGCAGCGCAAGATCACGTGGAGCACCACAATTGGGAAGCTTGGGAAGTGGCAATCATTTTGTCGAAATAGAGAGAGCAGACCGGATTTTCGATGAACGAGTCGCCCAACGCTTAGGAATCCACAAGAAGGGACAGATTCTCGTACTCATCCATACCGGGAGCCGAGGGTATGGACACCAGATCTGCAGCGACTATTTGAAAGTCATGGAAAGGGCGACGGGCAAATACAACATTCACCTGCCTGATAGAGAACTAGCAGCCTGCCCGAGCAAGAGTCCGGAAGCGCAGGACTATATCCCGGCAATGTCTGCTGCATGTAACTTCGCCTGGGTTAACAGGCAAATGATCACGCACTGGGCTCGACAGGCCTTCGAGAAAGTATTCGCGAAATCGGCCGACTCGATGGATATGCGAATCGTCTACGACGTCTGTCACAACGTCGCTAAAATTGAATCACATAAAATCGACGGCGAGGCTACAAAAGTCATCGTCCATCGAAAGGGCGCGACCCGCTCTTTCCCTCCAGAACATCCGGATGTACCGGCTCAATACAGGGACATTGGACAACCNGTNCTAATCCCCGGGAGCATGGGAACTAGCAGCTGGGTATTGATAGGAACACCCAAGGCAATGGAGCTGAGTTTTGGAACCACCGCCCATGGCGCTGGAAGATTCATGAGCCGTTCGGCAGCCAAGCGAAAGTGGCGGGGGGCAGATTTGAAGAAACTGCTGGAGAGCCGAGGAATAGTCATCAGAGCGGCAAGCATGGAAGTTGTCGCCGAGGAAGCACCTGACGCCTACAAGGATGTCGACAGAGTCGCCGATGTTAGCGACCAACTTGGAATAGGAAAGAAGGTTGTCCGCATGACGCCCATCGGAGTAGCGAAAGGATAGAGCAGGTCTAAGAACGACCTTCGTGCCTATCTCCTCTTGTATTCGTTGATTAGGTTGGTAGGAGTTGGATCAATTCGCCTCAGCATAGCAAGGTACACCGATACATAATCGAGTAGTAGGATTGGTGATAACAGTCTCGATAGGCTTCCTCTGCTAGCAACGTGCACGTCTAGCGGATGAGATCGGCTGGCTGAACTTATCGTAGAACGGAAGGCACGAACAATAGAACGCTCAAAAGCCGTCTCCTCCGCGTCTCGAATAATCATTGGCAGCATGTTATCTTTCTCGTGCCAACCTTCAACCTCGTTGTGCCCNGCCTCCGGCAACAANTCGTATTTCGCGAGTAATTTGCTGTTCTCCGCAAGCTGGTTCTTGAACCTGCGAGCAACAGANGACATCCTTTGNAGAGAATACACCACGGGGAGACGCCCTAGCATTTTTACCGCTAGGTTCTTTGCCGGATTGTCTTTTAGAGGATTTTCGATGCGACAGCGACGCCTGAGGCGGACAAGCTCCTGAGCAGCCTNAGATGTCTCTCGTGTGGTTGAGCGAATGAGCTTAGCATTTTCCAGAGCAATTGCTGCGGCAACAATCAATTGGCCAAGCGCGGCTCTCGGAGCCAGCGANGCTTCGACCTCTACGAATGGGGCATTGAAGCGATGACACAACGAGGCGAGTGATCCTCCATGTCCAATACCTACAAGCGTGCTCCCTCTGCTCTTGGCTTCTCNAAACGCGGCCAGCGTCTCTGCAGTCTCACCCGAGTAGCTTAGGGCGATGAAAAGAGTCCTCGAGCTGACAAAACCCGGTAATCCTGGCTCACGATGAACCACGGAAGGAATGGGCAAGGACCTTTTGAGCCAATCCAATACTACGTCTGCTGCACTCGCTGATCCCCCCATTCCCATCAGCACGAGGCTTTGGAAAGAGGATTTTGTCTTCGTCAGAGAAACACCTACCTCGTCTCTGGAGCGAAGAAAGACATCGGGAAACCTATCAATGGCACCTATCATGTTAGAGCGATCTATCTTCGAAAGTAGCTTCATATCGTCCAAATCGACGTGCATCTTTGGTCTTCCTCACTAGGACTGTCGATTTTCGAGATTGGCTAATATCTTATGCTCGTAGCGGGCTCTGTTAACTCTTCGTTGGATCCTGCTTTCACCGGTCTCAAACTATTGTTTTCCAGAGGGAGTATGGTGGTGCGTCGTCGTGTGTGAGCGCCTGTGCAGGAAGCCTGTGGATGGTCTGTTGACCTAGAAGAAGGCTTACGGGTGTGAGAGAGGCTTACAATAGATGATAGGCCTAGTGCCTGTTCTGGGGGCGGTTGAGGTTCGACCCGTTCCCTGCCAAGATAGACCCCTTGAGTGGGCTTGAGGCGGAAGGGCTCCCCGGTTGAAGCGATGAAACGGAACCCGACGACGACGGTAATCCCAGGAGTCGATGAGAGCAAGCTAACCTATCCAACTATAAGTCAACAGAACCCTCGTAGCGCTGTGACTCTATGTTGGAGGTTCCTAGAAGACCCCAATGTCTCTCCGTAGCACTTCCCGCGACGTTTACGAGGGACGTCCCCCATCTCAGAGAGAAAACCGGCCGCTCTGGCCTGATCGCACGGTCCCTGGCAATCTTTCGGGTCGATGAAGTTGTGATCTTCAACGATGAAACTGATGGGAGCTCAGAGAGCGAGGGGAGGCTCTTCGAAAAGCTACTCGCATACCAAGAAACACCCCAGTATTTGCGGAAGGCACGATTCAAGCAAGATCCCGATCTTCAATTTTCTGGAATTTTGCCGCCATTACGCATGCCCAGTCATCCCAGCGTAGCCGAGCCTCGAGTTGGCGAAATTCGTGAGGGACTCGTTACCGAATCTGGGCTCCCATCTATCGTAAANGCGGGCTTCAANGCGCCCGTTGAAGTCTCTTCGAAGCTGAGACTGTTCGAAAGAGTGACCNTCAGAATGACTAGAATATCGCCACAGCTTCAGGGAGAGATAGTTGAGCCGACCCGGTTACCTATATATTGGGGATTCAAGGTCACTCGAACCAATCTCAGTCTAGGTAGACTGATAAGGAGTAGAANCCAGGACTTGACAATCTCGACCTCTCGAAGAGGGAAAGTCGTACGGGAGGCCCTGAACGACCTTACTCTTCGATGGAAATCCTCTCGACGACCACTAATCGTCTTCGGGTCTCCATCACAAGGCGTGCCGGAGATTCTGGCGAAGGAGGGAGCCGGCCTCGAAGGTGTGATCGATTTCAACCTGAATATGATCCCGAATCAGGGTGTGGAAACAGTCCGAACGGAGGAAGCCGTTCTTGCCACAATGTCAATCCTGAACCTGTTAGAGGAGATTTAGATGGGACACCGAAAATACAGCGCTCCGAGAAGGGGGTCCCTTGCTTATCTCCCTCGCGGAAGGGCGAGTCACTGGACCCCAAGAATTCGCTTTTGGCCCGACTACGAAGGTCCGCCACGCCTCTTGGGATTTGCAGGCTTCAAGGCGGGCTCAACTCATGTTACCGTGGTCGATAATCGCCAGGGCTCTCTGAACTATGGCAAAGAGGTGACTTTCCCTGTGACAATCGTCGAGACTCCACCTCTGAAGATCACTGCCTTGCGTTTCTACGAAACGCTCAATGGTGGATTGCAGTCCCTGGGAGAAGTATGGTCCAACGACCAGACGAAGGATCTTCAGAGGAGAATTAAAACGCCTGAGAAATTCGATGACGTCAAGGCCTGGGAGAAGTTGCAGTCCTCGGCGAGCAAGCTGTCAGAAGTTAGAGTAGTAGTTGCCAGTCAGCCACGAACCACCACCATCGGTAGAAAAATACCTGACTTGTTTGAGGTGAAGATCGATGGGGGAACAGTTCAGGAGCAGCTCGAGTTCGGGAAAAAACTCCTCGGAAAGGAAGTCAAGATCTCGGAGGTCTTCAAAGAAGGAGGAGAAGTTGACGTAATTTCAATCACGAAAGGAAAGGGTATCCAAGGCCCAGTGAAGAGATGGGGGATAAAGAAACTCAAACACAAGTCAAGAAAAACGGTCAGAGGGGTTGGATCGATTGGGCCATGGCACCCACACTACGTAATGTACTCTGTGCCTAGAGCGGGCCAAATGGGATTCGCCCAGAGAACCGAGCACAACAAACAGATCTTGAAGATGGGAAACAACGGTGCTGACGTAACTCCCAAAGGAGGTTTCCTCCGGTATGGACCGGTAAAGACAGAATACGCCGTTCTACGAGGAACAATTCCGGGTCCCGCTAGGAGACTCGTGGCTCTCCGATACCCTGCCAGAGGCAACCCGACTGGAGAACCGCCAAAGCTAGAACAGCTGAACCTCGCATCGAAACAGGGAGCGTAGATCTCTGTGTCAGCCGACTTGGTCAGAACTGCACATGTTCTCGACATAGAGGGAAAATCTGCCGGAGAGGTTCCTTTGCCCCGAGTCTTCCAGACAGTCCTGAGACTGGATGTTATTAGAAAAGCCGCAATCGCTCAACAATCTCACAGTTTCCAGCCACAAGGACGGAATCTAATGGCCGGAAAGAGAACAACGGCCGAGTCGTTCGGAGTTGGAAGAGGAATATCGAGAGTTCCTCGTATTGGTGGCCACGGACCGTTGTCTGGCACCGCGGCGTTCGCCCCCGGAACAGTGAGTGGGAGAATGGCATTCCCACCAGTCACATCGAAGAAACTCGCTAAACAAGTCAACCAGAAGGAGAGAAGACTGGCCCTGAAGGCAGCAATCGCCGCCACCGCGTCAGACCAAGTCGTCAGGAATCGAGGCCACAAGTTCGACGAAGGCCGAAGACTACCGATAATCGTAAGCGTCGAGGTAGAGAATCTTTCAAAAGCTTCTGATGCCAAGCGATTTCTCATATCCATCGGCGTCTGGGATGACATTGTGCGAGTTCGAAAGAGCAAAAGGATCAAGGCTGGAGTAAGAGTTCATGCGGTCGGACCGCTAGTCGTGGTCGGTGAAGATAAGAACGCTAGGAAGGCTCTGAGAAACTTTGAAGGCCTAGACGTAGTCAGAGCCGTAGATCTTAGTGTGGAAGCCCTCGCACCAGGGACCCATCCGGGAAGGTTGACAATCTGGAGCGAGTCAGCCATCAAGATATTGGCAGAGAGGAATTGGTAGGACAGATGGCCAGGTTAGAGTCTGAACTCGTAATCATCTACCCGATGATGTCGGAGGACACCGTTAAGCTGATCGAAGGCGAAAACAAGATCACTTTCATTGTCAACAACAAAGCAACTAAGAACGACGTGAAACGGGCCGTGGAGGAACTCTACGAGGTAAACGTTTCGCGAGTATTCACTCTAACGACCCCAGAAGGAAAGAAGAAGGCTTACGTCAAGCTGAGCCCCGAATCAAAAGCCTCCGACCTGGCTGTAAAACTAGGAATACTGTAAGATGGATTTGGCGTAGCATGGGAAAGAATATCCTAGTCCAGAGACGCGGAAGAGGCTACTTCATCTTTAGAGCTCCTACCCATCGACGACTACACCCTACAGGATACAATTCAGTAAACGGACACAGTACTGGATTTGTTAGGGATCTTCTCCACGAAGTCGCACGTGGAGCTCCTTTGGCTCGGCTTGTCGTGGGGGGCAGTAACGATGTCTATGTTCCTGCTCCAGAAGGGATGTACGTGGGACAGAGCATTGAGATCGGGAGCGAGGCGCCTGCGGAGACAGGGAACATAAAGTCGCTGGGCAGAATCCCAGAAGGGACGATGATCTGCAATATAGAACTCCGTCCCGGGGATGGAGGTACACTAGCCCGCTCCTCTGGCAGCTTTGCGCTGGTAGTCTCCCACACTCAAGCGGGAACAGAGCTTCGTATGCCCTCAGGTCGAACCATCCATCTGAACGACAGATGTCGAGCGATGATTGGAGTCGTCGCGGGAGCAGGTCGTACCGAGAAGCCGTTCCTGAAAGCTGGACCGAAATGGTTCCTCCAAAAGTCGCGAGGACGGAAGTGGCCTGTAGTGAANGGCCAAGCAATGATNGCAGCGTCTCACCCTCATGGTGGAGGAAGACACAAACACGCAGGCAAGCCTACAACTGTCGGTCGCGATACACCTCCGGGAAGAAAAGTCGGTAACATTGCCGCTCGGCAGACGGGACGGGCTAAACGACGCTCGGCGCGATAGACCCAGGAACATTCTTATCATGCACGTCGCAATCAAGAATAACGCGATGTGGGTGAAGAGCTACGCCTAGACAGTTCACTTATCGTGGGCACTCTGTCGACGAGCTGAAACAGATGTCGATGGACGAGTTCATCAAGCTCCTTCCCTCCCGACAGCGCAGATCCCTCCTCAAAGGGCTCACCAATGAACAGCGAATACTGATGGAACACGTTCGACAGTCCAGAAAGGAGAACGGCAGCAAACCCACGCCTGTAAAGTCGCACGTCAGAGATATGATCGTCATTCCTGAAATGTTGGGACTGACGCTCCAGCTACACTCCGGCAAAGAGTACGTCGCGATCGAGATCAANCCTGAGATGATTGGTCATTTCGTAGGCGAATTCGCGATTACCAACCAGAAGGTCGTCCATGGGACACCAGGGATCGGTGCATCCCGGTCAAGCATGTACGTTCCACTCAAGTAGATTCCACCTTACTTCACTCACTTTGCTGCCGGTTTCCTGCGGTGTCCGAGTAGGGCACTATCGCATAAGGGACCTATCGGACCTCTGTTCCCCGATTTTTTTTCTTGAGACGTTTTTTACTGAGCCAGAAATTCCAGCTCTGATGATCGCTCGCGAAGTTTCGAGCTTTGCGTTAGCTCTGTCCCTGTGAAGGTTTCGTATCTGGAAGCAAGTAAGTTGACTCTTCATGTTCCCTGCCATAGGTTATTACGACCGGTGACAGCAGCTCGGGGTGAGGGCGAGCGCGAGACGCCCGCCTCGAGAGAGCCGGGCTGAGAGAAGACGGTGATCTTCACAGTGAGGCTTGGGTGTTAGTGTCGCGGGCGACAAGGAGCTCTTCCGCAACGAAGGGTTCCAATGCGAAACTCGCCTTCCGCCCTATGTTCCGACGCGACATCGAATTGTCCTAGAGACTTTTAGCAGAGTTGCNAAAACAGCTGGGTTCTGGAGGCGAACATGAACTCAGGGCAACGTCTTGAGCTTGCAGTTAGAGGAACTGTCGAGATAATCCAGAGGTCCGAGCTAGAGAAGCTCTTGGAAGAGAAGAAAACTGCTCGGGCCTACTGGGGGTTCGAGTGCTCCGGAACGCAGGCATGCCCTGCACGGAATGATGCACATCGGCCAAGGGCTCGTCTGCGCCTCCAAGATTCAAGACCTCATCCAGGCCGGGTTCCACTTCATAGTCTTTCTCGCCGACTGGCACTCTATGATCAATAACAAATACGGCGGCGACCTTGAAAAGATCCGGACAGTAGGCCAATATTACAAGCACTGTTTCACAGCCTTGGGGGTCCCCCAGAACAAGGCAGAGTACATCTGGGCCTCAGAACTGGCGGAGAAAGCCGACTATTGGGAGAAGGTTCTCAGAATAGCAAGAGCGACTACAACCCAACGGGTCTTGAGGGCAATTCCGATCATGGGTCGGGACATGCAGTCGAAAGAGAACGACGCAGCAACAATTCTCTATCCGTGTATGCAAGCCGCGGACATATTCCAGATGAAGCTGGACCTTGCGTGCGCAGGAATAGACCAGCGCAAGGCCCACATCCTCGCCAGAGAAGCAGGGGAGAAACTCGGCTGGGGGAAGCCTGTGAGCCTTCACACTCCAATGCTTGTCGGCCTCGCGGGTGTTCAGAATACGCCGCGCGACAGCTTCGATGAGGATCCCAAATTGAACCAAGTGATAGCTGCCAAGATGTCGAAGAGCAAACCCGAGAATAACATTCTGATTCATGATGAGCCTGAAGTAATTGCCAAGAAGATTCAACAGGCGTTCTGCCCCCCCGGAGTGGTGGAAGGAAACCCGATACTGGAATACTATCGAATCCTCGCCTTCGAGAATCATGGAGCAGTCACGCTGAAGCGCGACCCCAAGTATGGAGGGGGCATTGAAGTATCCAGTTATGAGCAGCTTGAGAGACAATACTCTTCGGGAAAGATCCACCCTCAGGACCTGAAGACCAACATGTCGCAAATTCTCTCTCAGAAGCTAGAACCGGTCAGGGAATACTTCAAGAGAAATCCGCAGCCCTTGGAAGAAGTGCGAAAACTAGAGAAGGGCTGACGATAGGTGGCCGGTCCCCCTCCACGAAGAAATCTCGCTCGACTGCGAAATCCGCGAGCCGAGTACTACGCGTGGAAAATGGAAGAGACAAATAGAATCCTCGACCAACTCAGAACGCAATCCGAGNCAGGAGTCCCAATCATCGTCGAGGGACGACGAGACGAGGCTGCACTACGAAGACTGGGAATAGCGGGAAGGGTGCACTGTCTGAAAGCAAGAGGCGAATCCCGCCACGAATTTCTAGATCGGCTCAACGGAACAAAAGAAGCGATTGTGCTGGCAGACTTCGACAGAGAGGGAAAGGAGTTAGAGACATGGCTGTATAAAGAACTCTCTCAGCGCGGAGTAAAGAGTGACCTGAAACTCTGGATCAGAATAAGATCTATCGCCCGAACCGAGGTACGTTCCGTGGAAGAGATTCCGAACTTCATTCGGGCACTAGAATCGAGAGCAAGAGGCATCAGACCTGTCAGTCCCCAAGTCCCCCGTGGTTAGTTCAGAGAAGGACAGAACTCCCTCTGGGAGGGGAACGCTTTCGCGTCTCGTACAATTNAATTCTGGTTGAAGCTTGGCTAGTTTTTGCCGTTCTTCGTCCGGATGGCCTTCGTCGGTTTGCCGTTGCCGTGGAAGTAGTCNCGGAGTACCTGTTCGAAGAATATTGAAAGGCCGCCGACTCTGCCGTGATAAACGCGTTGGACTTCACTGCGCACGAGGTTCTCAGATTGGTCGCTGAGCGAGATCATTAGTTTGCCCATGTTTTGTACCAGTTGTGTATGGTTTCTCGGGTTCCGTTCATTCTTATTGACGAAAAAATGTCAATCCTTGACCGGTAGACCCATGGATATCCACAGTAACTTGGGGGTGGTCCTTGGATATCGCTGGTACACCGGGTACGTTTCAAGGCTTGAACATGTGAATTGAGTATAAATGCGAAAAGATTCAACAAGAATCCCTGCTTCTGTTCCTACTTTTCCTAGTAGAAGAGCGGAGAAACTAAGGCGAATCCTGTGACAATTTCTCAAAGGACCAACAAGGATGGTCATGACGCAATTTCAAGATTTCGCGACTTAATGTTGCGAGACGAGCGATTGTTTGTTGATACAGCTTTTTTNNTCATATGNTCCGGTTTGTCGNGAAAGGCTCGCTTCTAAGACGATAAATAGCCGCNTTNCTCAGAACGGCGAACCCGAGCTGGACAAAGGATAGTGAGCGTCGCCGACTGGTTTGTTTTTGGCCTGACGATCCTCTTCCTCGTCTACTTCGTCTACGCGACTCCCATCATAATGCTCGGCGTCTGGCGATACAAGAAACGTGGGTTCGGAGAAGACCCGGGTGAAGACTGGGATCCCCCGAACGTCTCTGTCCTTGTTCCAGTGAAGAACGAACAGAGAGTTGTGGGTAGACTGCTCGAAGCGCTTGTCCGACTGGACTATCCGAAAGAGAACCTGGAGGTTGTTGTGGTGGAGGATGAGTCAAGGGACCGGACTCTGGAGATCTGCCAGACTTACTCAGCAAAATATCCCTGGATCAAAGTGTTCCATCGTGATGCGAGCCTCGGCAAGGGTGATGCTCTAAACTTCGCATTTCACCAGTCAACTGGCGAGATCATCGCGACGTTTGACGCAGACGATGTGCCAGAGGAGCAGGCGGTGAAGAAGGCGCTTCGATACTTCAATAGTCCAGAGACCGGGGCCGTGCATGGTTTTCATAGAACGCTGAATCTTCGGGAGAGTATTGTCTCGCGGCTCGCGGCGTATGAGAATTTCCTTTATCGATTGTCAAATGATGGAAAATATGCGTTAAGATTGTTTGTCACGTTTTCGGGGTCTAACACTTTCTTTCGAAGGACCGCTCTAGAGAAGGTTGGGCTGTGGGATCCAAAATCTCTGGTCGAAGACGCGGAACTTTCGGTCCGATTTGCAAGAGCACACATTGCTACTCGATTGGCACCAGTGGAGTGTTGGCAAGAGATGCCGGCGCGGGTTGGGAGCNTGTTCAAGCAGCGAATTCGATGGTCTGGCGGGAATATGCTGACTGGGGTTAAGCACTGGAATGCGTGGAGGTCGATGTCTCTTGCGAAGACGCTGGATATGGAGGCGTTGATGATGAGCCCGATCTTGGCCGTGTTGACGTTCGTGGCATGGATTATTCTGGGACTGGGGATAATCAAGGTGGGACTGCCCTTCGAGACGCTACTTCCACTCTTCCTAGTCATGGCAGCCGTCAACATTGTCTACGTGGGGACCTTGGTCGCCACGGTTGTATCGTCTGCAAGATCGAGCTTGCTCTCCCATCTGGGTCTTCTGCTAGCAACGTATCCTTACGCGGCGCTCGTCTCGCTCGCTAACCTAGCGGCGATGATCCTGATCCTTCGAAAGGGAGCTAGGTTGTGGCTGAAGACTGAGAAGACGGGATACGTGGACAAACAGCTCCAGTTCGGCGCCTCTCAGCCTTAACGGGAAGAGTCTTCGCATTCGCTTGAAAATGTTGGAAAGAACTAAATCCGCTAGCTCCACGGAACAGCTTCGCTTAGAACGCTGATGAGTCCGAAGCCACGAGATTCGTTACTGATCATACGCGATATTCTTGCCGTAGCGGCGAAGCGGGCGTCGAAGACAGAGATCGTCTATCGATCGAATATTAACTTCGTGGCTGCTGAGAAGTACATTACACGCCTCCTACTACGCGGAATGCTAGAGACGGTGGTAGATGAGGGAAAATCAAAATTCCAGACAACACCGCTTGGAATCGAAGCCCTCTCGAAGCTAACAGAAGTCCAGAAACTGGTCGAAGGCACATAGAACAACCGAAAGAGCGCTCCTTCCTCGCGAGAATCGTATTATTGGCCCCCCTCTTTTCCTTGAAGGTTCTCGCCAGTTGAAACTGTTCTGGGCGAGTCTCCCAATTCGGGGCTTAGAACATGCCAGTAAAGTATTCTGCGATGTTGGATTTGTCCGCATGATCAAGCGTGAAGATCTCGGAGGTCAAAATCGCCTACCCGGATTTCTAATGTAGGCTTGCTCTGAACGATTTCTCGGATCGGATATTATCTTTTCTACTCTGAAAAGTAGTTTTGGAGGGCTTGCACTCCTACTATTCATACTCTAAAAAGTATGGTTTCACCTATGAAAACCTGAAACAGGAGACACGACCAGATCGAGAGGACCTCTGATGGANCGACCCAACCTCCCAGACCCCTTACGACCGAGACCCANAGACCCGCTGCCCTCACCACTCAGACCCGGACACTACATCGGACCGCGAGAAGAAGAACTCGGAAGAATACTCAAAGAAATACTCGACAAACTGACGCTCATAGAAAACAGACTCAAAGCAATAGAAGAACAACTCAAGACACGCCGATGATAGAACTCAGGGTCTCTGAGAATTGCTATGCTTGGCATACTCTAGCTCTGCTTTTGCTGCCATTACGAAGTCGTTCTGGCTCAAACCCTTAATCGCATGCGTAGACAGTACCACCTTGACACGACGCCACCCGACGAAAAGGTCCGGGTGATGATTCTCCAGCTCAGCAATCTTACCCAGCGAATAGGCAAAATCAAGACCTCCGAGATAAGATTTGAAACGAAACTCTTTCTGGATCGAACCTGACTGAAGAACCCATCCCGGTAAATCCTTCAACCGCTCGCTAGCCTCCTCGACCGTGAACGGTTTCGCATCATTGCAGGGAACACACTTTCCTGANGCCAGACGACTGATTCCTTCGATTCCGGGTCCACAGCCCATGGTGGAAAAGGAACTCTGCGCTAAGGAAAAGGTTTCCATTACCCATAGACTTTCGAAGAGAAGAATTATCTTACAATCGAGCTTGAAAACTCTCAAGATAGTTGATGTTCAGAAGATGAGAGGGTGAGACCATTGCCGGCAAACCTGCCCTCACGCCCTCCGATTTCTATGAACCGAGGAAAAGAAGAGCAGGCCCCGACAAATGTCGACGTTCTGGTACCGAGTCTCAAGGGGCTTAGCAACGAATTCGAAGAGCACCTTCGCAGTCGAATTCCGGTTCACTGTATCCTTACTTCTTCAGTAATCGGACCCGCGAGAGCCCGGCAGGAACTCATGGACCGCGTGGACACAGATTGGTTCGCGTTTGTCGATGATGACGTCAAGCTGAGACCTAATTGGTGGTCCACGGTGACTGGAATGATCGATCCAGGGGTCGGTGCTGTTGAGGGTCTCTGGAGCTACCTCGTCGGGGACAAGAAGGTCGATGACTACACACGGGCGATGGCGAAGCTTGTGAAACTCTTGCGGAGGGATTCTTGGAGGGACAGGATCGACAGGGCGTTCACTGGTGANACGTTGGTGAGGACTGCGGCGGTGAAGAATATNAGAATGCCGAATATTCCCGTCTGGGAAGACGAGTATATCCGCACGCGGGTCGAAAAGAACGGCTACAGATGGCTGCGAACCTCGGACGTTGTCTGTGACCATTTGCGGAGATACAACCTTGGACCCTCCTACAATGTTGGAAGGTATGGATACTATCTCGGGCGGTTGAGTTTGAAGGTACAGTTGAAGCGAGTGGCACAGCTTCCTGTCAAGGTTCTATTCTCTCTCGCCTACACACGCAACATCTACACGGGGTCCTTTGCCATCGAGAAGGACTTCAAGATTCTGAAAGGTGTTCTTCAAGCATACGTTCAGAGAAGGAGCGGGTCGCCTCTGTATGAGTTGTCGCGGCAATGAGAATCCTCATCGTGCATCCGAGACTGAGTGTGATGGGAGGCGGAGAACGGGTTGCAATTCACTCGATCAAAGAGGCGTTGAGAGAAGGACACGAGGTGTATCTTGCGGCTGAGAAATTCGACATCGAAGCTTTCGAGGACTTTTTCGGGGTCAAGGGTCTCTTCAAGCAGGTCAGGATGCTCACCTATCCACCGTTCCAACCCTTCGTTCGAAGGGCGGTTCTATACCAGAGATTAGTCTACAATCAAATGAGACTAAGAAATATTGTCTCGACGCACCCATGGTTTGACCTGATTTTGAACACTGCGGAGGTGGCCAACCATCCGTCCACAAGGTCGCCGTCAGTGCAGTACTGTTATTTTCCCGAATACTTCGGTCACCTAGAATCTGCGGGTGTCCATGGACTCTGGGAGCTGTATTACGAGCCGGCCCGAATCTTCTATCGTTCCCGAGTGAACCGGATTAATCGTCTCCTCGCCGTTTCAAACTTCACGCGCGACCTTGTGAAAATGAAGTGGGGGCGCGAATCCACCACGCTCTACCCTCCCTGCCCTATTGAGCTGTACAACGATCTTCATCTTCCGAAGGAGAACCTGGTCGTAACTGTCGGAAGGCTGGCGCCGGAGAAGCGGATGGGGCTTTTCTTGGAAATTGCCCGTAGACTGCCAACCCTAAAATTCGCAATCATAGGAAGCATAGCGCCAGAGAAGAGATGGTACTTCGAGGGTTTGAACGCCACTGCTCCGGACAACCTCTCTATTCTAGTGTCTCCGCTGAGAAAGGTTAAGGAAGTCCTAGGAAGAGCCAAGGCCTACGTGCACTGTGCTCAGAACGAGCATTTCGGAATCACTATTGTAGAGGCGATGGCGGCAGGATGCGTCCCCCTGGTCCACGACAGCGGGGGGCCTCGTGAGATCGTCTCAGATGCTGTCGGTTTCAAGTGGAATTCGATAGATGAAGCTGTTGCAAAGGTTTCTAGCCTGATCGAAGACGATGGCCTTAGGAGGAAACTATCAAACGCTGCCATCTCCCGAGCGCAACAGTTTGGACCAGAAGAGTTTGAATCAGGCATGGGAAAGGTAGTA
>JGI25390J43892_10000022_pt1 | contig 20769 bp, 25 predicted proteins | sample GraSoi013_2_20cm_FD_43892 | JGI IMG/M metagenome (IMG submission 43892) | reverse complement strand
GACTGTGAGAATAGCCCGAGTCACAACCGACATAGTTGGCTCTTTCAAGAGGAATGATGTCCGGATAAGATTCGCGTTATTCTCAAAACATGGAGCGCGGATGATCCNACAGGNTCAGTCATCTTCTTCATAACGTGACAAAGAGGATTGTCGGGTTGGCGGTTGAACAGAGAACAGCCATAGTTCTGGAGAATATTACCGGCATACGGAGCCTCTACCGGAGGGGGAATGGTCAGGGTAGAAAGTATNGGGGTAGAGTGAACAGCTGGAATTTCGGAGAGGTTCAGCGACAGATCGAGTATGAGGCCAGATGTCCGGTTTACCCATTATCCGTCTGAGCAAACGGGACACAAGGGGTTCCAGTGTGGCTTGTCCAAGATGCGGGGAGAGACTCCAAACGGACAAGTGGTTAAGACGTAAGCTTTGGTGTAGCAACTGTCGAATAGTAATGGACAGAGATGTGGCGGCAGCGGTGAATCTGTCCAGGAGGGGACGGTTGAGGTTCGACCGTTCCCAGCCCAAGTCTTGGGCGCAAGGGCCTCCAGGTGAAGCGATGGTAGAGGAANCTGAACCGGTGAGAGAGACAGTAATCCTCAAAGTCGANGGAGGCAAGATAGACTCTCATGGACATGACGATGGCCCGGAGAGTTATCAGAACCACCTAATCCGTCTCGAAGACGCTGCTGACAGCTAGAAGTTCTGCGCCGAGCGTGTGTGAGCCCACTACGGCGCCTTTTGAGTTTACGACGATTCCTGATCTTGGGTACGGTATTCCTGAGTTGACGGTCCCGACCGAGACTGGCACCCCGAGAACTTGGGAGATGTGTTTCTTCTCGCTTTCTTCGATTATTGGATTCGCCAAGACTCCCTTGTTTGAAGCCGTGGCCAGAGAACCAATCTGGGGGAGACCTCCGATTGTTCCGGGTTTCGCTGGCACTTTCAGAGCCTGTTCGATCTCTGACACTGTCCGTGGCTTTAGGCGTGGATCTACTATTGCTCCGTAGTCGTTGCAAAGAATGATGTTTCCGAGGGCTGTCCGTTTTTCTTCAATCACAGTGACTCGGACGCCTGTCGAACGCAGTTTGGACATCTCCTCATTGGTCGCGATGTACGGTAACAGGATGGAGTTGGAATTGCCGCTTAGGTAGATTCCGACGAGTCTAGAATCGGCAATACCGATGCCGTATGCTTCGACCCCGAGCGCTTCTTTGAAGCTGGCAAGCTTTACTGCAGAAGTTCCAGCTGGCAGGACTGCGATTTTCTCGTTGGCGAAGGAGAATATTCCTACGTTCGGATCTCCGAAAATGTCAGACAGAATCACTGGCACGACTCTTTCCCTCGCCCGGAAAGACTATGACTCTCCCGTCCTTGTCCTTCACAACTCTAACCCGGATTTTCCGGGGAGGTTTGCTTATTCCTCGCTGCCAGAGCATACTGTTCGTCTCCTCGCTGAGGGAGACTTCGGTCGTCTTCATCCTTTGAGCCACAAACTCGCGAAGGAATCGGACAGCTCTTGGAGTCCTTTTCTCTCTCGGCGCATTCCATATTCGTCGAAGATTGAGATCATAGAATTTCTCTTCAACGATCTCGAGCTCCTCTTCCTTTCGCTCTTCGGGTTCAGCAAGGGCTTCCGGCGCTTCTGGAGCTTCGATCTCTTCCTTCGCTTCCTCGGAGATCTTCTCGGGCTTTTCTTCGATCTCCTCTTTCGCAGGTGAGACTTCTTCCGGCTTCTCGGCCAGGGAATCGTCTTTCTTCTTTGAAGTCTTGACTGCTTCTTTCTTTGAAGTGGGCTTGGCTTTTTTCTTTGGTTTCTTCTCTTTGCTCGTGGGCGTCTACACCTTGATCTTTGTTTTTCTCCAGTGTCTCTGCTTGGGTGTTCGTCGAACTTTTCCCTCTGTCTTTGCTACGACCCATGAGGGTACGGGTTGGGCTTGCCTGAGGGCATGGGACAAGTGTTTCTTCTTTCCCGAAGGCTTGTGACGTGCCATCGTTAGGCTCTCCTAATTTTGATCTCCTTCTTCTGACCTTGGAGCTGGACCAAGGTCTTCTTTAGCTGTTCATCAGTTACCTGGCTCTGGAGCCTTCCCGACTGGGCCAGTTGTATCAGCTGCATTTCAAGCTCTTCAGCGAACTCAGGCTTTACCATTCTGATGTTTGTAAGCCGTTGTCTTGCTTCGGGTGTGAGAATCTTTCGAATTATTGCTTGTTTCTGTCTCTCCACTTGTTGCTGGGTTTGAGCCCGTCGTTGATCGTCGGAGGCGGCCCGTTGCATCTGGGCCATTCTGCGCCGGCGCAGTTCTTCGAGTTCTTCGTCGGAGTAGTCGTCCCCGGACATTTAGCTCGGGGCCTCTCGAGGCCTAGCCTTCAATTCTTTCGCCACCTCGGCGGAAGTCCGATTCAAAAGTGTGAGTCCTTGCTTCGTCAGCTTTCGCCCTTTCCTACCCTCTATTGCCACAAGCTCCGCTTTCTGAAGCTGTTGAAGCGGCTCCCTGATAGCTGATCCTCCGGCTCGGCCGTGATGTTCTGGTGAGTTCCCTCTTCCAACATTGCCCCCGTACTGTACTCGAAGACGCGACACTCCAACTGGACCGTGAACGTAGATCTTTCGCAGAAGAGAAGCGCAACGCGCGTACCACCAGTCAGGATCCTGAGGCGGTCTCTCCTTGTGGGCGCCCGTCTTGGCGTATTCGGACCAAGGCGGAGGGGAGATTTCTGAAATGTTCTCTTTCAGATGCTTCGCTAATCGGTTGATTAGTTCGTTTGCTGGAACTTCGAAGGCTGTGGGCATCTTAACGCGTCCTCATACTTGCTGGAATTTTTTTCTTCGCGTACGGGTCGGACTGAGCAATATAAGGATTCATCGCACAAGACCCTTGCTGGCCGCGGTTTTGGCGCTAACTGGATACCTTTTCACAACGCCACAAGACAAACAAGAGATCACAATTCCGGTCGTATGCGCGTGTAGTCGTATCTTCGCGTTATGCCCTGGAATGAGGGCTAGCCCACATCCCTTGCAAAGGTACATCTTTGACTCTTTTGGAATCCTAACTTTTGTCCTCGAAGATATCTTACGAGCTAGGCTTACGTAGCGTCGTGACAGTTTCTCATCCGTCAAAGCCATCTTCTTGGCTTGATCTATNAGAATCTGGAATCTTTCTGATGCTACTGAAGCAACCGCGTTGCGAGTCTTGCCATAGTTTCGCCTAGCGCTCTTGCTTCCCATGAAGCTCATTACCTGGTACGCGAGCGGATCGCCGGTGTGATCGTCATTGCTGACATTGATTCTTGCGGAATCCTCGATTGAGCTCGTCCCTAATGAAATCACGGGCCATCCAGCTATCCTAAAGTGGGCCGCGAGGAAGAAGAAGGATCCCCACCTATTGATCCTGGATCAGAGTTATCATCACTCTGCCATTCTGCGCCTCGGTAGATCTGGAATCGGCAGAGGCCGTCCAGATATTGTTCACCTCTGCCTGCTCCTCGCGCTAGGCTCTCCTCTAAACTCGGACAATCAACTAAATTGTTTCGTGCACACTCGCGACGATCACATTATCACGATGGACCCACGCGCTCGCCTTCCGAGAAACACTGACCGGTTCACGGCGCTAATTGAGCAGTTGTACCAAGCTTCCGCGGTCCCATCCTCAGGGCCACCGCTCATGAAACTCAGGAAGGAATCTTTGAAGGATCTCTTGAGGAGAATCTCTCCTGATAGCGTAGTGGCTTTGACCATGTTGGGATCGCCAAGACCTATGGAGGCGGTCGCGGCGGGACTTGGGACAGCGAAGCGACCCGTATTGATTGTCGGTGGATTCCCTGTCGGCCACTTCTCGGATCAAACAATGAATCTGGCCCCTGGGACGTTTCGAATTGATCGGAGGAAACTAGAAGCTTGGACCGTTGTGGGAAGAGCAATCTATGATTATGAAAAAACTGTTGGAACTGAGAGATTCTAGGAAACTAGCCCTTATTTAGACGCCCGCGCGACTGATTGCCGGATCGAACAAATGTCTTCCGAGATAGAGCTCCTACGCCAGAAGAAGGCTCTAGAACTACGGAAGAAAATACTCCTCTCTCAAGAGAAGCCTCCACCTACCCCAGTCGAGACTCCTAAGCTGAATTCCCGTGAGGTCGTCCAGAAAATCCTAACAGGAAGGGGAGCTGAGGTCTTGGCGAAGGCTAGGAGATACTATCCAAAAGAAGTTGGAGTAATAGAGGAGAATCTTGCCCGCCTCATCGATTCAGGCAGACTAAAGGGACCCGTGTCCGGAGAGGAACTCTACTCATTCCTTCGACGAGTAGGGCTAAGCTTCAGTATGGACACTAAAATCAGGGTCAAGGAACACGGAGAACTCAAGACGCTCGAAGAAAAGTTCCGAGAAGGCGTTCAATAGGCAATTTTGGCCTTCACCGACTCTTGGTGGAGACTCCACGCGTTGTTGTAGTACTGTTCGCTTTCTCCGAAGGGCACGGAAACTATTTTTTCGATGAGGGCGTGGATGATGCGATTAGTCGTTGCATGTGGCGGAGGGCGGCTTCGACGTTCCGTTGAAGTGCTCGCCCGAGGAGTACAAGCATTTTGTTGAGCCTGCGATGCAGGAGGCTCAAAACTCCAACTTTCCATCCGCACTAGACATTGTCGAAAATGGGCTTAACGCTCATCCCGCGTCTGAAGGGCTGATGTTTCTCAAAGCTTACTTTGGTTACAAAATTGCAGATACGATGAGCAGCGAACTGACCTCGTTTCCAAAAGTTATCCAGTCTCTGGGGAACGGAGCTTTGATGGTGGATGGATCGATGACGAGCCAGTTATTGGGAAAGTTCGAGGAGATTGTCAAGATTCTTTCTGAAGCTGAGGAGTCGATCAATGAGCTGTTGCAGGTGAACCCTAGTAGTCAAGAAGTTGTCGCGTTTAAGGGATATATCGACTCAAGGAAAAATCAGCTAGGCCAAGAATCGGAGAACATGAAAGCTACAATCAGCAACACTCCGAACATAGCTGGAAGTTTTTGCGTCGGTTGCCGCAAGAGCATATCATACGATACTCAGAAGGTCGTGTTCCGGAAGTCATCAGCGTCCCAGTTGGAAGCGTGGCACCTGCCTTGCTTCCAGTCCAAAGTGAAGAACTAGACGATCTTGGTTACTACGGCTGAGAAACTGGATTCGCCAGACTGCGCATTCACTTTCGTCCCTTCTTTTGCAAATTCTCGGTTGGCGTAGCCTAGGCTTGCGACTTTCCCCAGTCCTGGTGAGAACGCTGCGCTGGTGATGAACCCGGCCTCCCGACCATCACTCATCAGCTTGGAACGAGGCGGAATCGAGTTTTTGGTCTCTACTTCTAATCCTACGAGTTGTTTGTTGACTCGTCCGATGTGGGTTGCTCGGGCAACGACTTCCTGTCCGAGGTAGCAACCTTTGTTGAAGTTGAGGGCGTCTTTGAAACCCGCTTCCAGTACGATCGTGTTTTCGTCAATATCGGCCGCGTACTTTGGATATCCTGCCTCTAGGCGAAGAATCTCCAAGGCTCGCGAACCCACAGGGTTAAGACCGATCTCTCCTCCGTTTAGGAGGAATCCTTGCCATACCGGTTCTGCTTCCAAGACGGGCAGAATCATGTCGTAGCCAGATTGACCAGTTCTGTCTCGGGCGATGATCGTGCTGGGTCCAAGAGCCTTCTGTTCGAATTGTTTGAGGCCGTGTGCCTCGGCTCCCAGAACTTGTTTGATCGCCTCGGAACTCTTCGGTCCTTGAACGGTCATTTGAACAAGGTCGAAAGTAACGTCGATGATCTGAACATCTTCAGTGATGATGAACCTGTCTAGGATCTCCTTTACGTGTGAAGCTGGTGATTCGCCTGTGTCGATAAGTAAGCTGTCTGTTTGAGCGTAGAGGTGGAGGTCAGCTAGGACACGTGCTTTCGAGTTGAGCAAAGCTGAGCGTTGCCCACCGTTCTCTTTCAACTGTGAAACATCATTTGTCAGGAGACCATTGAGAAAGGGGACGCGATCTTTGCCCGTAATTCTTAAGCGGCCTACATGGGATATGTCGGCAAGCCCTACTGTTCTCTTGACTGTCCAGTACTCCTCTTCTGGGTCGGAGTATGATAGTGGGCTCTTGCCCGGTTCCAGCCTGGCGCCGAGTTCTTCATGATAGACGGCAGATCGGTGCGACACGTTCAACTCACGAATTGCTATTCCTCGATTATACGTCTTCTCTCAAGTTGCCCAACCGTCGATACGGATGAAGAACTGTCGAGCAGGTGATTGAACCGTGGAGTGATAAGCTAGGGACGTTCTTGGTCGAGGATATGGAGCTCGGACTAGAGGGCAAAGTTGCGCTCGTCACGGCGTCGAGCAGAGGGATAGGTTATGGCGTGGCTAAGGTTCTCGCTTCAGAAGGCTGTCGAGTCGTAGTCTCGTCGAGGAGTAACGATTCGCTGTCTCAGGCTAGAGATAGGATTGTTCGAGAAACGGATAATCGCGAAGTGTACGCGTTCAGCGGAGACCTCACGGTCAAAGAAGATGTTGACCGACTGGTCAAATACGCCATCGAGAAGCTCGGCGATGTGGACGTTCTCGCTTACAACACGGGACCGCCAAAACCTGGAGCCTTCAACGAACTGAACGAGGCCGACTGGGACTACGGTGTTAAGCTGTTGTTGCTGAACGCTGTCTGGCTTGCAAAACGAGTGCTTCCAGGTATGGAACGGAAGAAGTGGGGTAGACTAGTCTTCATAACCTCGACCACTTTACGACAGCCCATTCCGAATCTCGTGTTATCCAACACAGTTAGACTGAGCCTAGCTGGACTTTCCAAATCGCTCGCAGCCGAATATGGACCCGAAGGAATCACTTCCAACGGAATCATGCAAGGCCACACTCTGACAGACCGTCAGCGTGAGATCGCAGAGCACGTCTCATCGAGAACCGGAAAGAGTGTTGACGATGCATTGAAACAAGCTCTTCTTGACGTGCCTCTCGGAAGGCATGGGACTCCCGAAGAGGTCGGGTATCTCGTAGCCTTCCTAGCCAGCGACAAAGCAAGCTACATCAATGGAGCGATGATTCCTTTAGACGGTGGAATGATAAGGTCAGTTTTCTAAGTAGCCGAGAAGAGAAAACGCTCTGGATTTTATATAGTTTCGAACTCACTTAGCACAACACCCCCTTGACAACGCCAATGGCGTCCCAACTAGGGAAGAATACAATCACTGAGGCTGTCCGAATTAGACGAGAGACAGACGACATAATGTCGGCCTTATGGATCCTCTCCCCACTGCTTGGAGGCGTCGCGTTCTTCGGAATTCTTTTCGGTAGCCTCTTCCTAGGGACGGCCTCCTCCGGACGCACAGGCCTCTTTGGGGGAGCCATTGCTGGGTTTGTTGTTGGCATAGTAGTCGCCATCATCCTGTTCGTGCTACCTTGGTATAGGCTGATCAAGCGGAGGAATGGCCATTTCAAGAGGGACAGAATGTTGCGCGAGGGTCTGATCAATTATGTCCGAGGATTAGCCGCAGAAAGAGGGCTAGAGTCGAAGATGACCGTCGAGATAGCTACGATGACCTCGATTCATAGTGAGGCAAATGGAGAGGAGGATGAAAAGTCTCCGATTCTCTGGGTTGTTCTGAGCATTATCACGTTTGGCCTGCTGGGATTGTATGTCTGGTATTTTCTGACCAAGGATCCTCACAAGCATGATGTCAGACAAATAGTATTCATGCAACAGGTGCAATCAGCGTTTTCGAAGCTTGAGAAAACTGTAGTGTTTCCGTTCTGGAAATCTCTGCCTGATAGAAGCTATTTTCTCTATCTGATTCTTACCTGGTTAACTGGCCTTTTCAGCCTCTACTGGAACTATGTCTTAATTAGCGACATGAACGACCACTTCAGAGCGCAATGGCAGGCAGAGGATCAGTTGTTGTCCAATTTGTAGAACAACCCGCACATCCTGGCAGAGCCCACTACCTTATTTGTCTCGGAATGGGTGCCACCGTAGGTCTCGTCGCGGCGTTTGGCGAATCATTCTACCAATCTCTAGCGATTCCAGTTCTGATCTTTAGCCAGGCCCTTTTCCCCATAGTCGTCGCGACGGCGATCGCGCCGTTGGTTGAGGAACCTGCCAAATCTCTTGGCCTCCTTCTTCTCAAGGAGGAAGAGAAGCTCAACTTTGAGATCAAAGACTGGACAATTCTCGGATCGCTCTCCGGAATAGGATTCGGATTCATGGAGAACGTATTCTATGCTCTTGCCGTTCTTGGGTATGGAGTGAACGTTTCCTTGGCCCTCTTCTTGATGCGCGGATTGCTGACGGCCCCTCTCCACGGTATTACTGCTACACTAACAGGCTTCGGTATTGGACTCTGGCAGAAGACCGGAAATGCACGATTGCTCCTAATACCATTGGTTGTCGCGATGATAATTCATGGAAGCTTCAATATGCTTGCGTCGATAATATGAAACCCGCCAAACGCCCCTCACTACTAAACGCCATTACCTTGCCGCTTTCCATCCTTCTCTACTGCCAGGTTCTCGGCTGGGTTGCTTTCGGAATGTTGGAACCAGGAATTTCTCAAAGCATTGGCTTGCCGGCCGACTCTGACCTCGTACTGACTGTCGGAATTTCGATGGCAATAGGGACAACAATTCTCGGATCATTCTTCCTCTATTATCACTTGATCACTTCGCAGAAGACTCCCTTCCAGAAGCCCAGGACAGTTCACAAATGCCTAAACTGCGGTCACAGCATTTCAGAGGGCATGGCAACATGCCCCTACTGCGGCTCTCGAACCCTATTCTAGACGGCAGGTTCACAAGAGAAAACTTCAATGGTGCGGCCGCCGGGATTTGAATTCCCGGACCGCTTATTGTCGCGGCCTCCCGGGTCGTCAGCGTTCTGCTGAACGCTGTAATGGCAGGCTGATATCATAGACCAGGCTAGACCACGGCCGCACAAGACATCCGCCAATTTACGGCTCATTTAAAGACTGGAGGTTTGCGTCCACTCGACATGCAGTCTGACGTCTGGCGATCTCTCGGAGAGTCCGATCGGCGAGCCTATAGAAGCCAATATAACTCCCCCCATGATGCGAATGTTCGAATGCACGTTCTAGCGCCGGATGGATTGTAGATTGCCAGTCTTCTATGTCGATGGACAGAGCATGGGAAACGAGCAGAAGACACTACCGCGGCGAGCAAAGATCGTGGTGGCGTACAAGGAGAAGCCCAATTCAGCCTTCCAGATCCGCTGGGAGGAGATTGGAGATCGGACGAACAACGAGGCCGAGTACGTTGCATTGTTGAAGGCTCTATCGATAATCGAGTCGAAATGGGGAGCCGCCGGAGAAGCATCGGGGAAGGGCGCCGAGCCCATCAAGATCCATTCCGACTCTATGCTGATAGTCAACCAGGTAAGGGGCAGCTATGAAGTGACAGATGTCAAGCTGCGCCAGCTCTGTGAGAATGTGAAGGGTTTGATGAAGAAGATGAGCGCCGTGAAGCTGGAATGGATTCCTCGCGAGGAAAACTATGCAGGACAGTGGCTCGAAGAGAGATGGAAGGGTGGAAAGGTCGAGGTTGTGAAGGATGAAGAGCCGGGCGCGCCTGTTGCGAAGGTCTGAACTGTGCCCGTTTGTTTTTGGGTACTAAAGACCCATATTTCCAGCCCCTTTGGGCGAATCTGGAGTGTAATCTGAAATGAGTAATGTTCCTGAAGACGTTGCCCGGATACTTGGTCCCGGTGAACAAGTACAGCTTTTCATCCAGCAGAAGATCTACCATCCGAAGATCAATATCGACTCTGTCGTTCTAACAAATGAGCGAATAATCCTGAGACATCCCCATGACCTACGCCTGAAGAAGGATTTTACAGATTTCTCATACACCGATGTGGCTAATGCGATTCTGGACAAGGGAATTCTCCGTTCAACCGTGAGATGCCAGCTTAGATTTGGGGGAGACCCGCTCAGCTTGAATGATCTCCCCAATTCCGATGCCGAGAAGGCTTACGGGATTATCAGGTCGAACATCGCGCGATACCAGACTCCGTTCTCGACCGGATACGCTGGAATGGCCCCGACGGGCGCCATGCCGAATGCCATGCCAACGCCTGTCCAAGCGGCCGCGGTCGGCGTCAGATGTTCTAAGTGCGGCCAGATGAGTAATCAGGGCTCAAGGTTCTGTGGCGCCTGCGGCAATAGATTCTGACAACTCGACGTTCCTACGGTTCGGGACAAACAATCACGTTCCGTCAAGGTACGTCGGTGGGGTCCCAGTTGGTTCTCAGATCCTCACTTAGAGAATCCAGGGACTTCATATCCTCGTCTGAGATTTCGAAGTCGAATACCTGACTGTTCTCGCGGATCCTTTCTGCTCTCGTCGACTTCGGTATCACGACCAGGCCATGCTGTAGGCCCCAGCGTATCATCAACTGGGCGGGGGTCTTCGAGTATTTTTCTGCAAGCGAACGCATCCGAGGGTGCTTGAATCTCTCTCCTCTAGCCAACGGACTGTAGGCTTCGACCTGTATTCCTTTACTCCGACAGTATTCCAACAATTCTTTCTGGTAGAGGAAGGGATGGAATTCGACCTGGTTTACAGCCGGTCTGGCCTCATGCTCTTTCAGTAGCTCTTCTAGGTGACGGATAGTGAAATTGCTCACACCAACCGCTCTGCACTTTCCCTGTTTGAGGAGGGTCTCCATTGCATTCCAGGACTCGCTGCGAGCTTTTGGGACTGGGAAGTGGATGAGATAGAGGTCCAGATAGTCTAGCCCCAGCCTTTTCAGACTAGCTTCACAGGCTCGAAGTGTGGAATCGTAGCCTTGATCAGAGTTCCAGAGCTTTGTCGTTACGAACAAATCCTTACGAGGAACCCCACTGTCAAGAACAGCCCCTCCAACATCCGCTTCATTCCCATAGATTCGTGCTGTGTCAACGTGCCGATATCCTATTTTGACCGCGAACCTCACAGCATCCTGCGTCACCCTTCCAGGAGGACTCTGGTATACGCCCAAGCCCAACACCGGCATTTGCACACCATTGTTCAGCTTGACAGCCGACTTTACATTCAGGTTGACAATCGACATTGTCATACTACTGCCTGACTGCCTTGTCTGAAACTTAAAGACTCAAACATTAGCGGGGCAGACTCCTCTAATGGACCAAGAAACGGGACGGGTGTCCAAGACCGCTTGGGCTCCCGAGATCGACGTGAGAATAGCCAATCCGCCACCAGCCCTCCTGAAGAAATACACGTTGAAGGAAAAGGCGTTCTTCTATGACTATGCAAGCTTCGTCGTGCGGCTTATCCGAAACGAGGAGGTGACTGACAGAATTCGCGGTGTCATTTCAGCGGAGAGAATCTTGATCGATAGACCGGTTGACATTCGTGTCATGGTCTTTCCTGCCCGCACATTTCGTGGACGACAGAACAGAGTTCTGCATGGAAGCTACAGCGAATCAGCCTCGCAAATTAGTCTCTACCCGCTCAGAATTCCCAGAGAATGGATTCGCGGAGAAGGGATAGATCTGTTTCGTGCAGGGTGTGAGGGCCTTTCTCAGAGAAAGCTGAGGCTTCTCTACGAGATGTCTGAGATTGCAGTCTCGACAATGATTCACGAAATTCTGCACGTGAAGTTTCAGCGGCGAAGGATGAGCAGATATGGAGAGGAGGCTCTGGTCCAGGAGCTAGAGAGACAATTCATGCAGGGATGGGAAGAGTGGATTCGCGTCCCAGTTCAACATGCCATCTCAGTGATCAGCTAGCTACCAGTCTGACCTGAGCTGATTCACTAGCTGGCTGAGACTCCTCACCTCTGAGACGTTCCTTTTGGAATAGTCATGCGCGGGATGAGCACCCCGTCTATTCACCCATACGGCTTTGATCCCGAGGTGCATGGCTGGCTCAATATCATGATACTGGCTAGCTGCCACATGGATCCAGGGTCTGTCTCCGATGATTCTTCGAGCCTCTTCAAAGTGGGCCGGTGCGGGTTTGTAGGATCTAACGTTCTCGGCTGTGATCTTGATGTCGAAAGGACTTGCAAAATGCTTGACGGTGCCTGCTAACAGATCATTGTCCACATTCGACAGAATTCCCAGAGTGTACTGTCTTGAGAGCTTCGATAGTGAAAAGTTAGTGTCGGGAAAAGGTGTCCAAGTGGGCAGTTCTTTCGCCAAGAAATTCGAATCAGCCTCCGTGAGATTCCAGCCAATCTTTCGAGCGACATTGAGGCTGGTCTTTGATAGAACGTCTCGATACAACAGATGCGGTTTTTCTCTTTCAACCCTGCGCTCCTCTTCATCGTAGAGAAAGAAGGCCTTCAACTCAAGCCCATGACTAGCCCCGGTCCGGGAGATCGCGGTGTGGAATGCACTTCTGATGCCGGTCTCCCAATCAATAAGGGTTCCATAGCAGTCGAAGGTTATGACTCCTGCCGTTTTCAACCATGTTCCGCCTAGTCTTCACGATTTATTCTTATTTACTAACCATTTCATCATCGTCCGGAACTTCCTCTGACTGCCGTGACTCGGGAACGGCAACGGATTTCCGTTAAGAATCCTTTCTCCAAAACCCGCGCGCCGCAAAACTTCGCTAGCGGGCTTGAAGACGGTCCTTTTCACTATCAATATTCTACCCGGATCAAGCTCCTTAACCCGAACCGGCAGAGTTAATGAGCCTCGAATCGTAGCCATTTGTCTCTGTCTCGGCTGGAGCTTGTCGATAGGATGTTCGCATGTATCAATTAGGAAGAAACCGATTGACTGGAACTGCTTGAGCATTGGTCGTTTATCGCAACCCTTCCTCATCGGAAGATCGAGTGGCCAGAACGCTAACGCCTTCATCGTCTCCCTGAAGAGGTGATCCTTTCCGATCGTTTTCTCAGAATAGAAGTATCCTCCGGATGTTGGAGGAGACTCGGCTATGAGGAGTAGATCGACTTTGTTTGGTCTGTATTTGTTTCTCGCTCTGGCGTACTTCTTTTTGAGGAGAGCATGTGTGGTGCCGAGGNCAACATCTAAGGGGCAGCTCGAGGTCCCGGATCTTTCGAACATTTTCCTCACGCCTAGCCTTCAGCACCTCTTCCGCGACGTCGAAGCAGGACTGCAACTATCCATATCCATTGAAAAGGGAAGGCAAGAAAGAGCCGTTGCAAAAGTCCCACATATTGGAACGAAGTTAGGATAGCGATAGAAAATGCAGTGAAGAGTCCGATACTTGCCAGTCCAGTTACTAGAGAGTAGGAGCGGTAGGATGCCCAGAACTTATCCAGGTTCAGACCGATCCCTGTGAACAGCGGAAATATTCCGACCGAGCCAAAGAAGACTACCACGATTCCCGTGTGGATTAGCTGAGAAAGAGATCCCGTAAGAGGGCAGCCGGGATCACATGGAAATATTCCTGTCGCTATTTCGCCTACCCCAGCAATTGCAAGGAAGACCAAACCGATTTGCGACCATTTTCCAGCGTCGATATTTTTCAGAAGACCAAAGCAGAATATCAAGATTAGCAGGCCCGTTACCACGAAATTTGCATTCATGACGATAGAATTCGGACCAGTGCCTAGCTCGCTTCCCTTCTGCGTCAGCTGGTCGTAACCCGGTCTGAGAACACTTGCGAGTGCCCACAGACTGACCATGACGATTGGGGCAGCTATCCCACAGAACGCTGGTGCCGTAAGTTCTCTCTTCAACCCCGTAATCAGTTGTTTAAGGCATGTGAGGTTGTTTCTTTGGTGCCGAGGGCAGGATTTGAACCTGCGAATGGGCCGATCGCGTCTTGATCGCCAACCCGGTTTCTGACATCTGAATCTTCAGCCGGGCGCTCTCCAGAGCCCCCATGTTCAAGGAACAGGCTGAGCTTGCGAGGGTCAATGCTTTGTTGACCAACCTCGGCTTTCCTCGGCATTCCGTTTCTGCGATGATGCGGTCTTCATAAGACTTTAGAGGAAAAAATCGAGGATTCTTTCTTCGAAGTAACCCCCAAGCCTCCTGAAAAGCATCGACGGACTCTAGACCAATCGGAGTGAGCGAAATAATGCACTGTCCATTAAGGATTGAGAGCTTTACAAATCCAAGACTGTCAAGTCGATCAACAGACTTTTTGGCGTCATATATCGTACGGGCGACGGTTCGTCGTGCTAACTCAACCATACTAACCGGGCCCTTGCTAAGCACAAATCGAGTCACAAGATCCACGCTTTCATGAAACAAAGGGACTCTGTCCATCTTTCGTTGAGAGTTCATTGAGAACTTTCGAAGGGAGATATCACCGAACGCCAAGTCGAGGTATTGGCTGAGGAAAAGCCCAGCGGGACATTCCGAATATTTCTGCCATATAAGGAATTTTGCGATTTGAACGGGGTTGAGCAGAGGAATGTAGTCCATCCAACGCCGCATACTCTCGTCTCAAGAAATGCGTAGGCTGAAGCCTACCTCTGGATGATCCTTGCTGACCGAGTGCCTTACCGAGAGGCTCTGAGCCATTCCGGCAAGGTCTTCTCTAAGCTTGACGCTCGAGGTCGTCAAACGGATACATGGGGTAAGTCCCCCCCGACAAAGGAACCATCGGCNTACTGAAATCCTTCAATGAATCGTTGAAGCCCGACCTCTCCTACATTTCTTACGAATCGAGGTATAGAGGCTATTCGCGAGCACTCGCCAACAGGGAGGCCCAGACTCTTGTGCTTGAAGAGTACGATTGCGCGAGAATTCAGGTACAGGCAGATACCATTTCTCCGTGCCGAAGATTTTCGAATCTTAGGCTTCGCTCCGTACAAACTAGCAAGAAGTGGGGAAATTACGAAGATTGTTCCGAACCATTCGTCGGGAAAACGTTGAGCAACACTGTAAACGTAAGAAGAGTGCCGTTGTCCGGGTCTATACATCGTTCGCGTTCCATCACCCACATCCAATCCCGTTTCCAAGCATAGATCGCTGGTGACCGTGGTTGGAAGCTGCAACCTTCGGTGCTTGTCCATGCTGCTCAGAAACTCATCATGGGGTGAAAGGTGAATCAAACGATTGGAGAGGGAAGAGTGATGCGATATGCTAATTGGAGATAGTCCTGCGCGAAAGTAATACTGCCCGCGGTAGCACTATACCGAAAGTACGGAGACCATGGCACCATCCGTCGCAAGAGAAGGGGCGTCGGCAAGCCTCGGCGACTCCTGGAAAATCTGAATGATGGAATTAAGCTTTCCACTTCTTGCTCGACTNTGAGCCATTCTCAAGGGTGGTAAGACAAAGCGAATAAACGGGCGCCTCGCGACAAGCCATGAAAACAGATGGTTAAAGGTCCATCCTGGCTCTCTAAGCTCGGAACACTTTCACTCCTCTACGTCGCTGTCTTCCTAACCAGGATAGGCTTCGGATCTATTCTCATAATTTTTCCGATCTATCTCAACATTGCTCAGTCAATGTCGTCCCTTGCAGGAATCGTCATTGCTCTTTATCCTGCGGTAGAGGGTTTCAGCGCTCTCCCCGTTGGGACGTTCGTTGATCTGAAGGGTAGACGTAGAGCTTTCGTGGCTGGAATGGCGATGATTTCCATTCTGACATTTCTGATCGGTCTCTCCAACAACTTGATCCTTGTGGGCGGAGCTCACGCACTGGAGGGATTGGCCGCGGCGATGGTAACCATAGCTTCGCTAACAATGATAACCGATCTTACCGTAGAGAAGAACCGAGGGGCCGGCATGGGCGGCTTCGATCTTGCTAACCTAGCGGGCTACGGAGCAGGCATCTTCCTAGGGGTCGCATTCTCACACATATTCGCCTCGAATCTGGGATACAGCTTTCTCGTTGTATCCGTGGTCATGGGCGCCTCCGCGATCTTTGTCTACTTCGCCCTTCACGAGCCTGTCCATCCTTCTAAGGAGCAACGGAATCTCCGAGGGATCTACGACACCCTCACCGGTGACGTCGTCGGAATCCTTCCTGTCTGGTTCTCCCTAACCATAGTTCTAGGATTCTTCCTCTTCCTCCCAAGGCTTGTGAAAAACGCTGGAGTCACTGACCTAACCCAGTCCGCTCCTCTGATCCTTCTCGCGTTGGTTGTACTTGGAACTGGGGCCCTCATGTTCGGACGACTCTCTGACAAGATCGGGAGGATGAAGACGATGATAATCGGAGCTTTGGGAGAGCTAGGCTTTCTTCTTGTCTTGCCAGAGTTGTTCCAACGGTTGATCGTGATCCCTCCGGGTACTCCGTGGATCGAGTCTTACAATATGGTCGGGCCGATAATAATCGTCGGCGGAATCCTCTTCTTTTTGGGCTCNGGATTGATACCTTCCATTCTTGCGTATATTGGAGATAAGGCTGCAAAAGAATTCAGAGGTTCCGCGATGGGGCTCTACAGCCTAATGTTGAGTGGCGGAATTGCTGTAGGAACCGTCCTTGCAGGGATCTCCGACGATTTGGGAGGTGTTCAGGCCGTGTTCTACTCGGCCGCTGTGATCTTCGGAGNNCTAGGTCTGACTTCTGCCTGGCTGCTTCACAAACAACAAGGCTTGACTAAACATGCAATCGAACTGAAGGAGTCCGTGGGCAAACCAATTTAACAACCTGTGTGTTGTCCGCGTTTTCCTGTGGGCCGGTAGATCAGCCTGGTATACTGACAGTGTCAGGCCGAGGATCGCCCGCTTGGCAGGTCGAATATCGACCCTGTTTGCGGGAAGGCACTAACCCTGCTCCGTAGGGCCGCGGGTTCAAATCCCGCCCGGTCCACCATGGATGAATCGGTGAGACTGGATCGGAACAGCGTCCCCGATTCGAAAAAATTGAGTTTCAGAAGACATTCGGAATGCAACACTTCGCCGCTATAACTTATAGGAGTCCTACCCTAGCGTGTCGCTCCGAGGATTCTCCTTGGCTGCGAAGAAAGCCAAACGATGGATTGAGACCGTAAACCCAGCGAACGGGAAGATACTCAGAAGATTCCGAGCATCAACCCGGACAGACGTCGAAAAATCGGTCGAAAAAGCTCGAAAAGCCTTCGAAAAATGGCGCCAACTCTCTCCCACTAAGAGAGGCGAATTTCTCCTGAGAGCTGCAAAGACGCTCCGGTCACGCAAAGAAAAACTGGGAAGGATCATGACCCTCGAAATGGGAAAGACCATCAAAGAATCAGTACCAGAGGTGGCAAAATGCGCCTGGGCTCTGGAATATTTCGCCGAAAACGGGCCACGATTCCTGAACCCTGAGGTAGCAAAGACCGACGCCACGGATAGTTACATTGCATTCGAGCCGCTAGGGGTCATAGGATCCATTATGCCCTGGAATTTTCCGTTATGGCAGTGCATTCGCTTTGCCGCTCCGGCGTTGATGGTTGGAAACACTGCCGTCTTCAAGCCCTCCAGCGTCACTCCGCAATCCGGTCTCCAGCTTCAGGACGCATTTGATACGACAGGGATACCGCCTGGAACCTTCAATGTGGTTCTGGGAAGCTCGGAAGTCGCCTCTTATCTGATAGATGCCGACACTTCAGCAATATCTTTCACAGGGAGCGTTCCGGCCGGCCAGGACGTAGCGGAACAGGCTAGCAGTCGTCTCAAGAAGGTCGTCCTCGAACTGGGTGGAAGTGATCCTTTCATCGTCTTGGACGATGCAGATCTTGAAGCATCCTCAACCGGTGCTGTCGCGGGACGATTCATCAACAACGGACAGAGCTGCATCTGTGCCAAACGCTTCTTCGTAGCAAAACAGATTGCGGACGAATTCCTAGACCGATTCATCTCCAAAACCAAGTCGCTCAAAGTTGGAGACCCCATGAGCCCAGAAACAGATGTCGGACCAGTGGTCAGAGAAGAATCTCTCCACACCCTTGACGGACAAGTCAAGGATTCGGTAAAGATGGGCGCCAAGGTGGAGCTTGGCGGAGAACGACTCAAANGGAAGGGATTCTTCTATGCACCGACGATCTTGACTGGGGTAGAGCCCGACATGCCTGTTATGAAGGAAGAGACCTTTGGTCCAGCAGCTCCAGTAATGATTGTCAAAGACGATGACGAAGCGGTAAAGTATGCTAACAGGAGCGACTTTGGCCTCGGCTCAAGTGTATGGAGCAAGGATATCCGGCGGGCTGAGAAAGTCGCCCGACAACTCGCCGTTGGAATGGTGACCGTAAACAACACCGTCGTATCTGACCCGCGGATGCCTTTTGGTGGCATCAAGAAGAGCGGTATTGGACGAGAGCTCTCACGGTACGGGATGCTGGAATTTACAAACATCAAGTCAATACGTCTCTACGAAAAATCTCCCTTAGCATACGTCCATGTAGAATAGCGCGATAGACTCGGAAGGGCGACCTCCCTGGCGGGAAAGACTGGGCTCATCTGGGACGAAAGATTCCTTGACTACAACCTAGGACCCCAACACCCGCTGCGGCCGATAAGGGTCAAGCTGACCTACGATCTCATTCGATCGAAGGGAGTTCTTCAACAGAAGTTTGTCGAGGTGCTCAAGCCTCGCCCCGCATCACGCGAAGAAATTCTTCTCTTTCATGAAGACGACTACGTCAGACTTGTTGAACAATACAGCAAGAAAGGCTCAGGTCTCTTGGATATGGGAGATACTCCCGCCTTCAAGGGCTGCTTCGAGGCCACGAGCCTCGTCGTGGGAGCCTCTATAGTGGCAACCGACGAGGTTATGGGCGGGAGACTCTCGCATGCGTTCAATCCGTCGGGAGGACTACATCACGCGCATCCCGAGAGAGCCTCGGGATTCTGCATATTCAACGACCCTGCTGTGGTAGTTGCGCATCTGAAATCAAAATACGATCTGACGCGCATTGTCTACCTCGACATCGACGCTCACCACGGCGACGGCGTGATGTACGGATATTACGGCGATCCCGCTGTCCTAGATATTGACTTCCACGAAAGCGGAAAATTCCTCTTTCCAGGCACGGGTTTTCCGGATGAGATCGGGAGAGGAGCAGCCGAAGGATTGAAGCTCAACATTCCGCTACCGCCCTATACAGGAGACGAGGCCTACCTTGAGGCCTTTCAACAGATCGTTCCAGACGCGCTCAAGAAGTTTAGACCCGAAATCATTCTAGTTCAGTGCGGAGCAGATGGACACCTTGATGATAGACTCGCACATCTTCGACTTACGACCAAGGTCTACTCAGAGGTCGTCGGCCGAATGCACGATCTTGCTCATCAACTGTGCAATGGAAGGCTGCTCCTATTCGGCGGGGGCGGGTACACCCTAGCAAACGTACCACGAGTCTGGACGGTCGCCTTCTCAACCCTTGCCGGAGTGAAGCCAAGCGACGACATACCCTCTGAATGGTCGAAGAACTTCGAACGCGCCGCCAAGGAAGACCCACCGCTCAAATTGTACGACAAGCCCACTTCAGATGACGAGAAGACTCTGAAAGAAGTTCGCAAAACTGTGACAGAACTCCGGACGAATCTCGCCCGTCAATCGTGCTAGGTGCCTTCAACGGAGGCTCCGATTCCCTTCAAATAATTGAAGGATTCTAACGCGAAGCCGTTTTCGATGGAACCTTTATCTTGAAACCCATTGTTGAGAGGCTGAGCTTTTACTCATGACCAAGGGAACCACCTCATTCGGCAAGGCTGGGGGAAAAGGAACCCACATCCGGTGCCGGAGGTGCGGCCGCCATTCCTACCATGTTAGGAAGAAGAGATGCGCCGCCTGCGGATTCGGAGCCACCACAACGCTCCGAAGATACTCCTGGCAAAACAAGAAGATCAATAGAACCCGCATAGTTTGACGACTAAAGCTCGCGTAACTATCCCCCATCCAATCCTCAACTTCGAGATGCAAGAAAAATGGACAAGGTCAAGTGCCCCCGTTGTGGTAGAGAGATGCGATGGATTTCGCGATTGAAGACATACTTCTGCGACAATGATGGGTATATTCTAAGCCCTCACGAAGCAGAGTTGAACGGTCTAGTCGAACACGAGACACCTGCGAGTATACAGGCTAGCCACTAGTCTTGTAACCCGTGGTCACCAGAACGGTTTCAGTTTCCTAATATTCAATAGCAACCCCATTCAGGGGTATGCGATCGCTGGATTATTCCGCACTCAGAGGATTGAAGGCAGGGGCTATAGGTGGTCTGGTCGGGGCTGGAGTACTAGGCCTTCTAGCGGGCCTCAGCGCCTTTGTCCTAGACCAAGAGGTGTTCTATGTGACCATTGCATCCAAGCTAGGCTTGTCGTCTCCGGTCTTGACAGGCTGGGGACTACACTTCCTAGTCGGTCTCGTGGCCGGAGCACTGTTCATTGCAGTTACTGCCTTGCTCAAGAGATTCGCCCTTGACACGACTCGAAAGAGTTTCTGGGTGGGCCTGCTGGGAGGGATCGCGATCTGGATCGTGGTCTACGTGCCAGTGGCGGACTTGTTCGCACCCACAGACCTGTCNAATCTCATGTTCGCAGGCGGGAGCTTCATCTTCCACCTAGTCTATGGAGTAGTAACCGCACTCGTGTCACTCTGGTTGATCCGCCGAAGCGTAAGGACACAATTAGTGTCATAAGTTGAAAACTGTCCTAAACACTGATTCGACCCGATACATTTGTTCCAGAAACATCGCCTGAGATAGTTCTACCGCCCCTAAGAAATGTACAGAATTATCGCTAGAAGATTCGGAGCAGGTATTGGATATTCAAAACTTGAATCACTCGAAGTTCCATGATTAAGCTGGTGGGCTCGGCAGGATTTGAACCTGCGACCTTCGCCGTGTCAGGGCGACGTCCTAACCAGGCTTCGCCGACGCTGAGAAGCGTCTTAGACGACGA
>JGI25390J43892_10000018_pt1 | contig 22444 bp, 18 predicted proteins | sample GraSoi013_2_20cm_FD_43892 | JGI IMG/M metagenome (IMG submission 43892) | reverse complement strand
TTTTTTTTTAAGTCCGGTGCGTGGGGAGACAGTCGCAGCCACCATCCTCATAGGAACGGGGTTGCCGAACCCCATTGCCAGTGGCATTGACGTAGACGCCTTGTCGAACCTGATCTTCGTGGCTGACTGTGCCAGGAATGTTGTAGTGAGGATAGATGGGTATACGAACACAGTGGTGGCGACGTCTCAAAAGCTGGGGGGCAACTCCTACACTTACGGACTTGCGGTCAACCCGCAAACCAATAAGATATTCGTAACGGACGCAAGCATATACTGTTGCGATACATCTCGCACGGTAACTGTCATAGATGGGACGACTCTAGCCCAGGTTGCGCGTGTTATCTTGCCCCAGCAGCCCCGCACAGATCGCCGTCAACTCCGTGACTAAAAGAGTCTACGTTGAGGAATACCGCATTCCTGCTGTGGACGTGATGGACGGCTCGACCTACTCCGTCGTGGCCAGAACTACCCGTCAATTGCGCCCCCGCAACTGACACCTCTAGGTGCAATAGTGCTGGAATAGCCGTGAACCATGTAAAGAACAAGATATACGCAGCCTTTAATCCGCCGCCACCGCCTGTTGCACCTCTCCAGGGTATACCACAATATTCGTGATGGATGGCTCTACCAACACCGTCACCGCAAACGTAACTTACGCAGACTGGTTGCTGGCAGCCCCCCCGGCACCCTTCGGTCTAGCGATTGATTCAGCGACGAATATGCTCTATGCTGTATCCGGTCAAAGCGTGCAATTTTCTGTTAACCATTCGAATTCGGTCCACGTTATTGACGCTTCGACCAACTCCATCGGAACATCTATTCCACTGGGCAACTCAACGATCGGTATTGGTGTGGATGAGGCAACTAGCAGAATATACGCCGGATGGTCAAGTGTATTTGTATTGATGGGGCAACAAACGCGTTAGCGGCCATTGTTCCGAATGTTGCCACCCTTGGCGTCGCGGTGAACCCGGCAACGAGCATAATTTATGCAAGCGGCTATTTCGCCCACAATGTAACGGTGATCGCCGGTCCCAGTCCATCTACTCATGCTACCAGGACAATTCTAACTTGTGACCATGGGTCAGTGGCCGTTAACCAGGCTGCCCAGTGTACCGCCACCGTTACCGACACCTCCTCAACACCAACCAGCCCAACGGGCGCGGTCTCTCTTGTCACCAATAGCTCCGGCACCTTCACACCGTCCGGCGGTTGCAACCTCAGCCCATCCAGTTCCTCGGCGAGTAGCTGCACCCTAAGCTACTCTCCTGATCTAGGTTCAGACGGAACTCATAGAATTGCGGGGACCTACAGTGCCGACTCGACCCATTTTGCCACCAGAGGCAGCTTCAATCTGGCTGTAACAAAGCGTTCCACGTCCAACAGCGTGAGTTGTGCCGGCCATTCTGGCAAGTTCACATGCACAGCCTCCATATCAGACACGTCCCTCGGCTTGCCACTAACCCCCACTGATAGTGTCACTTGGACTAGTAGCAGTACAAGCAAGAAGAGCGCGTTCGTTCCGCCCAGCTGCACCCTCAGTGGTACCGGTCCGACTGCCAGTTGCTCCGTTTCCTTTACAAACCCGGGCAAGTCAATGACAGTGACCATCACCGCAACGTATTCCGGTGACGCTGGCCATTTCGGAAGCACCGGTAGCACAACTCTAACTACGTAAGAGACCCCAGTTGTCGTCTCCCATCCTTTCTTTAACCTGTATCCCCCCAGAAGATGGACCACCTGGCGTAATCTCAAGAATTCTGAATAATGTTTCTGGAGGAGCGTACTATCTTGCTCTCACGCGGACTCCGAACTTGGGCGACGCAAGGAGACTTTACAATCCCGATGAATGTGGAGCCTTGAATTTCTCCGCCGTTGGTTTCCGAGCTCAACGGCGATAACCTTGCTCTACTTTGCCCTGCGACCAGATAAACACGGCAGACACACTACCTTGTTGGCTAAAGATCATGAAACACTGGACAGAGCCGGTGGTAGGGAGGTTGCTCCTCCCAGACTGGTCCACCCCTGCCATACGGACCCCGCGAGTGCATTGTAGAAGATCCCGCCGTTTGTGCCGCTCACCATGATGGCAATATTTGGCCCTTGCACAGAGATTGCGACCGGGTTGCTTGATGTGCCCCCCGGAGTATCCCAGCTCGTTGACCAGACTCCCCTCGGGTCTAGAGACTTATCGTAAATCGTACCGTCGATTCCCACAACAAATAGATGAACAGTCCCTGACGAGTCTGTCGCAAGGGTGGGCGTGACGCCTGTTGTTCCCCCCAGAGAGACCCAGCTAGACCAGAGACTGGTTGTAAAGTTCAGCGCGTTGTACCAGAGATCATTGCCCGCACCCCTCACGACCAAGTGAAGTGTCCGTCCATCACTCGACACGGCCGGAGTATCATAAGTAATGCCCCCAGCAGGCGAATCCCATGCCGACCAAACCCCGTTGATCAGGCCTCTATGGTAGATAGCTCCCGTCACCCCTTCCACAACAACATCGAGCCTATTGAGGCTCGGAGAAGCCGCTACCGCCGGGGACGATCCGAGAGAGCCGTTCAGAGATAGCCAGCTACTCCAGCGGCCTGAAATCACGTCCAGACTGTTATGCCAGAGACCATAATCCGTCCCACGGACCAGAAGATGGAGAGTCCCGTTCATCAAAGCGCAAGCAGGTTCAGCAGTCGTCAAGCCACCCGGACTCGTCCACTCTGACCATGCTCCATTCGAATAGCTCTTCAAGTATATGCTGCTATTATCCGAGCCCCTGACAACCAAGTATAGACTCCCACCTGCTCCTGAGCAGAACACAGCCGGCCCAGCGGTATTCCCGCCTAGCGATTGCCAGCCACTCCAATGGCTCGCCAGTGTCGAGTAGTAGAGACCCTTGTCGATTCCTCTAACAACTGAGACCGCTGAAGGAGGTTCAGGCGGGATCGTCACTGATGGGAAGTCCTGGCTAAAGGCTCTCGATCCTGACCCCCACGAAATGGTGAAGCTCGACAACGTAGCGCCAGTTGATGCAACACTCGAATATCTGCCGCAATAGTAGAAGAAGCTTGGCGAAGAACTAGACCCGTACAAGTGCAGCTTAGTCCCGGTGGTCAATTGCGAAGGTTGCGGCGAAGGGGATGGGGGAGAGCAACCGCTCGCATTCGCGACGGAGATGTTGGCATAGTATTGAGGCAGCTTGAATGAGGCCGTGTAGTCTGCTGTCTCAGAAACATTGAACCCTGGATAAACACTTGGACAACCTCCCCGACATCCCAGCCCTGCTGGAGGCCACCCCGTCCTGGCATTACAGGCAAAGAGTATCGTGCCGCTTACCGCGGTCACCGGACCATAAGAAGAGTCTGCGATCAAGCCAGTGCAGTTGGCCTTCATTCCGGAGAGCAATTCAGAAGAGACTGGTGATGTTGGAAGATGCTGAGTCAATAGGACAGCCGCGACAACCAATCCTACCAGTACAACCGGCACGATTAGGCCAATCCTCGATCCGACAGGTCTCACTAACGAACACGCGTAGAGATAGCTATGCTAATCCCGCAGATAAGTAATACCTTTACTAATCAATGCAACGTAAGTGCATTTACTAGACTCGACCCCTGTCGCGCCGGGGTCTAGGAATTTTTCGACCAAGATTTGCAGCTCTGCCAGAGGCCGGCAGTTTTAGGTTCTCAAACATCGCGAATGGAATATACCGTTTCGCTGAAGTCGCTCTCTTCCAGAGCCTGTTTCTAAGCGCGCGGGACAATACGGCAACAGGTTGGAAAAATGACACGGTTCGCACTGCTGTCGAGTCTCGGACTAATACTCCTCGTGCTGATTTCCATAACCGGTATCGTGCGTGCTTCCACGCCGGTTCCACTCGCCCCACTCGTTCAGAACATGGTTTCAGTTGTCACAGGAATCGATGGTAGCCTGTACTGGAACGGTCTCTATACTAACCACTGGGGTGGCTGGCAAGCACTGTCAGGTGGGAGCCCATCCCGACCTGGAGTCTGTCAATTAGGGCCTGGCCGTGTATAGAGCTCTTTGTAGAAGGGTACGACGAGAATATCTATCACAAATCTTTCTCTGCCGATTCTTGGTCTGCTGCATGGGAAAGGTTCCTACTGGTGCGACGGATTTTCGACCGGTATGCGCAGTTCTAGGAACGACGATGCACCTGGTGGTGAGGGGAACCGATGGAGAGCTATGGGCTAACAACCTCAACTTGAACACCGGAGCATGGTCGACATGGATCAACCTGGGAGGATCTAGTCCTTCTCCACCGGCCCTCGCTGCAAGCCTGTCTATTGATGCCCTTGACCTCGTGGTGGGGGCGCGGACAATAGAGCCTACCATAAGTTCTACGCCAATGGCACCTGGTCTAAGGCATGGGAATGTGCACCAACGTTTCTCTGCGATTCGTTCCTTAGCATAACTACCGCTCCTGCCATTGTTAGTGGAAACATTACCGGTACCAGCCTTGTCCAATTGGCAGCCGTATCTGACGGGACTGTCTATTCAATGCTCGAGTATGCTGGCCCTAGCTGGAATACACTTCCGAGATGGCACATAGGGAGCTGGCAGACTACCGAACTCGTTTCTCAGAACCCTCCCACGCTGGTCTTGGATCCTGGCCCGCCACGACTTAACGGGACTGTTTATGCCTTGGCGAGAGGCTCCGACAGCGACGTCCACCTGAGTTCGAGAACCTTCGACCTACCGTCCAATTGAGGCACGCCTTGCGTTGGCGCGGGAGGGAGCACCGGGAACAGACCAGCGGCCGCATTCCTCAGGTCTGGAACAATAGGGGCCGTGGTCAGTGGCGGGAGCAAGGAGCTCTGGTACACCAGTTTCAGCGGCGCTTGGTCAGGGTGGACGGCGATGACGGGATCGACGGGCATAGATCCAGGCTTTTTAGCGGTGCCCTGATCCGGTTCAGAAAGCCGGACGACCCCAAGTAACTACCGCCAACCAAGCCGCCAAGTCCTCGTAGGTCCCCACGCAGAATCCCGATCTGTCCCTGTATAGCTAAGTAGAAAGCACTCTCTGATAGATGGTCGCATAGCTCTTCGCAACCTCAGTGGGGCTGGTGAGCTGCTTCACTTGCCTTGAAGCGTTCTTTCCTAGGTTCAGACGCGTATCGTTGTCAGCAAGGTCCAACATGGCTGAGTGAACCGAGTCGATATTTCTGGAAACGACTCGTCCCGTCTCATGATCTTTTACAACGTAATGAGCTGGAATATCTGAAGCAATGACTGCGCAGCCTGATACCATCGCTTCAAGACACGCATAGTCAAGCTCCTCTCCGTGAGAGAGTGCGAGAAAGCAACGGCCGGGACCCAAGAGCCCCAGGTAATCATGTCTCTTTAGAAACCCGGTGAAGATGACACTGTCCCTCACAGCATTCGGCACGCTGAGTGCGTTCTTCTTGCCACCAACGATAATGAGAATCGCCCGGATCCTGTCACGAAGCAAGAGCCTTGTGAATGCGTCAACCGCGAGCTGCGCCCCCTTCCCCTTGATGGACAGATCGCGAGACCCGAAAATGAAGACTATGTCAGAGTGTTCGGCCGAGACATCGATATCGTATCGACTCTCGTTCGAGGAACCCGGAGTCTCCGAAAAAGAGAGTGGCGGGGGAACGTAGAACAGGTTCTCCTGGAGGTGTTGCCTTGGTATGTACTTGAGGGGCAGAAGCGATACGACCACCTTGGCAGTCCGCATCGCTACTGTGTTCAGCGCCATGAACTCAATGCCGGCAGCTGTGCCGGGGATGTTGATCGGGAACCCGAATCTTTCAGCGTACCACTTTGGAACAAGTCTCCAAGTGAAGTATCCCCACATCGTCAGGACGAGTCTAGGATGTCTGATGAAGGCCCCGTAGGTCGAATCCGGCAAATGAACTAGGTCGAAATCCTTGGCTATCCGGCGAACCTCCTTCGAGGCGCCGTAGATCTTCGCTATGGGACCACCGACATAATCGGACATTCCAAGAAAAGCGTTCTTTGGAAGACTAAGATGGCGAAATTCCGGGTCGGGAGGCCCGATCCCTTGCCAAGTCAACAATGTAAACTCTAAGTCGCTTCGCAGCGTTAACAGTGCTTTGTATAATTCTGAAGTGTACGTGGAGATTCCCGAGCCACCTCCATATGGCCCTATAGCAATCCTTACCACGTATGGTCACATCCAGACTTACAGCCTTATGGTTAAGACTGGGAGAAGGTCAAGGTTTGCGACCATAGACGATATCGACGTCGGCGTTTCCGCTTTGCGGGATGATTCCCTGCCTCTTTACTATTGACATAATCAATGATCGAGTTGCGGTTAGACCCGTAGAAATCTCTGCTTCTGAAAACGAAGGCAGATGCCTCAGCAAGTTCCCTACCATCTGTCGATATCTGAACCTCAGAACCCTTGTCGAAAATCCATGCCTTCCAAGTAATCCGCGAACGTAGTCCCTTGTCCCATGAGTTTCCACTACTATTTCTCTCACAGAGCGAAGGTAAGAACCGTCGGCGCAATATCGCTCAGCTCCCTCGACATCCATTTTCACAACATCAACGGAGCAGTCCAATTCTTCAAGAAGAAGATCAATTGTAGTGCAGGGAACATAGCTAGATTCATCTCTCGCCACCGCCGAGGAATCAATCCTGAATAGAACTCCATGACCGGTCATCCTCACAGATCCCGGAGCACTCCATAGCGCCCTGTTGATTGCGGTTATGTTTGATGCTCGATTCAATCTCCTGTTGAGAGTTAAAGCCTCGAAGCTCTCCCTTTCTGGTTCTACGGCAATGACTCTCTTGCATCGAGATGCAGCGTAGATAGAGAAGAATCCAACACTCGCGCCAGCATCGAGTACTANGTCTTCCTCATTGATCCGAAGGCAACCATAAGCATCTTGGAAAAATTGCGAATAGAATGGCCACACGGTGTTTTCCCCCGCTGAAGTGAAACGGAATTTTCCGAAACTCAACAGAGGCGAGCTCATCGATGCTCCTCGCTCGTCTCTCGCTCTGCACAATCTTTCGGGGGTTTCAGCATTTCTCAGATCTCGGCTGATCGAAACCTAAAGTGTCATCTTCTGGGCAAGAAAGAGGAAGTGTTGAGACTTCGAAACTTCGTCCGGAGCGGGACAGGAACCGCGACACATACTCAGGCAAGAGATACAATCGAGCCATACATGCTAGCGTACGGGCATAGGACACGCTATTTTCCATTGTTATCTCTTGTATTCCTCGCAAGGATTCTGCTTAGATGACCAACACCTGCCACTGTGAATTCCAGCGTTCTGAGGATGAATATTCCGGTGCCATGCAATGGGTCCTTCGGGAGAGTTGCAAACGTGGGTTCTAGTATCCGTCGAAACGGATTCAACTGTCTAACCCCCGCATACGGGTTTGTAGCCAGGTAGATACCGAATATCTTTCCGTAGAAGTACTTCTTCCTGAGCAGGGTCAGAAGAGTTGGTTTCCCCTCATCGTGCTCGATCATAACGGCCGTTCGGCCGAATGTGAGTCCTGCAGTCTTTGCACGTATTTGGAGGTCCCAGTCCTCCCCAGCCTCTAGGCGAGGATCGTATCCCCCAAGCGGAAGAAGAGCGTTCCTTCGAAAACACCGCGCAGCTTCGATCATCTCGTTGCGAATGTATGTTTTTCTTTCAGCGGACTTGCATTCAGCCCAGAATCCAGTTCCTACAGATATTTCGGGTATTATGAGGGCGTCGTCTCGGATAAGTCCAGTCTCGCATTCTTCTATCAATAAAGGTGGCAATATCATATCCGAATCCACAAATAGCACGCCTCCTGACTCCGAATGTTCCAGTCCGACGTTTCTAGCAAGGCTGCGGTTCACTCCAATTTCAATCACTTTTGCGCCTTCAGCTGTGGCTACCGCAGCAGTATCATCTTTGCTGAATCGATCAACGACAATAACGGCATTAGGACTGTGCGTCTGGCCTCTTATTGAGGCGAGACAACGGGCCAATGTCACTCTAGAGTTGTAGGTAGGAATAACTATCGTGATTCCAAATAGATGAGACGGTTCTCGGAACAGCGGCTCATCATGAACGGATGAGGCAGAGTGCAACTGATGGTCAATGATTTTTGGACTTTGAGCGAGCTGACTGAAGGGTGGGGAGAAGGGCCAAGTGACTTGGGCTAGGAGCCCGAGAAAACCAGAGATATATTTTGCTGTCTCGTAGATTGCGAGGCCCAGAAACAGCCTGGGTCGATGCAGGAACACCATTCGCTGGTTGAAAAGAGATCTGCGGACTGGAAGAATCTGAGTTGCAGCAATGTGGGGGTAGAGCCTAACGTATCTAATCGCAGTTTTCCCGTAGTACCAACTCGTGGTCACAATTTCAGCAAGTTTTCTTGGTTCCCCAATGTGCCATTCGGAGGCGCCCTGGACATGGGCAATCCTGCCGAGCTTCGATACTTTGTTGTGAACATCGTGCTCTTCGTAGGCTACAAGGGTGCTGTCGTGGCCCCCCACCATGTTGTATACGTCGTGTCTGAAGAAGCGAGCAGCTTCAATCTTCTCGTAGCCGACGTACGAAAGACGCTCGAAGAAACGTACTTCTGACCAGAAGCTTACCTTCGGGTCCGATAGGTTTGGAATCACAACTCCTACGGCCTTCTCATCTAAAGCAACTTTTACAGCCTTCTCGAGCACGGAAGGCTCAAGCACGAAGTCGGAATCGATCTTGTAGATGAAATCGCCCTTGCTATTGGCAGCTCCTAGCTTCACTTGGCTAGTTCTTTCAGGACCGGCCAGAAGGACTACGTCAGCGTACTCCTTGGCTATTCGTAGTGTAGAATCGCTTGAGAAGTTGTCTACCACCACAATCTCGAAGTTCCTGTAGGTTTGAGCGCAGACGCTCTCGAGACAGCGTCGAATCGTTCGTTCTGAGTTCTTTGTTGGAATTATCACAGACACGAGGGGATACTTTGGTGATCCTACCGTGATCCCTCGGTGAGGGCGCTGCTCAGTCGTTGGAATGAGGAGTGTGTCAGGGCCCATGGGAGTGTCCCCACATACTACTGCGTCTACCTTCAGTTAAACTGGTTGCTTGCCTCAGGAAGTTGTTTGGAATATTGATTCACTCGATATATTTCTCTGAGTCTGTTCGATAGTCTCATTGACAGTCAAATTCTCAATTTCTCCATGCTTTGAACGGATGTGCGAAAGGTGCTCTTTGAGGGCAGACTCGGAACAGCTGTATGGGTAGCGAGGGAGATTCATCGCATGAAAGACTTCGATTAGCCACCAATTCTGGCTGATGGCTTTGTCCACCCATTTATCTGCAATTCTTGCAGTCGTCCATTCATCCCATGCTTGGCATCTGAGTGCGTAAGGCTCCAAATGATGAAAGTTATTGAACCCGGGACGGATAGTTCTTGCTGATGTGTAACCCGCTTCTTTAGCAAAGTTCATGACTGTAGAAGTGGGCTCTCCTCCTGGGTAGGAGTAACTCTTACAGGGTCTTCCCAGTTCTCTCTCAATTTCTAGTTTCGACATCCCAACTTCCATGTCTTGCTGCAAATGTTCCCTTGGATACTCTTGAGCTAACCTTAGAAGACCATGGGTGAGCTTCGCGGAACGTACGAGTCCTTTGCTTCTTACTAAGCGAAGAAGCTGGGCGGCTTTCGTAGTCAGGCCAAGCGCTGATCCTCTATGCGTGAACGAATGCGAACCGATTTCATGACCTTCCTCAGACATCTGACGAAGAGTATCCCATTCGACAAACTGGAAGCCGTTGACCTCTTGTCCAACAAATCCTGCTATAGCGTAGAAAACACCTCGAAGAGACATCGAATCAAAGACCTGATCGAATGCGTGGGCATGCATTTTCCAGCAATCGTCAACAGTCAGTGTGATTACGGGCCTGGCTTCTAAACCAGTACGTGTCAATGAGTATACCCGTTATTCTAATCGTAGAGTGTCGAATTTGTAGCTTGATGCCAAGAAAGTAGGTCGCGGCTCGGCCATAGGAGTCACGCCTGTTTCCGCTCCGTCAAGCAACTAGTCTTGGGCAGGTTAGATCGTTGTGCCGGGCTCGGTACAGCTAAAAGGACCTTTGGCGAGGTAGGGACTTCTATCCTGTTCCTTCTCCGGATCAATACGATGGCTAGAAAGAAGGAGAGGCTTGCAGCCGAAACCCCGATTCCAAGATAAAGGTAGTTTTGTAGAGTGTAATAGATTCTGATATTCAAGGCTCCCGTTTGGTTTACGAGGAAGCCATTGACTAAACCGTAGATCGGCGTCGGCTTAACCTCGCTGTTTCCTATGTAAGCCCTCCAAAGTCTGTCGTATGGTTCGGTTAGAACTAGAACGAACGGTGATGAGGCTTGAATAGACACCCTTAGTTCGACTGAGCTAGCTTGTTCAAAGCCAGTTATATTGGCTGATAATGGAATTGTGCTGGCGTTACTGTTCACGAGGTCCGTAACGTTCCCGTTGTTTATGACATTAGGCTTCTGGGGGAAAACCGCTCCAAGGAAATCCTTGTTTTCGAAGATGATATAACGGTTGATTACTTCATTGGGAACGAGGTTTAGTCTGTCCACGAAATACAATGGGGTTAGGGGTTTGTACTCGCTGTCATAATAGTTTGCATAGAGGTCAATCGAAGTCCCAGGATAATTCGTGAGAGAAGCATCCACTAAGAATGATGCGAACCCGCTCGTATTGTTGATCAGCTGCTGATGGTTCACTGTTGCCGAGAAAATCCTGTTCGTAAAGTCTACTGTCCCGGCAGGAAATCCATGAATCAGGATGCCAAACCAGTCGTGGAACGTTCCGCTTGGGTCAGGGTCAATAACTGATTGGGGTATTCTGTATGCCATTGTTAGGTTATTTTCGAATTGTCGTTTGAGGGTGAGGTCTGACAGATTGAAGGGGCTTTGTCCAAACAGCGTTCCCGAGGTGCCAATAGGAAGGGTTGCACCAGAGTCATTATTGACGACAACGGTGCCATTAAGCGATTCGACCATGGAAAGGTCTCGTTGTCGCTGCAACCCTTGCAGGATCTCGTCATTTAGATAATTTATCGAGTCGCCATGGTATACGACATACTTGACTCCCATGAACGCCAGAGCCTTTCCGGTATCATTCGTTGAGCCTAACAGACTTGGATAGATATTGTTGAAGGGTACAGTTGGCTTAGATGATAATAGGTCGGGAAACGCGGTTATGACATTCTGCTTCCAATCATAGGCACCCCCGGCGGGGATCCACATAACTTTGTAATCTCCTGGGTTGGTGGTGAGCCAGTTGTTCAGCTCACCGTATTGCTGCGGGATGTTTGTAGGACTGTATCGTGGCCAAGTATACCCTTGAAGGTCCAACACGGTTCCATACGCAATTGGGGTGAGAATGAGGAGGACTAGCCCGAGAACTAGCGCATACCGAATGAGCTTCTTCCAAACCAATTGTACCGGGAGTTTAGCTATGGGGATCTTGAAGCCAATTACGACCACGGCTAAGCCGAGAAGAAGAGCATACGAGAAGGTGACGATTGAAACAAATTTCGTAGGATTCCTCAAAATACCTCCGACGCCATACGAGAGGTTGCTCGCCACAATGAAGTAAAGGAATCCTATGGGCTCGTTAACTCCTGCAGTGATGAATGCCCCTACGATGAGAACGACTCCGATGAAGAGAACTTTGCTATTTCTGTAATAAGCGAGAATTGACACCATAGCAAGCAAAGGTATACTGAAACTGAGCAACCCGTAGTTCTGAGGATGATCCCAAAAGAAATAGTGGGCGCTTTCGCCCATCAGAAAAATGTCGATAAGACTCCAGAAGCTGAGAAAGCCAAGGTCGCTCGGGGTGAGCAATCCCTGAGTGGTATAGAGCTGAAAGGTTGAACCCGCCTGAAAAATGTAACCCGCAAAAATTGGGACCAACCAGAAGGCGTTGAATGCCAGGCTAATTGCTACTGCTAACAATGAGTGCTTGGTGAGTTTCAACAGGGTCCGACTTCGGGGGCTTTGTATCAATGCGAAGATGAAGTACAACACTCCGACGATCCCGACAAGAAACGGCCAAAAGGGTTGTGGACTAGCAAGCACCGAAGTTGAACCAAACGCAAGCAATCGACGTGTCCTCCCAGTGTCCATGAACAAGATGAGAGAAGACACTAGGAGGGGGAACATCGCATAATCCCACACGAAACTGTTCGACCCTGCTACAGTAGCCTGATTATTGAAAAATAGTAAGCAGACTAGGCCGCTCAGCCCGGAAGCAAGCTCAAGCTGAAAACGGTTTCCTACCAACTGCCAGTGTCTTAGAAGTTGCTTTGTCGCAATGTAAGGAATAACCGCTGATAACCATGCCATAAGAAGAAGGTAGCCTTTGACCCCGAAGTCTTGTCCGAGAATTCCGCTCAGTCCAACTAGGATGAGGGTGGGAATCAGCGACAGGATATCTGCTGACGGCCCGCTTCCAGAGGTCCAGATTTGCAGGTTATACCTTGCGACTGTGGCCGGCACCCATGGGATGTAATAGGTCTCATCACCATAGAAAGGTAGCCCTTGAGGTAGTAGTAACGGGGAAAGAATTGCAATTGAGGCTATTAGAGAGACGATAGGGAATGCAAGGAGAAGCAGAGTCTTCTGAGTAATGAGTCGTGGTTTGATGTAACGGTGCCAGGCGATAATGACTGGCCTCGAGAGGCGGATGATCGCCTCTCGACTAGTGGCTCTTAATCGCATGAAACAGCAACACGTGAAAGGGATAGTAGCCGAGAAATAGGTTTCCTACAAAACGCCAGAGATTCCAGATTGGAGGTCTATACGGTGCGGTTCGGCCGCCGATATATGTTTGAACTTTGAAACCAAATGTTTCGAAATAAGCGGCTTCATCCTCCAGTGCTATAGGTTTGTGTGATCTGTCTCTCTTGAAGAATTCGATGAGGTTTAGATTGGCAATATAGGGGACGTCGACCATTAACGTGCCTGCTTCACTAAGCAATTCATGCGCTCTCGCAAGGAACTGTTCCTTCTCGGACTCTGTGAGATGTTCGTACACTTGGGACGCAACTATGATGTTGAACGACCCTTTCAGAGAATTGTCCGTGTAGAAGTCGTAAAAATAGCCCTCTTGTTTCAACCATGAAAGTGTATCCTCATCGATATCGTATCCCTTGTATTTTCCATTGCTGCCATCGTTATCCTTGAGAAATTTTCCATGAAGCGGGGAATCCACATCTGAGCCAAAGTCGAGGACGAGCTTATCCTTGAGGCTGAAGAGTCGATCGTAGAACCGTCCCCAATTCGACCAAATTGGTTGAGGCTTTATTTGCTCTTTCCGGGCCTTGAGCTTGTGGTAAGCTCTGTGGTAGGATTCGCTCATTGCAATACTTCCTGGTATGCTGCGAGCGATCTCTGGGCTACGTGTTTCCAAGTGAATTCCTGAAGTACTCTTTGTCTGCCGGCACTCCCTAGCCTCGCTACTTCGTCTCGATTGGTGAGGAGGAACTGCAATCGGTCAGCCAACTCTTTGATGTCTCCTTGGCGTACTAGGTAGCCAGTTCTGCCGTTATCGACAGCTTCGGGCACCCCTCCAGCTTTGTTTGCAACGACGGGCAGTTCGCAAGCCATAGCCTCCAGCAGAACAAGTCCGAATAGTTCGTCTGTCGAGGGTAGTACGAGCGCTGTCGAAGCTGAAAGGTAGTCTACTAATAGCTGGTCCGATATGCGTCCTAAGAATTTCGTTTCCACCTTGAGTTCGTTCGCAAGTCTTTCTAGGGAAGCTCGATATTGAAGATCGAGCGTTGGGCCGATAACGATTAACCTAGGCTTGTTTTCTAGGAGAGGAATAGCTCTAATTAGATTGTCAACTTTCTTGTAAGGTGTTAAGCGTCCGACGAATAGAATATCACTTCGCCTTTCACCGTTGAGCGGTCGGAAAACCTCGGGGTCCACACCTCCGTACATCGGGTCGAATACTCTGGTACAATTTTCATAACTTGAAGAGGAGGCTCTGGTCACGGGAAGGATACCGTCGAATCCTGAAAACTTCATCATTGGTTTAGATGCTATGAACACGCGAGCAAGCGTAAGGCCATTCCAACCGTGATCGGTTACTAAGAGCCCGTAATGTCTCTTCGTAACTCTCCTAATTAGTGAGAGTAGAAAGGACACATCACAAGCCAGATTATGCGTATGAATCATGTCAAAGCAGGTCAGGCCCTTTACGAATCGTCGAAGTTCTGTTGGAACAGGGTCAAAGTTCTGGTTTATGCTAGGAACAAAAGGTGTGGCCTTCGCGGTAAGGATGGGGACATCATCAACCTCAAATCCGCTTTCTTTCCCGGCAAAAAGCATTAAGGTGCTGTCGTGGCCGAGTTCCCGTTGGGCTCGGCAAAGATTCATGACGTATCTCTCTGCACCTCCCATCCTCTCTAGGTTGTCAAGGACAGCAAAATCATCTAAGAACCGGGGAAATACATGAAGAATCTTCATGGTTGGACGTCTGTCAACAATCGAATGCGTTCAAGTGGGGGAACTGGCGAGGCGAGCTGGTTTTCAAGAGTTTGATGACAGGCAGCGGTAAACGTCGACCACCTGTTTTGCAATCAGTCCCTGATCAAACACCGCTTTACATCTCGCAAGAGATCGCTTTCCCATTTCTGCCATTAGAGTTGGTTGATCATAGAATTGCAGTAGTCTCTCTGCGATTGCTGCTGGGTTTCCTGGGGGAACAAGATAGCCGGTCTCGTTGTCTTCAATTATTTCGGTTAGCCCACCATTATTGGTCCCGATAACCGGCCTACCCCTACTCATGGCCTCCACAGCTACTCTTCCGAACGGTTCAGGTGTGAGCGTTGGAACGACTACAATGTCGCACCAATCATATAGTCGTATCAGTTCCTGGGTTTCCACCCAGCCCGCAAACCTAACTTGGTTTGTTACGTCGAGATCCGTGGCGAGGTTCAGTAGCTTGTGCACATAGGGTCCAGTGCCGACTACGACTACGTCAAGATGCACATTACTCATTGCGAGCTTCTTCACCGCGAGCAAGAGATCCTGAACTCCTTTGTGATATTGAATAACTCCTACAGAAAGCACGCGAATTGGACGATTCTCAAAGAGGACTGGAAGACTGCCCCATTCGCGGATCGCGCCCCCGATATATATTGGCCTCACAGAACTCGCTGGTAGTCCGGCTTTCACTAATCGTCCGGCAACATATTGACTTGTAGCTATTATGATCGAACTTTTTTTCGCCACATTCAACGTTCCTCTCTCTCTTGCGTCTAGCAAAGAGCTTACTGGATAAGGGATGCCATAAGATGAATACGGAATGTTCAGGTTGTTGTGAAATGAGAGAACCAGAGGAATTTCCAGAGCATTCACAGCCTTAACAGCCCCACGTATCGAGTATGTGTCATTCAGGTGCAGGAGATCAATGCAATTCTCTCTGAGTGACTTGGTGAGCCGATTGGCAAGAATTGAGTTTAGGCCTGGAAACCCGAGAAGTTTAACTCTCTTTGGAACCGAGGCGAAGTGACCTATAGGGATCGTAGACACGTCTGAGTTTGGGAGGGGTTTAGACAAAGTGAGAACAATGGGATCCAGTCCCAAAGCCCTTAGGCCATCTAGAAGGAAGGACAAACTAGTCTCGGCACCTCCCTGAATCTCTGGATAGAAAGAGCTCAGTATTCCTACCTTCAAGAAAGAGTCTCCTTCGGAAAGCTGAATCTCGTCATCCTTGCTCTTTGGCAGATGAAGGGAAGCAGTTTAGGGGTCGCCTTTCCCTGGAATTTACCAGGGCCGGTGAATCCACTTTTCATGCTCCTTCGATCTCAAATGTCAGTCGTGTCGTGTTATGAGGAAACTTGTCAGAAGCCATTAAAGGCATTGTTGGGAGGGCCGAATGCTGCGGTCTTTGGTGAGCATACCACGAAAATTGTATATCCCATACTGCTCGCTCTGTCGTATTGTGCGTCAGACATTTGACCGAGCTTCAATGGGAAGGGTACCTCCCGTCTAAGAATCCTGCCTATCGGGTACACAAGGGAATAGTAGACAAGAAGGCCTATCCCTTCCCAAACGCCTCCCGAGACTGTGGCTAGTTCGATGCTTAAGCCCGCGCGATTCACGAGCTCTGAGATTTTCTCGAGAGTGTAAGAGCGATGACTCGATCCCCATCGGCTAGGATCCAGCAACTTGAAAAGTCGAATCGCGTTTGGCGTGCTCAGAATTAGGTGTCCAGTGTTCTTCAGGCATCGCTTCAATTCGAGGAGGGCGAAGATCTCTGTATTGACTGGTAAGTGTTCTATAACATCTGTGAAGAGTATCGTGTCGAATAATTTCGAATTGAACGGTAGACCGAAGACGGTAGCAACAATATCGGGCTTCGCGTTTCTTTTGAGGTCGACGTTCACATTAGCAAGTCTGGTCGACTTAGATCCCACGGATAACGTAAAGCCTCCGGCTCTATGCGCTAATTGTGCAACCAGTCTAAGACGGCCGACATGCGGCACGCTTTCTCTAGCTTCTACCAAGATTCGAACAGATTTGCCTGCCAGTGTCTGTAAGACTAAAGAGTTAGGAAGCGCGTCGTGTTTACGCCTATATAGCGGGCTAGTTGGCTGACGCCTCTAGTATCCTCAGGGTCTCGTTGGCGGTCGTATCCCAGTCAAACCTGTTGGAATATTGGATCGCGGCGGTCGACATGGATCGGCGCAGCTGGTCGTCCTGGTTAAGCATCACAATTTTATCGGACAGCGCCTGAATGTCCCCGTTCTTTACCAAGTACCCGGTCTCCCCGTTTATGATCGCTTCACTGCCTACGCCGTCATACGCGAGAGTAGGGGTTCCGCACGCTGCGGCCTCTGTGATTACGAGGCCCCAGCCCTCAATGAGCGAGGGTGTGCAGAGTGCCCAGGATTTTTGGAGGAGACGTACTCTCTCTTCGTCTCTTACCCGCGACACGAATATCACATCGTTTAGGTTCAAGCATTTGGCGAGCTCGACGATATGCTCCTTGTAGTCGCCGCCCCCGCAGATTACAAGCCTTAGGTCGGGCACTCTTTTCTTAGCCCGGCCGTAGGCGCGCAGTAGATGATCGAGGTTCTTGTATTTTTTTATTCGTCCCAGCGACAATAGAGTCGGTCGAGTGAATTTTTCCCCGTCCGGGCGGAAGGTTTCATGGTCGACGCCATGGTAGACCACGTGGATTCTGGAACTGTCAACCCCGAGTTGTTTCTCAATCTGATGTTTCGTCTCTTTAGAGACTGTGATGATGTCTTTGTAGGATTGCTTGATGGTCCTTTCGGCCAGCTTCACCGCTGTTCCCAGGACAGGGCCAAGTTCTAGGGTGGCTACGGCTTGGTGAACATGATGAACTATCCCGATGACTGGGGTTTTTGTTACGAAACGGGACCACCACGGTACAGCGTGAGCAATATCATCAACGACAATGTCCGCATCCTTGGCCAGTTTCCGCACTAGCAGTGGGGCTTTCAGATGTATCCCGAGTCTTCCTCCCCGTCTCAGAACCTTGATGCCGTCAATCAATTCTTCCTCCTGTGAGCCCGGGAACCTCTCGGCTAATAGAGTGACGTCGCAGCCCTTCTCGACGAGCCTCTTTGCAACCTCTCTGAGGTGAACTTCGGCACCGCCCGCCTGAGGGTGCCGTGGGTCTCGGTGATTCACCCAAACAATGTTCATGAATGAACCGACATCTGGAATCTGAACCTTCTTAGAATCTTGAGAAGGGTCGAATTTTCAGAGCCGATGAGTGTTATCTCTGAAGCGACCGTCTTGCCCGTTATGGGATTCTTGAAGAAACCGTTGGTTACTCTCTCGACTCCAAGCAGGTTCCGGGAGCCGACTGAAACCGTTCGGAGCGCGAGGAGGTCTATCAGCATCGCGAGAGTGGTTCTGAAAACCGGAAGGCCCGAGTCTAGCCCGTTTCTTTTCTCTAGCCAGTCGATCTCATACTGAGTGACAGGTATTCCTTGCGATCTCGCCTTCACGATCAGTTCAGCATCGAATGTAAAATGATTCGATCCAATCGAGGGGAACAACCTATCGGCGGCGGCGCGTTGAATTAGTTTGAAGCCACATTGGTGATCTGGAACCTTGGTTCTGAAGAGAATATTCGTTAAGGTATTGAAGCCAATGCTCAAGATTTTCCTCTGTGTCCTTGTAAACGGTCGAGCCCGGCGCACTCCTATTACGAATTGGTGTCCCTCCTCCATTAGAGAGATTGCCCCGGACAATTCCTGCGGCGAGACTGGAATGTCCGCGTCTAGAATCACTATGATCTCCCCTCGAGCCGCGTTGAGTGCGTTCTTGATTGTTGCTCCTTTACCAATTCTCTCCGAGAATCGCAAGTGGAAAACACGGTCCGATGAAGCTAGCTCAGCTGCGTCTCTCGTGCCGTCATTGCTGTTGTCATCGCAGAGCAATATTTCAGAAACCAGACCTAGGCGGTTGAGCGTTTTCGTCAGGTTACGGACGTTGTCAAGCAGTATCATGCCTTCGTTGTAGATGGGAAGAATGAGTGAGACTCTTACTGCCTCGGGGTACGCAATAAGTAATGGGTTCTTGACGAACCTGCGCACGGGTTCTACAGTGGCCTTAGAAGGAGGTTCTGCGAGGACCTGTTCCATCATTTATTTCAATCTCTAGGGAATAGCTATTCGGTCCGTCATCGAAGAGTCTGTGGATACTCGCTGAGCGACGGTTGATCTGTAGGTCAGACCATGCCCGCTCCTAAAAAAACTTGGAAGCTTTCGTCGAATCGCCAATTCCAGGCTCGCTGATTTTCCCATTGCACTGCGAGTTCGCTCATGCGAACCGCTACTGGGGCTCCGCGCTCGCGCAAGCGACATAGAACCGAAGCCATTGCCTTCGCCAGTTTCGCCAGAATTCTCGTCAAGACTTGTTTCAGTCGATCGCTTCTTATGTTGTTCAGCCAGCTTAGGGCGGCGTCCAGTAGGCCTCTCTCTTGGCATTCCAAGGCTCGAAACCACAATCCCTGTCGCAACGATCTCACCTTGAACCTCAAGACGAGTCCATGCGTCAGTGGTCTGTACCGTAGTTCTCTCGATAGTTGTGATAGCCCTGACATGGTTCACTTGTCTTCTCATAGCGGCACAGTAGCCCCGCTTGAGGGCTATCGACCGATAGCTAATACATAAGGTGTTCCGTTATTTTAGCTTACTCTGTATTCCTCCCGCTACCCGTGTATTGAGAGGGCAACACTGGAGTTATCAAAATGGTGCGGCAACCAGATTGGTCGCAGTTCTCAGAGCATAGTTTGCGCTAAGTAACAATACCAGCAGAAGTGCAAGGTTGGAATGGGTAGTTTTGCTCCCCGCTGGACGAATCACAACGAGGAGTCCTATGGAGGTTAGTATGGGAAAGGGTAGGTCGTAAAGGATTCTTGCTTGGAGGCCATTGGCGAGAAAGGGAAATGGGAGTGATCCTATTGCGACCCATAGAATCAGAAGTCGTTCGAACCTGTCGGGGAATTTGAGATAGATCATTGCGACGAGAGATATTCCTATCGCGATGGCGCTGCCGAGAATGCCATCGAAGAATCCGAATAGTGTCTCGATTATGTTTGTCCAGAAACTCAGGGACTGCGATACGCCTGACCCGGATAGGCTTGCTGAGGTGTATTGAGCAGTAGCCAGTCCCTCAACGAATATGCTCTTTGCAATGTAGACCACAATACTGATCGTGAGCAAGAGGACAAGGGTTTTCAACAAGAATTTCTTGCGAGAGTCTCTCCAAACGCTGAGAACGAACACGGCCGTTACGGCGAGTACTAGCCCCCCAGTCCATGGATGCGTGAGGAGCATACTAATGGACAAGAGAGTAAGAATGACGAACTTGGATCTCGAGGGAGTTCTCAAGAAGCCCAGCAATAGAGCGAAGAAAATGTAGGCTTCGACAATCGCAAACCAGTTTGCGTAAGACCCAGCCCACATTCCCACAGTTGCATTGAAAGAGAAGGCAGAGAAGAGCGATGCCACGCCGGCCATTCTCTCGTTCTGCTGACCCTCCCGAACAAAGACGTAGGTCGAGAGGGCAAGCAATGGGCCCAGAACTGCAGGAAGAAATTCGACGGCCTGAACCGTTGTGATCATTCCAGTAGCGACTGCCAAGTAGATGGGTAAGAGGAGCAGCGGTCTCGAGCCATACGAGGCGCTCCCCATGGCGTAGGAAAAAGCTCCCTCTGGTGAACGTTGTAGCATCGCGTTTACCCAGTCGATGTAGTAGTGAGCATCAACTCCAACCGGGGTCATCGCAGGGTTGAGTTCCGGTCGGTAAGGCACGAGGCCAAGTAATACTGCCATGACCATCGCTAGTCCGAGTAGCAGTCTTGGGCGATCTGTGAGTGCGAATCTATGGACCGAATCTGGTGGGATTCGAGCTCTCAGGAGCGACAGAGATTCTGCGAGCCATTTGAAGTAACTCTTCAAACGTTTTGACAACTTATTGTCGAACGAGACGGCTAGTTTGGGGACCCAAGTGTACAGAAGCATGATCAGCAACGCTGGAGAGAACGGAGCTATGATGGAGAAGATGGTCGCGTCGGTCTTCGCGAAGAGCAGGTTCTTGTCAGGGAAGTAAGGATAAGCGGCCCACTCGACGGCGGATAGCGCTTCTATCGTTACCGCCAAGATTAATAGTGAACTTAGAACGCTATACCGAGATAGCCTCAAGCTTGGAGCGGCTAGAGGTGTTTGTCCCTTCTATTCTTTCGCATGTTCTCCGACTCGGAATGGATTGACGCCGGCTTTCTACGTTGCAACCTCTGATAGATTCCTCAGCATGTGGTTTCCTGCTGCTTCATACGCCCCGACTCTCCATGTTTTCTTGTAGTCGTCCGAACCAGGAGGCGGGTAAGCTTTCTCAAATGGGGCGAGAAAGTCTTTGGTAGTGCATTGTTCAGAAGATCGATATCATCCTCGTTGAACACGTTGAATACTCTGCTCGTAGAGAGAAAACAAGCAACAAAGACCCCAAGTAACAGCGGGACCCGAATCAGAGGAGCGAGTCGGAGGTCCACTGTTAGAAGGCTGTCAACTGTAAGGAGAGGAAAAGCGGTGAGAAAGGTGAGAGCCAGAGCCTTCGAGAGGCCTTGTGCCACTGGAGCATGCAGGACTCGTCGCAGTGAGAACCACGCGAGTAGCATTGTTGTGATGGCGAGTAGAGCTCTGCCTATGGCCCCTGCTGTCGTTCCGAGTATATTGGCCCCGAAGCCGACTGTAGCCAGATCGACTATTGTCGCGGCGAGGCTGATTCCCAGAATATGCTTGGTCCTACTGACTGATTGGAGTGTTGTTATGAGGAGAAGGCTCTGTGCAGTGAAGATGAGCGTCGTAGCGAGTATAGCGAACGGAACGGCTTGATTCGCTAGTGATGTTCCGAAGACGGCCTCTAGGGCAGTTGGCGCGATAGCCGCGAGGGCTACTCCTGTCGGCAGAACGGTCAGGTTGATGAGCCTAGTTGCGACTGCAAGTCTGGCGGAGACTGCGGTCGGTCCCTCTCTTGTGAAACTCGACGATAGAGCTGGATAGAGCGCTCCGGCGACTGGAATCCACAAGATGGACAGAAAGCCGACACTGGAAACGAGGATGTAGTAAGCGCCCGTGTTTCCGAATTGGCCTAAGATGCCCTGTAAGAGCGCGATATCCCCCCAGCCCTGCACGAGAGTAACGAGGGCGGAGGCGAAGAGCGGGAGGCCGAAGACCAACAGGGGACGAGCGGGATATCTGCGGGAGTGGGTTAGCTTCCCTTTCCACAGGTAAAGCGAGAGTAAGAGTGTGGCGAGTGACCCAATTGCCCATCCTAGGGGGATTCCGAGCGGTCCGAGACCCTTGTAAGCGAGTGCTAGCCCAAGCCCTCGGCTTAGAGGAAAGAAGAGGATATTCTGGTAGAGAATGTCCGCGTACAACCCCAATCCTAGAAAAAAGGCGCCAAAGAGCGCGGTGAGATCAAAGAGGAAAGAAGCTGCGAACGTGACAACGAGTAGAGTGCTGGAATCGGCTGTTTTGAAGACAGCTGTTCCAATCAAGGGAGATGCAAGAATCGCTATTACTAATCCGGGTCCCGCGATCGCCAATAGTAGTCTAAGGCTAGTGGCCGCTATGCCACTGGCACTTGTAGGGTCGTTGTTACCTATGTGGGAGGAGATGAACCGGGTCGCGGCTATGGGAAGGGCTAATTGTGTAAGTGTTGTGAAGATCGAACTCGCAGCGGCGAGGAGTGATATCTCTCCGACCTGGGAGAGGTTGAGGATTCGGACTAGTAGGACATAGTAGAGGAATGATGTGCTGTAGAAGACTGCCTGCTGGATCGTAATGTACGCCGTGCCTCGGGGAACATTGAAAATCGTTGCCGACTCTGCCAAGGATGGTGAAACGCGGACCGAATGGGCTTGTTCTTGTATATTGTCCCCAGAATTATGGCAG
>JGI25390J43892_10000016_pt1 | contig 23096 bp, 19 predicted proteins | sample GraSoi013_2_20cm_FD_43892 | JGI IMG/M metagenome (IMG submission 43892) | reverse complement strand
CAGAACCGAGAGGTGCTAGGTTTATTAAACGGCCGATTACTTTCACTCGCCCAGCCTGGTAGGTCGGACTCCACCCGTCCATCCGCTGAGGTAGTAGCAAGTACTTGGTTAAGAAACAGATCAAAGAGAAGGAACCCTCTTACGACATATTCAAACACGACCTCGTGCCCAAACACGTTCTCCTCAAGCCCGGCGAAGCCAAAGAAGTCCTAGAGCGTTACCATATCAAGCCCTTCCAGATACCCTACGTCAAATCAACAGACCCAGCTGTACGAGCCATAGGCGCCAAGCCTGGGGATATAGTCAAGGTGATCCGTAAGAGCGCTACCGCAGGCGAGTCTGACTTTTACCGGTACGTAGTAGAAGATTTTTGAAAAACAGTTTCTTGAAAGTGAAAATTTGGCAGTAACAACAACCCAGCTCTGGAACCTAACCAAGGAATTCATCCATGACAGCGGGCTTGTCCGACAGCACATAGACTCCTACAACGACTTTGTCGAACGCGGACTTCAAGCGATCGTGGACGAAGTAGGAGAACTACCAATAGAGATAGGAGACTATCCGCTCAAGATCAAGCTGGGCAAGGTCGAGATAGGCGCACCGCGAGTAATAGAAGTAGACGGGACAGAGAGATCTATCTATCCTGCGGAAGCGCGAATCCGCAACCTCACCTACGCCGCTCCATTGCACATGGAGATGATTCCTGTGATTGGAGAACGTGAAGGCCAGCCCGAAATGGTGTACGTTGGCGATCTACCGGTCATGCTCAAATCCCGAATCTGTCTTCTCTCTAAACTGTCCAGCGACGATCTTATCGGTGTTGGCGAAGACCCGTTGGACCCGGGCGGATATTTCATCGTCAACGGATCCGAGCGAGTCATAGTCGCGCTTGAAGATCTTGCCGCCAANAGAATCCTTGTAGATATCGAACATACTGGCGTGAACCCGACATACAAGGCCAAGATATTCTCGACAACCGTCGGCTTCAGAGCCCGCATCGAAGTCACTCTAAAGGCTGACGGCGGCACCTATGTCACGATGCCCGGGATTCCCAGCGATATACCATTCATGATTCTCATGCGAGCGCTGGGATTCGAGGAGGATGCGAGGGTAGCCGAGCTGGTGAGTCTTGATCCGCCAGTCCAGAACGAGCTCGAGGGTTCATTCGAAAAATCCTTGGAGGCAACCAACCAGAGAGACGCTTTGCTATACTTGGGAAACAGGCTTGCACCGGGTCAGGTCGACGAATACCGGCTCAGGAAGGCTGAGTCGGTCCTCGACAGAAACTTCCTCCCCCACATGGGCCGCGTTCCAGCGGACAGAAGAGAGAAAGGGCTCTTTCTCACAGAGATCGCGACACGCATTATAGAAGTAAAACTCGGGAGAAGGAATCCGGACGACAAGGATCATTACGCGAACAAACGGCTGAAACTAGCTGGTTCCCTTCTCGCTGAGCTCTTCAGAATATCATTCCGAAACCTTACTCGTGACCTGAAGTACCAGTTAGAGAGGATCACCATCCGACGTCACATCGAGTTCTCCATAGCGAATGCGATCAGGCCTGGAATAATTACTGAGCGGGTGCAACATGCAATTGCAACGGGTAATTGGGTCCGGGGAAGGATCGGTGTCACACAACTCCTGGACAGAACGAACTTCGTCAGCACTCTAAGCCATCTGCGCCGCCTCCAGTCACCTCTCAGCAGAAGCCAGCCTAACTTGGAAGCTCGCGATCTTCACCCGACCCACTATGGCAGGCTCTGCCCGGACGAGACACCTGAAGGGTCAAACTGCGGGCTTGTGAAGAATCTAGCCCTTTCCAGCAGCATTAGCGTCGGAATCGATCCGCACGAGATGGTTGACAAGNTGCGCCGGATGGGAGTCATACCCATTGAGGAGTCCGACAAGAAACTCCGCGCGACGGGAGGGAAAGTAGTTGTCGACGGNATAATCGCCGGTTACTCTAAGGATCCTGTGGCTCTGGCCGAAGAGCTGAGGGATTATAGACGACAGGGCAAGATAAGCTCTGAAGTCAACTTTGGATATCATCCACCCGAAGTCGAAGGTGGAAGAAAGGAACTCTACATCAATTGCGACCCTGGTAGAGTACGACGCCCTCTAATCGTTGCAGACGCCGGGCGACCCAGACTTACTGACGAACACTTAGCGTCGGTGGACGATGGACGCTTAAACTGGCAGGATCTCGTCCGGACCGGGGTAGTAGAACTACTTGACGCCGACGAGGAAGAAAATGCGCTTGTGGCGATGTACGAGCACGAGCTACGGAAGGATCATTCCCACCTCGAAATCGCACCCTACGTAATGCTCGGGATAGCCGCCAGCCTGATACCGTTCCCAGAGCATAATCAGTCTCCGCGAAACGCGTATGAATCCGCAATGGCGAAGCAGGCGCTAGGCGTTTTCTCTACAAACTTTTTCACTCGNGTCGATTCACGCTCCCATCTNCTCCATTACCCCCAAACCCCGATAGTGCAGACAAAGCCAATGGAGGTCTTCAATTATCTAGAACGACCTTCAGGTCAGAATGTTGTAGTCGCCATCCTTTCCTTCCAAGGATACAACATGGAAGACGCCATCATCATCAACAGGTCTTCCGTAGACCGCGGGCTGTTCAGGTCCACGTTCTACAGGATCTATGAAGCGGAGAGCCGGCAGTACCTCGGTGGTCTCAGAGACAAATTCGAGATTCCTGAGGCCGGCATTAGAGGCTACAGGGGAGACCGCTACTACCGTTTACTTGAGGAAGATGGCATGATATCGCCAGAGGCCGAGACTACAGGAAACACCGTGCTAGTCGGTAGGACCAGCCCTCCACGATTCTTGGAAGAGTATCGAGAGTTTGAGGTCAAGGGCCCAACCAAACGCGACTCGTCTGTCACCATGAGACCCTCTGAGCAGGGCACAATAGACCAGATATTCGTAACAGAGTCCATTGAAGGCAGCAAGCTTGTCAAGGTCAAGGTCCGAGACCTACGTATCCCCGAGCTAGGCGACAAATTCGCCTCACGTCATGGACAGAANGGCGTCATCGGACTCCTCGTCCCTCAGGAAGACATGCCATTCACGGTCGATGGCGTCGTCCCAGACGTGATAATCAACCCACATGCCATCCCGTCCAGAATGACCATCGGCCAGTTCGTGGAGACGCTGGGAGGGAAGGCGGCGTCACAGATGGGCGAAATAATGGATGGGACAGCTTTCGAGAACATCGGCCCCGAAGCCATTGGCGACATCCTGACCAAGCTAGGATTCCAGAGTAGCGGTAGAGAAGCACTTTACAATGGAATCACCGGAGAAAANCTGGCGGCCGACCTATTCATAGGCGTAGTTTACTACCAGAAACTGCACCACATGGTCTCAGACAAAATGCACGCTAGAGCTCGCGGCCAAGTGCAAATGCTCACGCGGCAACCCACCGAAGGACGAGCTCGAGGCGGGGGACTACGATTCGGAGAAATGGAACGCGATTGCCTCATTGGACACGGAGCCAGCGCGTTATTGCGAGATAGGCTCCTAGAGGAATCTGACAAATACATAGCCTACGTCTGCGAAATCTGCGGAACCCTCGCATACCACGATATCAAACAGAACAAGTACATCTGCAGAATAGACGCAGAGAAAGCCCAGATCTCTCCAGTCGCAATATCCTACGCATTCAAACTGCTAGTCCAGGAACTCATGGCGCTTGGAATCGCGCCTAGACTGAACCTTGAGGAGAGGGCCTAGCCATGGCGCTGGCAACACTAGACGAGACAGCCAAAGTCATCCAGAGCATACGTTTCACACTACTGTCACCGACAGAACTAAGAAAGATATCAGCCGTAGAGGTACAGGCTGCAGACACCTACGACGAGGACGGAGTGCCCATCGTCTCCGGTCTAATGGACGGCAGACTCGGAACCCTCGAACCAAGACAAAAGTGCAAGACCTGCGGGAACACAGCCTCCGCATGTCCCGGACACTTTGGACACATAGAACTGTCTGAACCCGTAATTCACGTCAGCTTCGCAAAGCTAACACACCGACTCCTATCAATTACGTGTAGAAACTGTGGAAGAATTCTGCTCACTGAAGAAAAGATCGAGAAATACCGGGCCAGATATACAGAGCTGAAGGAGCTACTCAACACCGTACCGGACGCGTTTCTAGACGAGATCATCAGAGATGCGAAGAAAACCCAACAGTGCCCTCACTGCAGCCAAAAACAGTATCCTATCGAGCATGGAAAACCAACGACGTTCCACGAGATCGTCGCGGAAGGCGGAGCAGTCCGCCTAACACCCAGCACGATTCGAGAGCGACTGGAGAGGATAGCGGACGACGACCTCATCCTATTAGGCTTGGACCCGAAGGCCGCGCGGCCCGAGTGGGCTGTCCTTCAAGTAATGCCTGTGCCGCCTGTCTCAGTCAGACCCAGCATCACTCTTGAGTCTGGAATCCGATCAGAAGATGACTTGACACACAAGCTTGTCGACATCATACGGATCAATCAGAAACTTCGAGAGGCGCTCGAGTCAGGCGTACCTATCAACATTATCCAGGAACTTCACGAGCTTCTCCAGTACCATGTAACGACTTACTTTGACAACGAAGTCTCAGGCCTCCCCCCCGCTAGACACAGATCAGGCAGAGCACTCAAGACCCTAGTTCAGAGACTCAAGGGAAAAGAGGGAAGATTCAGAGGAAACCTGTCTGGAAAGAGGGTCGACTTCTCGGCTAGGACAGTCGTGTCCCCTGATCCTAACCTCGACATTAACGAGGTTGGAGTCCCNCTGGATGTTGCGAGCAGACTAACCATTCCCGAGAAAGTTACAGGTCACAACATCGAAGAGATGAAACGCCTCATCGATAACGGCCCAGACAATTATCCAGGAGCACTCTACATTGTCCGGCCTGACGGAAGACGAGTCCGTCTAGAATTCGTCACAGACAGAAAAGTGGTCGCAGAAGCCATCCAGCCCGGGTTCGTCGTCGAGAGACATCTTCGAGACGGAGACATCGTATTGTTCAACCGCCAGCCAAGCCTTCACCGTATGTCAATAATGGCACACCGAGTCCGCGTCCTCCCCTACAAGACGTTCAGACTCAACCCAACAGTGTGCACACCATACAATGCCGACTTCGACGGAGACGAGATGAACCTACACGTTCCACAGGGAGAAGAGGCGCGGACTGAAGCTCGACTCCTCATGCAGGTGCAAGACCAGATTCTCTCGCCAAGATACGGTGGACCAATAATCGCCGCAATACGCGACTCGCTGACCGCGGCCTTTCTGCTAACGCAAAAGTCTACAACGCTCAANCGTCAGGACGCGTCCAAGCTCATCGCTGCTGCAGGCTTCGAGGGCCCGATGCCAGAACCAGTCACCATAAAGGCCGAAGAGCGATGGACCGGCAAGCAGATCTTTAGCATCGTACTGCCGAAAGGGTTCAACTTCGTATCGAAATCAAACCTTTCAAGCTACTACAAGTGCCAAGACTGTGACAAGGGTGTCATGCACGACTGCCCATACGACGCGTTCGTCGTCATCAAAGACGGAATCCTCGAACAAGGCGTAATTGACAAAGCTTCTATCGGCGCCGAAAAGTCTGAGAGTCTGTTCCATCGCATCGTCAAAGACTATGGGGCGGAAGAGGCCAGGAGGTTCCTCAACGCGGTCACGAGGCTCTTGGACCGGTTCATGCTTCTCCGCGGATTCACCTATGCCATGGACGAGCTCCAAATAGCGCCCGCTACTAAGGAAAAGATCACGAAGGCGATTGCAAAGGCCGAGGAGAAGGTGGACGAGTACATTGAGAGCTATCGAAAGGGCACACTGGAACGGCTTCCCGGACAATCCCTTGAAGAGTCGCTGGAAATCTATATCATGAACGAGCTCTCAAGAGCACGCGACGTCGCAGGAGAATACGCAGACCAGTACTTCCAGATGGACAATAGCGGGGTCATAATGACGCGAGCTGGCGCCAGAGGCTCATCGCTCAATATCGGACAGATGACCGCNAACGTGGGCCAGCAATCTATTCGAGGAAAGAGAATCTTGAGGGGATACAGAGGAAGAGCCCTCAGCTTCTTCAAGCCGGGAGACATGCGAGCTGCGCCGCGGGGGTTCGTCTATCACAGCTATCGGGATGGACTAGAACCGATAGAGTTCTTCTTCCACGCGATGGGAGGAAGAGAGGGGCTTGTCGATACTGCTGTGAGGACCCAGCAGAGCGGATACATGCAGCGCCGTCTCATCAACGCTCTCGAACATCTCAGAGTCGAGTATGACTCGACGGTGAGAGACTCCCGAGGCAACATAATCCAGGTCCGGTACGGAGAGGATGGAGTCGACGTCGCCAAGAGTGACCATGGCAAGTCAGTAAATGTTGACCGGCTGGTCGAGCGCGTCCGTCTTACTATGAAGAAAGGAACGGCAGCTGGGAAAGACTATGTGGAGGAACAGGTCGACACCTCAAAGAAAGTACTGTCGCCTCTAACTCTCAGCAAGCTGAGACAGACATTGCTCAACGCGAAGCTCACCAAGACAGGAGTAGACGACGCAGTAGCCGGTGCAGTCGAGAACTACAAGCAGGCNCTAGTAGAGCCAGGCGAGGCTGCCGGAATCGTGTCAGCCCAGTCCATCGGTGAGCCAGGTACACAAATGACGCTGCGTACCTTCCACTTCGCAGGAGTCAGAGAACAGAACGTGACTCTGGGTCTGCCGCGATTGATTGAGATCGTGGACGCTCGGAAGATCCCATCGACTCCTAACATGACTGTCTTCTTGGACCCGAAGCATCGTACGAGCCGCGAGAAGGCTCAGGAGGTCGCTACACTCTTGACTCATACCACTCTCGGAGACATCGCAAGTACCTTCGAGACAGATGTCACACGGATGAGGATCGATGTCAAGCTGAACCCACAGGCAATGAGGGAGAGAGAGGTGACTGTTCAAGAGGTCCGGGAGGCGTTGGCCTTGGCGAATGCAGATGTGAAAGTTGAGTCGTATTCGGTCGAGATCAAAACGAAGGATCTTGAGATTCCACAGTTCAGACGCCTCGCCGGGAAACTATTGGTCGCCCATATCAAAGGCATTCCGGCAGTGAAACGCGCATTGGTGATTGAGGAGAAGGGTGAATGGATCGTCCGGACTGAAGGCTCGAGCCTCGCACTCGCTCTGGAAATTCCTGGAGTGGATACGTCCCGGACNGTGAGCAATAACATCAACGAGACCGCCGTGGTACTCGGAATAGAAGCGGCCCGGAACGTCATCGTCAAAGAAGCACTAGGCGTACTTGAAGAGCAAGGACTAGATGTTGATGTTCGGCATGTGATGCTGGTCGCGGACATGATGACATCATCGGGCGATGTGTTGCAGGTGGGACGTCACGGTGTCAGCGGCGAAAAGGCGAGCACCCTGGCTAAGGCCGCGTTCGAGATCACTATCCCGACGATAGTCGACGCGGCGGTGAAAGGTATTACTGACACTCTGCGCGGAGTGGCGGAGAACGTAATTGTCGGCCAGCAGATACCCATGGGCACCGGTCTGATCGAGGTGTCCATGATGATGCCGCGGAAGGGAGGAAAATAGGCCCTGGTCGACATTAACAAGCAGATACGCATGGCCGTGAAGACTGGTAAGGTCGGCTTTGGAAGCAAGGACGCGGTAGTGAACACGGGATTTGCCCGGGCCAAGATGATCATTCTGGCAAAGAACTGTCGAGANGCCGAACGCGACGATATTCTGCACAACGCTCAGCAGTCAGAGATTCCAGTCTACGTCTTTCCCGGCTCCAGTCTGGATCTAGGGGCAGTCTGCGAAAAGCCCTTCCCTGTCTCAGCGATTGTCGTTAGAGAGCCGGGGGATTCTGAAGTCTTGAAACTGGTCGCTGAGAAAAAGTGATGCTCCAGCCTAAGATCAAGCTGACGAGCGAGGAGATGAAATACATGGCCCTGTTCGAAAGCATCACAGGCGCCACAACCCAGGATTGTATTATTGACGAGAAGTTGGAGCGGATCATTTTTGTCGCAAAACCCGGCGATATGGGCCTAGCGATTGGCAAGGCCGGGAAGAACATCAACATGTTACGACGGATGACGAGCCGCCAGATAGAAGTTGTCGAGTACGCTGAAACTCCAGAGGCGCTAATAAAGAACAGTCTGGCGCCCGCCCGACTGAAGGAGATCCGGGTGACTGAGAGGCCGGACAAGAAGATTGTCGTAGTCGAGGTAGACCCACGCGACAAGGCCATCGCTATAGGCAAGAACGGGCGAACCATCGACAAGACCCGAATGCTCGTGAAGCGATACTTCGACATCGACCACGTAGTAGTCGCCTAACTCTTCCGGACTCGCACTCTGTCGTGAGGGTCAACTAGTTTTTGAGATTTTTCGGGGAGGGGTCCCGCCGGTTGAAAATGAAATGGGCGAGTTTGTTGTTCAGGGCGTAGAATAGAACGGTCAGGTATTTTCTCAAGTGCAGACTAGGCGTAGAGCTCAGCGCGAGAAAGTCGTGATCTCAAATCGCCTGGCCCGATTTTTGGATCAGGGCTTGTTCCGGGCGCTTTCTGGGGCCTAGTTGCAACTTTTCGATGTAGCGTCATGCTAAAAAGCAAGCCAGAGACTCCGCTCTCTCTACCGGTTCAGGAGAGTTCAGCATGGTCAAGACTTCAAGCGGAATGTTCGCCGGCCGCAAATTGAGCAAGCGGCGCAAGGCGTTCAGGTGGGCCTATGCTCCCTACAAGCGACGCATGCTGGGTCTGGACTACAAGGCTGACCCGCTAGAGGGATCGCCTCAGGCTAGGGCGATTGTTCTGGAGAAGGTGGGCGTTGAGTGCCGGCAGCCCAACAGCGCNGTCAGGAAATGCGTTCGTGCTCAACTGATCAAGAACGGCAAGGTCGTAACCGCATTCCTGCCCGGCGATGGCGCGTTGAATTTTATCGACGAACATGATGAGGTTCAGATTGAGGGTATTGGAGGCGCGGAGGGGAAGGCTTANGGAGATTTGCCGGGGACGAGGTACCGGGTTTTCACGGTTAACGGCGTTAGTCTAGATGCTTTGTTGAAGGGGAAGAAGGAGAAGCCTCGCCGATAAGCTCTTATCACGAGCGACCGGGTTCTTTGTCTGTTACATGTCTGGTAGGGTGGAGGTTCAAGTATCTTTTTGAGTAAAAATAGTCCATACTTCTTTTCTAATCAGGGCTAATGGACTCATTGAAATTACAGGAAGCGAATCGAGAAAATTGGCGTTAGTATGGGGCGTCGTCTGCTCCGAGTGCCAGCTACTGGCCGTGGAGAACTGCCCCCACTGCACAAGAGACCTCTGCGAAAAACACAGTGGCCGCCACGACTGCGAAAGATTGAGATCCAGAGAGTACGCAGTCGCAGGCTAAGAGAACCAGAAACGATCAACTGCGCGTAACGATTCTACAAGCCGACCGGGCTCAACCATGAACCACAGCCGTCTGGGCTCCACCATACCGCATCCGAAATTCGCGAAGCCCCATCTCCTGACCCAGAACGACCACGGCGTCCTCGGACCGTCGCTGNTAGAACGGCAGCTTCACCACCTCTGCNGAAACATTCCGCTCTCTAATCTTGACCGCGAAAGCGTTTCCTACCTTCGAAATATTTGGTGGAAGATAACCCATGCCCACGCTGACACCTAGAGTTGGAGAGAACGTTCCACTCGAAACCNTTCCAACGCTCTGATCTTCAAGAACCATTTCTTGCCCATGTCGAGGAATTCCCTTATCCACGATCTTGAAACCCANTCGGACCCTCACGGGTCCTTCCTCTTTCAGCCTTTGAATGGCTCCCCGCCCGACAAAATCACTTTTCTTGTCTAGCCGAACAGCGAAGTTCAGCTTCGCTTCCACAGGTGATGTATGCTCGTCAATGTCGTTTCCGTAGAGACACATTCCAGCCTCCAATCGCAATACATCCCTAGCTCCCAGACCTGCAGGCTTCAGCCCATCATTCTTGCCCGCTGAAAGGAGCTTGTCCCAGATTCGCAACGCAGGCTCAGGATGNTGGTCTGAGGTCTTCCAGACATAGATCTCAAAACCATCTTCCCCTGTNTAGCCACTGCGAGTCACGAAACAAGAAAGGTCTCCGACTCTTACATCTCTGCCTGAATACTTGTCGATCTCTTCCAGCCGAGTCCCAGAAATGCTCCGCAACACCTGCTCGGCCTTCGGCCCCTGCACAGCGAACATCGCCGACTCTTCAGAGATGTCGATCAATTCAACATCGCCCTCGCGATGTTTCTCTAGCCAGGCCCAGTTCTTTTCTCTATTAGCAGCATTGTATACGACCAGATACTTCTTCGGACTCGTCCGGAAGATCGTAAGATCGTCCATTATTCCCCCACTTGGATTGCAAAGGAGGGAATAGTGACCCTGACCAATCGAGAGTGCGGAAACGTCGTTGGATGTGAGGTGGTTGAGATATTTCTCCGCGTTCTTGCCCTCGACCGTAATCCTTCCCATGTGNGAGACGTCGAAAAGTCCCGCGTGGGTCCGGACGGCCTTGCACTCGGGGATTATCCCCTCAAACCATACGGGAAGCTCGTAGCCAGCGTAGTCGACAATGTTACCGTGTTTTCCGTGATAATCGTAGACTTGTGTTCTCTTCGGCATAGCTAGCCTTGACTTTTGGCATCGGTGTTGGGTAGAAAAGGGAGATTATTGCGGTGGTGGAGCTGTCTGCGGGCCTATCTTCAAGGTCTCGATTGTGAACCCGAGTTTCTTTCCACACTTGGGACAGTACCCGCCGTTTCGCTGGATGATCTCACTCGGCGTCTCGAGCTCGAGCCCCGTGTAGAGGAGGTCGCCACACTTGGAACATATTATTCGCTGAGGAGACAAATAGTTGATAGGACCTCGACGATGAGCGTAAATTGTCTCGCCCGGTATTAAAACAGTTCCAGAAGACGAGCGAGGACGCACCGCGGGAAAGCAGGGCTTATTATTGAGGCGTCTCAAGAGCAACAAAGCAGAAGCATAGACTAACGAAGAGTGGTCATTCTGGGCATGAGAACAAGTCTCTGGAAACTGAAGAGGTCATTGAACAATCTGGCCTTCAGAATGAGCTTCATCAGACTCGCCCCAGGATCCAGCAGACCACTGCTACCAATCGCGGAATTCCTGATCGTCGGGTTCACCGTCTTTGTATTGGCCGGCGGANTGTTCGTGCTCTCGCAGGGAGGCCAGGGACTGTTGAACGTGGCGAGCGGGTACTCATTCGTCTATCCAGGAGACATCAACAATCAGACTACTCAGGAGGCAGTATTCTCAGGCCTAATGTATGGACTGGGATTCTTGGGCCTCTACATGATGTTCATGAGCACNCGCTATGCTTATCGTCCCAAGCGCGCATACGGATATCTAGCATTCGGAATGATCCTGGCAGTCATCTTCATAGTATCACTGTACGTCCTCATCTACGACAAGATCGGCCAACTCTAAGCCCATCGACCGGGACAGTCGCCGCAGAGTCTGAGGCAATGCCCATTTTCCGAGAATTCTTCTGCACTCAGGACGAACACCGTGCTTAGCATTATCCGTCTTCCTTCCACAACGCGCGCAAGTCCTCGGCTGACNCTGCCATGAACCGTCAGAGTCTTGCGAAACCCAGGTCCACTATGATACCCCACCAGGTTTGATCATGCGGCGTTTCTTCATCAGTCACTACTTGGACCCTAGAATGTTCAGGGCGTAAAAAGCAAGACTTTACCCTACAAGTTTGAGATGCGGATACGGAGTCGCGAGGGCCGAGATCCGCTCTAACCTCCGCCGACTTGACCGCAATATCCGGTTATGGATCCTGCAGCGTTGCGTCCTACGCTGATGTTAGGATACATAATGCCTGTGGATGAGGCTACGTAGATTGCTACGTAGTCTGCGCAGCCTTCAGCAAGTTTGAAAATGGCGTTTGATCGGGAAGGTGCTGCGGGAAGAGAGACGTAGTAACCAGATACACAGGATATGTCCCCATTGCAAACTGTATATTGGACGAATTGTCCGAGTGTGAAGAAATAAACAGTGATCGGCACAGAACTTGTAAAGGAGACGAAATAATCGTAAGTGTCAGGGACGGTTCCCTCTCTCCACCCGTTCGATGTCATGTTACAGCCCGAGCCCGGGGGTCCTCCACAAGAATTCCATATGACTTGGTAAGGAGGTTGGGCGTCTGGAGTATTGGGTCGTTGGACGCTCTGAGCGTTCGGCGGGTTGGCCAGCGAGTAGCGATAACCTGAGAGTGAGAAAAGGTGTCCTGAAGATGTCGCGTACAGTCCGACGCCTANGAGTGCTATGATCACCAGCAAGACAGCGATTACGGCTTTGTACGCTCCCGTGGACACGGGCGCCTGGGTTGGTGTCGTGGGATAGTAAATAGGAGGCATCTGTTGAACCTGGGAATGCGGCGCGGTAACCTTGGTCCCGCAATTTGCGCAGAAGGCCGCGTTCTGCTGAAGGGGCGTTCCACAATTCGGACAATAAGNCTGTCCTATCNCCANTTTCAATCACCCGGAATTAGAACTCCGAANTGTATAGCCGGGTTTCTAAAGGCCACGGTTAGGCCTCAGGACCATATTGGCGGCGTCGATTTCTTCCTCCCGATTTCCGGATGAGAGAACGTCCTGAGAAGTGGGCTCGGATTTCTAGCTCATCTTTCTTGAAATGTCTGCGAACCAGAAATAAGCCCCGGCAATTGCGATGGCGGGAATCGTGTAGGCTAGGAGAATCGCGACAGACAAGTCCAGTGTCGGCACTACGGCGTTGCCCGAGCCAACGAACTGGAGAACTATACCCACTGTCTGGGGCAGGAGAGGACTTGCGTACTGGATTGGAAGAGAGTTTGCAGGGGAGGTTGGCAGGTAGATCTGGATTGTCTTGTAGATCGTTTTTCCTGTTAGGGTGTAGATGAGGTCCATGTAGGCGCTGATTATGAAACTAGAGAAGAAAACTGCTGAGGAGAAGATGTACGCGAGTGAGGATCGTCGGACGAGCTCACCAAGCATGAACGCGAGTGAGTAGAAGATGAGCGCGGCAAAGGCTTGGACCAGAAATAGACCTGGGAGGATTTCGAGGCCGAACTGNGTCCCAAAGAAAGTGAAGGCTGAAGCAACGCTCAGAATAATGTTGAAAGCGAGAATTGTGAGGAAGAGGGTGTATCCGCCGAGAAATTTCCCGGCAAAATAGTCGTTTCTCTCAACCGGCTTCGAGAGCAGAAGCTCAGCNGTTCCCTGCTCGTATTCCTCGGACATGGCGCCTGCGGCAATGAGGATCGCGGTGAAGTTCAGAAATAGTGGTTGGACGGCGAAGACCCCTGCGACCCAGATGTATGGATAGGCCGAGCTTGGGATGAGAGTCGTCCCGGCGGTTGAGAGAGCGTAGTAGGGCAGGGTGTCCAGCAGTACCGTGAAGGCGATGAGCGCTAGGACCTTCCTTCTCGCGATGGCTCTCTTGATCTCATATCGGATGAAGGATAGGATAACATCGGGACGGCTCATATCGTCCACTGTCCTGAATTGCTTTTGGAGAGGGCTTCGATGTATGCTCGCTCGAGCATGTTCTCCGCCTGTCTGATAGAGTATAGCTTTGCGCCCGACTTCACGACGAGGTCCGATATNTCCGGTCTAATGTCCNTATGGCCCTGAACTATGATNTCGAGAGAACCTCCATTCGGGACTATTTTTGACACGTTGGCTAGTTCGCGAATCTTACCGATAGTCTGCTCGGTNAGGCCTTGAGCTTCCAAGTAGATGACGGAATAACCAAGCACCNTCTGAATCACCTCAGCTACTTTTCCATGGTAGAGGATTCNNCCACCGTGGATGATTGCGACAGAAGTGCAGAGCGATTCGACCTCGCTCATGATGTGTGAAGACATGAAGACGGTCCCGCCTTTCTGGCTTGCAAATTCTCTGAATACTTCTCTGAAGTGTGCTGAGCCTGCCGGGTCCAGGCCTATCATTGGCTCGTCAAGAATCAAGACTTCAGGTGAGCCCATCATGGCTTGAGCGACGCTCAGCCTCTGAACCATTCCCTTGCTGAGCTTAGCGATCTTCGTGTCAGCATATTCCAAGATTCCAACAAGCTCCAGGACCCTACGAATCTCGCCCTGCCTTCCACTCGACGAGGATGGAAGGCTCAGCTCATGGGAGACTAACGAAAGTAGTTCGGTTGGGGTGAGGAAGGTTTGGAGGTTGGGAAGTTCAGGCGAATACGCGACGTGTCTCAGAGCGCGGACGTGTTTTGAGATCGGATCATACCCGTTGACTCGTACTGTGCCAGAGGATGCCCGAATCAGTCCAAGTATCAATCTGATACAAGTTGTCTTTCCGGACCCATTGGGCCCCAGGAAGCCTACAACCTGTCCTTTCTGGACTTCAAGTTCCACGGGACCTATCGTTTTGCTTCCGTAGTTTTTGATCGTGTCGCGAAATTCGATTACGGATGGGCTTGTCTTGTCTGGGTCTGATGCTTTGGAGAAAGCTGTGCGCCTCTAAACTTCAGTCACTAGTCTACCCAGTAGGAAGGTTTCTCATCAGTCTCAGGCTCGCCGGAGGTACCGGGGGTGGTGGCTGGTTTGCGTTTGAGTCTATTGAAGATTGATGGAGCGGCAAACACGGCGGCGCCGAGCAGACCAAGGCTGACTAGTGCGATTCCTATCGGTAAGCTGCTGCTGTTTGAAGGATCGACAAGCGCGAGGTTTGTCTCTTCAAGACGCATCTGGACAGAATAGGAATTGATGGATTCAAGCTGGACGGAGTAGATTAGCCCAGAGGGCATTGTGATGATGGTGCCGTTGGCAGAAACTGATGCAGTCGCGGATGCGTAGGTGGCTGATGCGGCAACTTGATAGCTTGTTCCTTGGAAGGAGTGCCCGTTGAACATGATTTGCGCGTTTCCAGTCTTGGCGATGTGTAGAGTGAGTGAGATCCCGTACGTATGATAGGACAGGGATTGATTGCCAATTCCTAACAGATATGGAAAGACTTCTGGAAATGAGCTCGTGTTNAGAGCTCTAGAGTAGGTGAAATTCCTCACGGTCGATAACAGGTTAGCTGTTACGAGCACGATCCCGTTCTGACCCGTAGGCTGAGCGGATTCGTTTAGCAAGAAACTTGCGAGAGTCGATCCTTGATTGTTGAGGGTAATTCTGTATTCGACGTGCCCTTGAGTGGGTCCAATTGTAATGCTCGCGCCGTGTACTACTCCAACCAACAGCAATGTCGAAAACACCAGGACAGCGTAACTTGGGATGCGCATTCGTCGCTATCTTCGCATCAGTCAAAAATCTGTGACGCTCGATATAAGTGTGCCCAATTGATTATCGGTTGGCAGTTGAACTGCGTCATATTGACAGTGAAGCACAAGGGCGAAATCTATTATCCGTTGTCTAGATTAACCAGATTGGTTCTATAATGCTAACAGGGAAACGTATCATTCTTCGAGCTCCAGAGCGGGAGGATCTCAAATCATTTCACAAGTGGCAGAATGATGAGGAGGTCATGACGCTCGCGCGATCCATGCCGGACCATGTGAAGTCGATGGTGTCTATTGAGGCAGAGATGGAGAAGGAACTGAAGGGAGAAGACCCAGAGGTACGACGGTACATGATCCAGGAGAAATCCAGCGGGAAGGCGATAGGATGGTGGTCTTCGATAAGATTCCACACTTGGGCTCGCAGATACCACAACGCCGACCTGGGTTTGTGCATTGGAGAGAAGGACAAGTGGGGCAAAGGATACGGGACGGAGGTTACGAAGCTCCTACTCGAGGAGGCGTTCGAACAACTGAACCTCCACAAGGTCGGATGGTGGACCTTCGCGGAGAACAAAGCGAGCATCGCCCTGGCCAAGAAGCTCGGATTCAAAGAAGAAGGTCGGCTACAAGACCAGGTTTTCTTCAACAACCAGTTTCATGACAGCGTCGTTCTCGGCCTATTGAAGAGCCAGTACGACAAGCGACCCCGCAACTAATAGAGTTGGGGTTTTTCAATGAAGACCCTACAACCAATCGCATAGAATAATCACCAGCAACTGCTTCCAGGGCCCACTAGTTGACGAGTCAAGAAACTCGTTTCGAGACGCATCGCGAAACTTCCGCGAGGCATCGAACTCCCATGAAAATGAAAGGTCTCCCCCTCAATCTGAACGCGTATGAAGCCTCCGAAACACTCACGAACAAACACTTTCGAGAATTCAAAATGTCTGAATTCGAGAACATCTACCTCCCAGACAGTATGGGACCCTTCACCGATCTCATCCCCAGAGGTACGAAGGAATTCGTCGTAGACGATAACAGAGGAGCGGTCTCCACCTCACCTTATCTGGAAATCGACGGTACCGATTTCTACCTATCAGTCAAAGGTATAGGTTCGACAACTAATCCGTTTTCTCATCAGCTTCTCGGGAGGGCTGAAATCTGCAATCTGTTGAAAGACTCCACGCTGAAGGACAGAATTGTGAATTCAAAGGAGACGGCTCCACGATACATTACAGGGGAATTGTGGCTAAGGGGCTCTCCATATGGAGGGCAAGGCCTTCAGCACGCTACTACTTCGATGAGAGTGTCCGAAACGGCTGACCTTACTTCCATTCACGGATTCCGAGTCGCGCCGCTAGTGAAGATACTCTTCCTTCCTGAAACCCTAGAGAATGAAATCAAGAAAATCTTCTGGTACCGGAGATTCAGGGGAAGAGTGGTCCAGGAAGCAAGACTGGTTCCCTCCAATGTAAGGATCTATTTCCATTCGGGGAGCACAGTTGGTGGGAACATTAGCTCAATCTTCGACCTCTTTGGAATAGACGAGAACGATAAGGCACTAGACTTTCTGAAAAATTTCGTTAAGAGCGGGATAGCATTCCTTACATTGTTAACTCGATCAATTAAGAGCAATAAGGACGGAACTTTCAGCGGACTAGACTTCTACGACGTCTGGCTGGACAAGGACGCGGTCCTCGCTCCAGACGGCACCATCTACTTCGTAGATCTCGAAGGGTTGGAATGGATAACGATTGGAAGAGAGAAGGTCCTGGAAAAGATAGATGATCAGATATACAGATCGCTTTACGAATTCATATACGCTTATGAACAGATAGAACGAGAACGTGCCGCCAGGTTCGGAGACGTGACCGACAGAAAGGAACAGTTCGAACACCTACTCAGACAGGCGCTAAAGGATGATGAAGTTATCCAGCTATCACGCGAGGGAGAGAGCCTTGAACTGGTCGTGGGCAATATTCTCGGCGATCAGAGTCTAATCGGAAAATTCCCAATTATTGATTGGTGACCGCAATGAAGTGCAATGACGCAAGAGCATTCATGTCCCAAATAGCTGGAAAGTCAGTCACAATCCAAGTTCAACAATCCGATGTGAACTACCTCTCCACCAACGGCTACCTCTCTGTAATGCCGAAGGAAGACTACGATCAGGCTGCAACTGAGGTTGCGAACTTGACACAAATGAACGACGCGTTGCAGAATGAGATAGTGCAGGAAGGGATTGCGCGTGCCGCTCTGGCAAAGGACGAGAGGAAAACCCACTCTATACTGTTTCATCTTGAGGGGAGGGACGAGAAGGAGGCGGAAGTTGCAAGAGTAGAGACTGAAAGGGGCGCAGTAGCCCGGGAAGATGCTGATATTGTAGAAAAGGACTCCAGGATAAAGCAGCTCATTCAGAAAAAATCAGCGATTGATAAGATGGTGCCATATGACGGGTTATACTTGTCGCTTACCGGTCTCGGAGTACTTACGCTCAACGATCTCAATGTCAGAAACTACAGAGTCTCCGACAGCGATTTTTCAGATTTCATCGAAGAGCGAATGGAGACACTTGGCGAGTTGCACTCAATTGCGGAGAGAGGCAGCTTTCAAGTATCCAACCTCAGGACTAGGGTTCTAGAGGCTGATTTCTCTCAGCTCTGGAATGTATCAATAGGACTGGCAAAGCTTCGAGCCGACCAGAGCCAGATCAACCAGAGATTCCTTCTCGCATTAAGCACTCTCCGCCACTTCGACTCTACGCTCGACAACAAGATGATGGCGGCGGAGATCATAACGTCCCTCAGCGCGAACTCGTCTCAGTCCTCGATCGACAATTCTGATCTTCAGAACCTCACAAAGACCTTGCAGAGCCTTGATCATGATCTCAGGCACCACGCGAAAGTTCCAAAGCAAATATCAACGGGAGTTGCCGCCCTGGTGATGTTTGGAAGGAGATACGATGGCACGTATCCCACGGACAAATTTCAGGAATTTTCGAGAATGACCCGCTCATACGAATCNGCCGCCATACTATCCGTAATGAACGATCCGTNAAACCATCTTCCCAGCAAGTTCCAAGCGTTCAGATCAATGTTCGGCCTCTGGGGATATCAGACCTCCGACGACACCGAACTCGCCTCCGCCTTTCTGGCGATCTCCGATCTGGGCCCTGATGAGGTACGGTTGAAAATGTCCATAATCGTAAGCGCTCTCAAGAACTATCTAGAATATCCGCTGGTGGCGGCCGCCATACTAACCTCAATACCAACGCTAGAGGCTAATGAGACCCTCGACCTCATGGAGAAGGCCTATTCCTCACTCTGGTCCTTCGCTACTGGACTAGAACGTTCTGAACTGGTAAGCCTCTCAGTCAGGATGATTCATGGAATCAAGAACGAGCTAGTCGAGAAGCTTGATCCGACCGCGAAAATACTGAAAACCCCAGTACAGTTTACACANACCCCGTCAAACATCTTCTTTGGATACTACGCGCCCTTGATCATCGTACATTCGATCTACTATTCTACATTCAGCGGAATCGGAGGATTCCATCCCGCCCACGTGCACGGCGTCGGAGGCTCCGGGGGAGGCTTCGGAGGCTAATGATCAAGANACTCCTTTTTCTGACGATAATCGTTTCACTCGCCCTTACANTCCTCCCGGCTCACGCTNTCCCAGGATACAATCCCCATCAAGGAGATTACTTGAACTATTACGACGTGATCAACCTCACAAACAGCACCGGCGCCTTTTACGGATACACCGAGCACGAGACTGTTAACGGAATCGAAAGAATGAATCAAGTGTTTGTAAACGGGACTGTTGCTTCCAACTACACCTATACGTGGAACTGGAGCAACAGCTCAGGATCAACACAAAACGGAAAGCAAGCGGGCAATTTCACTTGGTCATCAGCCAGTTTCCAGTACGTTAAAGGGAATGACAGCCAGACGGGACTCGTCAAGCCTCTATACGTCTGGTTTTACATGGACAACTCTACCCAGCCGAGCGGCACCTTCCGCCTTCTGAATACGCCGATGACAGTCACATCCACAAACTACAGCTATTCTCTAGCCTCGCAGAACAGATACGTGAAGGCGATCCGAGCCCAAGGAAGCGGCGGTTATCAACGGAACTATGGGGGATTATTCAAAGCCGCGTACACCTATACGACGTACTCCGACCCGTCAACAGGATACATCATAGGATACGACTATGTCGAACAAGACACGAGCTCGACCGCCAGCTTCACCTGGACCGAAACCCTCTACGTGACCACGACGAGCTATCCGCTAACCGCAGGCGCAGGCCCTTCGTTTTTGCAGCAATATCTTGGTCTCATTATTGGACTAGCCATTTTCATCATATTCATCGCCATCATCATGATTGTGATCGTTGCCGTTTCAAGAAGGAGAAGGTCTCTTCCCAAGCATGCTTACTCACAAGTCCCAATCGCCCCACCTCAGATCGATCTGACTCCAAAACAACCACCAGTACAGCAGATCGTGATCAAAGAAGTCGTGAAGGTAAAGTGCAAATACTGTGGAGCACTGATCGACTCGACTGTTCAGGCTTGTCCCTTCTGCGGGGCTCCCAGAACCTAAGCGACCTTTTCGGTTCCACCTTTCTGTCCGGGTTCTTCTTGAAGTATTGAAAAATTTGCCCGCAAGGCGTCATCTGCCCCTTCAACGCGATTCTTGAAGACGGAAAGTTAAGACGAGAAATCTCGGAGAATGCCGAATGGGCACGCTTCGACTTTAGCCAAAAAAGTCGCGCATATAGGATGTCCTCACCTATGCGTATTCTCCTAAATTGAGGTTTTACATAGAGAGAGTGTAGTCTTCCGTTGCCATTCACAATTGACAGCCATCCCCATCCCGCGATCTCCTTGCTCAACCTGACGATGAAGCACCTTTCTCCCTGCTTGAGCGCAACATCCACCCACCGCCCGTTCAAGCCAGGATGCGTCATGACCATGAGTTGTCTTATCTCATCTGCGTCTCCCTCGTCCGCTATGGAGATTTCATGGCTGAACCTATGGTCAAAATCAAGATTGTCGAGGTTTATTGTGTAGATATCATAAATTTCACGTTCGTGTTCGGCCCTCAGCTCCGCGAAGAGGAAATTGAACGGTCTTAATTCGTAAAAGTAGTCAAATACCTGCCTTGATCTTGTGAAAATTGTTCCAGTTTTCTCAGAATCGTCGTAGATGAAAATGCCTGAAATGCCTCCATTGGAGGTTCTGCACACATAGGCCTCCCCTCCGATGTCTAGAATTTCCTTGACGTAATATGGAAGATAAGGTTCAAAGAATGAGAACCCATTTGGGAAGATGAAGTCGATATCAGACGTATTCCGAATTTCCGATGCCGTGGTTTCCTCTGATCTGCTCACGTTTACGAGTTCAACAGGTTTCAATGATAAGCTTGAGTTCCAGTAGTGTTCAATTACTGACACACTCCTCTGCCTTGAGCAAAACAATCACNCGATACGGTCGATTATGATGAGATCGCTCAATCACGACACCGTTTACGCATCGAGCTATCACGAGGCAACAAAACACTCTGAAATTAGCTTACGGACGTCCGCACATTATCTCGACTGGGCGAACAAACCGTCCCAGTTCAAGATCTACGAACATCTATCCTCAATANCTCTTCCAAGGAATTTTCCCTCACCAGAAGCTGAACCTCTCGGGGCGGTCTCCGGTCGCTTTCATCATGAGAAATCGTATAATCTTGGACTCCTCGAACTTGGCGAACTGCTCTACTACTCCGCGGGACTGACTCGAAAATATAGGTTCGGTAACGAGGTTCACTACATGCGCGCCGCATCGGCGACAGGCGCCCTCTATCCAATCGAGCTCTATGTGGTCGCGGGAGATATTGCAGGACTCGAAGCGGGAGTCTACCATTTTGATCCTCTAGGCTTTCAACTCTCACCATTAAGGAAGGGTGATTACAGAGCAGAACTTGCCGCGGTAAGCAACGACAGCATTGCCCTTGCTCCAGCGACCATTGCGTTCACATCATTGGCTTGGAAGAATGCTTGGAAGTACGAGGCTCGATCGTACAGACACTGGTTCTGGGACGGCGGAGTAATCGCCGCGAATCTCANAACATTGTCAGCGTCCATGGGCTCACCGACAAGAATAGTCCAAGGCTTTGTAGATCAAACCGTCAACGAACTCTTGGGCTTGCAAGACGAGGAAGAGGCAACGATCTGTCTCTCACCCGTAGGTCTAGAAGGAGACCGGTCAACAGATCGCCAACTGAAAAAAATCGACCCTATTCTACCGAAGGTCCAGCCTCTCGCAGGGGAAGAGACGAAATACGCTGGTATCTGGGAGGCGCATCGAGCCTCTCTTCTCCAAAGCAAGGAGGAGGTTGACGACTGGGCCAAAGCAAGCCTAGAGACCTCGAATTTGCAACGAACGGCCTACCCGAAGATTACGCTACCGCCTCCAATGATTGATGCTACGAGGCCTAGGGGGCTTGGAGAAGTTATTCTCCAACGAGGCTCAACTCGAAGGTTCGCCCGCTCACCGATCACATTCCCACAACTATCAACAATTTTGAGAACTTCGACCGGACCGATTCCACGCGACTACCTTCCAGAAAACGAGAATTTGATCGAAACATACTTCATAGCGAACGCGATTGAGGGGCTCACTCCCGGCTCATACTTCTACAGAGGGGAACAGAAATCTCTCGAGGAATTGAAACGGGGCGAGCTGAGACAAATGTCGGCGTACCTCTGCCTCGGACAACCACTCTTCGGAGACGCTAGCGTAGTGTTTTTTCTGATGACTCGTCTTCGAGAAGTTCTTGGAGCGCTTGGCAACCGTGGATATCGCGCAGCTCAGCTTGAAGGTGGAATAGTGGCTGGAAAGATCTACCTCTCAGCCTACGCGCTAGGTCTAGGCGCTTCAGGCTCCACATTCTATGATGACGCCGTAACCGAGTTCTTCTCACCTCACGCGAAGGAAAAGAGCACGATGATCGCGGTCGGCCTTGGGGTTCCTGCCTACAAAGCTAGATCGGGAAGAGTATTGCCGCAGTTTGCTTAGTTGAAGATTTCGTCCATCCGCGCCTGTTCTTTCGCATTGTTGAGGCTCATGCGCATGGTTTTTAGAGTGTCTTGGCAAAGGGCGGCTCTAAGCGTGAAGGTAAAAGTGAGCAACAAGATGAAGTTCATGCAGATGCTTGATTCTCAGACCTATCGTATTCTTCAGAAAGAGGCTAAGAATAGAGGGGCCTCAATACAAGAATTGCTCAGAACGGTAATAATTCCCGACTGGTTGAGCGAACACAGGAAAAGGGAAAGACCCTAGCAAGAGAATCCGTTCGCCTAAACTATGTTAGCCTCCACCCTTTTCGACTGGTCCTTGAATAGCCCGCACGGGAACAGTTGTTTCGGTCTTTGTTGCTAGTGTTTCAAGCATCAGGATCTTTTTTTCCAGTTCGATGATCTTCTTGTGCTGGCCGAACAGCATCGAAAAGAGCAATGGCACTTCCTTGATAGTAGAGACCATGGTGCTGGCGTAGGGAGCGTAGAGCTTGCACTGGTTCAGAAGATCTTGGAACACCAGTTTATCATCGGTCCGAAGAAACTCTTGGAACTTTCTCAGTTTAGCGATTTCTGCTTCCACAATGATTCGCCATGAAGGAATTGTTCTTCCCGAAACTGAACCCCCGAAGAGCTTTTGGACCTTGAGTAGAGTGGCGTATTTGGGCGAATAATAACAAGAGGGGTTCTGTTAACTCTTCGTTGGTTGAGTTAGCTTCGGAGCATCGACTCCAGGGATTACCGT
>JGI25390J43892_10000015_pt1 | contig 24161 bp, 25 predicted proteins | sample GraSoi013_2_20cm_FD_43892 | JGI IMG/M metagenome (IMG submission 43892) | reverse complement strand
TCCCTGCCTGGCAATGGGCCAAGCTACCACGCTACGGGCGTGAGGGGAGGGTTGAGGTTCGACCCGTTCCCTGCCAAGAAGAGGCTATGGGCCTCTGAGGCGCAAGGGCTCTCAGGTGAAGCAGTGAAGGGGAACCCGCCGACGACGGTAATCCCCGGAGTCGATGAGAGCAAGTCAAGCCCTGAAACTACCCAAGACTTGACAGAACCTTCAAGAATGACAGAACGAACCTGCTGGGCAGACTCGGGCTGCCACATTATCAAGAATTGGGCGTAGCGATTCCAGGGAAGAAAAGTATAGCGATGACTTATTACATCGTCCTTTTGCCGCCCTTGCCCGTGCAGAAATATGCATCACACTAGGGTCGTACACTTTGAGATACCGGCCGACAACGAGGAACGCGCAAAGAGCTTCTACCAGAAAGCCTTCGGATGGGACATCAGCAANTACCCCGGAATGGAGTACCACATGGTTGGGACTACAGAGATGGACCAGAAGACCCAGATACCTACGAAACCAGGAGCCATCAACGGCGGACTGACAAAGCGCAACAACGAAGTCAAGAACACTGTCATCACAGTCGACGTCCCGGACATCGAGGCTGCATTGAAGAACATAGAGAAACTGGGCGGCAAAATGGTCCGGAAGAAGGAGCCAGTTGCTGACATGGGCTTCACAGCCTACTTCAAAGACACCGAAGGAANCATCGTAGGTCTCTGGCAGAGCGCCCGCCGAATGTAAGACAGACTCNACAAGTCGGACCGGACCCTTCTTTTTCAAACGGGTCTGAACAGACTATTTCCTATTTCTAGCCAACCTTCGAAGATTGAAATGGCGACTTGAGGCCGTTATCTGAGTCCCATTGAGGAAAGGAAATAGTACATCATGCCGGCNATCGAAGCGGCAGCGGGTATCGTCAAGACCCATGCATAGACGATTCTTCTGGCTACCCCCCATCTAACTGCGGACAAGCGGCGTGTAGAACCCACTCCCATGATCGCGCCNGCGATGGTGTGGGTGGTGCTTACTGGTATTCCAAGTGATGCAGTTGCGAAAAGGGTTGTGGCTGCGGCTGTCTCTGCACTGAATCCTCCGAAAGGTTGCAGTTTGGTTATCTTCATACCCATGGTTCGAACTATCCTCCAACCTCCAAAGTATGTTCCGAGACCCATGGCTGTTCCAGCCATCAGGATAACGTAGAACGGAACGGAGAAGACCGTTCCGAGCAAACCCTGCGCGAACAGTAGGGCAGCGATTATTCCCATCGTCTTCTGAGCGTCATTAGTGCCGTGCCCAAGACTGTAGAGGGCCGCTGATACTAGTTGCAGTCGGCGGAAGCTGTGGTTGGCTGTTGAACGTGGAAATCTGGACCCAATTCTGCCAGTCAATAGCACGAGNCCGATAGCAAGTAGCAATCCTATCAACGGCGATAGCGCGATAAAGAGGATTATCCTGCTTACACCTGAGACCTGGATGACTCCCCACCCGCCTTTGACCACGCCTGCCCCGATCAATCCGCCTACTAGAGCGTGCGACGAGCTGGTGGGCAGACCGAACCACCAAGTAATGATATCCCAGACAATTGCCCCGATCAGAGTTGACAGGAGAAGCCAGGCAGTCACGATCGACGGGTCTATCGTTCCCTTACCAATAGTGGACGCGACATTAACTCCGAATACGAAGGCTGCTACAAAGTTGAAGAAGGCAGCCCATAGAACGGCTATTCGCGGCGATAGGACCCGAGTAGACACAACGGTAGCCACTGAGTTGGCCGCGTCGTGGAAACCATTCAAGAAGTCAAAGACTAGGGCGACAAGAATTACAAGGATGACTATCCCGATTGGGACGATGACGGTTGCCATGCGTGATCTTGACCTATGAGTATTCGAGAATGATGTCTCGAATCACTTGGACTACATCCTCACACTTGTCCGTGATGGTCTCCATCAGTTCGTAAATCTCCTTAAGCTTGATTATTGAAATTGCATCNGTCGTCTTGAACAGAGCTGCGACAGCTTCGTTCAGAACGACATCGGCCTCGTTTTCCAGCCGGTCAACCTCGATGATGCGACTCTCGACCTCGGGTGCCTTGATTTTGTGGATACTTGCGAACGCAAAGTCGATCTCCCGAACAGACTTCACCACGAGTTCGGTGAATCTTCTCATCGGTTCGGTAGGAGAGCTGATCTCGTAGAGGTAGAGACGATTTACCGCGGCGTAGATGTAGTCTAGTACATCATCGTAGAGGGAGGCAAGTTTGCTGATGTCTTCCCTGTCGATGGGTGTGATGAAGGTCTTGATGAGGCGGTCGTAGATTGAATGGACGATGTTATCGCCTTCATGCTCGATATCTTTGATCTTGTTCCTCTTGTCGGCTAACTGGTCAAAGTTGTGCAAGAGCTCATCTAGTGCAAGAGCGCCAGCCAGAACGTTCTTGGACTCTTGCTCCAAGAGTTCAAAGAATATCTTTTCATGAGGGATCAGAAGCTCCTTAAGACCCAAGGAAAATCGACCGTGCGTTCGCTAGCTCAAACATAAACCGTTCCGTCAACACAGGGATAGCCGAGCGCCTAATGCGCGGAATCAAGCCCGGGACTAGAGCCCCTTAATCGAGGGGTTTTCCTCTGATTCTGATTCCGCGCTTCCTTTCGACGCGTCCTATCCGTANCGCGGCTTGTCGGTGCTTGTTAAACGCATGAATTGTTCGNTCCACTTGAGTCTCTGTGCAGATTACGATCAAACCTACTCCCATGTTGAATGTACGGTACATTTCTGCGTCCTGTATNCGTCCGGCTCGTTTTATGAGTTGGAATATCTCCGGTGGTGTTGGNAACTCGTCGAGTTCCGCGCCAAGTCCAGCCTGTTCGATCACCCTTCCAAGTTTCAAGAAAGCTCCTCCGCCTGTAATGTGAGCAAGGCCGTGGACCTCCACTTTTTCGACTAGTTCTTTCACAGCCTTTACATAGATTCTTGTTGGCTCTAGAAGTTCCTGGCCCAGGCTTCTTTCGAGCCCTGGCGGCGTTTCGCTGAGTCTGTATTTCTTTAGTAGTACTTTTCTTGCTAGGCTGAGTCCGTTTGAGTGGATTCCCGAACTGCTAGCTCCAACTAGGACGTCGTCTTCTTGGACATGGTCACCCAGAATCAGATCGCTCTTCCTGCAGAGCCCTGCTGAGAACCCTACAAGATCGAATCCTCCACCCTCTGCCAGGAGTTCTGGAACGATCGCAGTCTCTCCTCCGACAATTGCCATCCCTGACTCCCCTGCTCCTTTCGCGAGGCCGATCGCGACCTCCTCAACGATTGCACGGTTGGGTCTGCTCATAGCCATGTAGTCGAGGAAGCTGATGGGTTCCGCGCCTGTGCAGATCAGATCGTTTGCGCACATCGCTACGCAGTCTATCCCGATCGTGTCATACTTCCTCATCATTTGAGCGATGAGAACCTTGGTCCCGACACTATCAGTGTGGAGGCTCAACACCCTCCCCTGACCTAAGTCTACAAGACCCGCATAGTGGCCGATCGGAAAGATTGGCCATCCAACCTTGCCCTTTCGTGTAGCAAAAGTAGACTCGAGCCTACGAGCTAGCAACTTGTGCGTTTCGTGGATGTGCCCCGCGTCGACCCCTGCCTTGGCATAGGTCATGCGAGACCGGGGCATATCTACAGCTTCAGTCCAGTCAAACGCTCATAAGCGATAATGTACCGCCGACTTGTTTCTTGGATAAGATCTGATGGAAGGTCCGGTGGCCGAGGTGTGGGCCGTCCCTCTCTCCTTGCTTCATCGAGCGTCTTCTTGTAGCCGACTTTTCCAAGCCAGTCCCGGATCGGCTGCTTATCATAACTCTCCTGGGTCCTCCCAGGGGAGTAGTCGGCCTTGGGCCATAATCTGAACTCATCAGGTCCTATAGAATCGGCCAATACAATGTTCTCTTGCTTGTCAAAACCGAATTCCAATTTGAGGTCAGCGAGTATGAAACCAGCCTTCTCAGCCCTCCCGGACATTTTGTTGTAAATCTCAAGCGTTTTGCTCCGCATCGCCTCTAACTGCTGCGAGTCCAACCATCCCTCCTCCTCAATCTGTTCAACCGTCACCGGCTCATCCTTGACCTCGGACTTGGTTGTAGGGTCAAAGTACGGCTCCGGAAGCCTTGCGGCCAATACAGGGTCCACAGGAAGAGAGATCTCGCCTTTCGTCACCCGTTCAAAGAGGCTCCCGTAAAGATAGCCTCGAACCACCGACTCCACAGGGATCATCTTGAGCTTCCTGACAACCATCCGGTTCGTATCTTCGACCCGGACCATATGGTGGGGCGTGTTGAGATTGTTGAACCAGAAAGCAGCCAATTTACAGAGAACTTCGCCTTTCTTTGGGATAGTAGAGGGCAGGACTACGTCATACGCTGAGACACGGTCGGTGAAGATGAAGAGTAGTTGGTCGTATCCTAGGTCGTAGACGTCTTTGACTTTTCCGCGTTTGAACGGGGCCGAAAGATTCTCCATAGTCTCTTGCATCTTACAGCTGTCCGCTCCGATACAGAATGAGTTTCTTGGAGATTTCTAGGTCCGAGAGGGCAAGGATCTGCGCGGCTAACAATCCGGCGTTGGTGCCGTTGTCGAGACCGACCGTGCCAACTGGGACTCCTGAAGGTAGTTGGACGATTGCGAGAATCGAGTCGAGGTTCAGCTTTCCTGAGACCGGGACCCCGATAACAGGCTTTGTTGATAGTGACGCTACGAAACCTGGGAGAGCTGCGGAGAGACCCGCGATGGTGATGAAGACATCGGCTTTCGAGGTCTCAACGTACTTGTCAAGTTCTTTGTGGTTCCTGTGGCTAGACAAGACCTTGGTCTCGTAAGGAACTCCGAGTTTGTCCAGAATGGTCTCGGCTTTCTTCGCGATCTCACGATCGCTCTCAGATCCCATTAGAATGCTAACACTCTTTGTCAACGACGACCCCGTATCACGCGAGACTCCGTCACGACCATATCCACTGGTACATCAAACTGATCTCGGGGGACTCGGCCGATAAGCTGCATGTTGAACGCCAAACCCGCAGAACGAACGTGTTGAGGCAGGTTTTTGATGACTCGGTCAAAGTATCCTCGCCCCCAGCCCAGCCGGTAGCCTTCACGGTCCCAGACGATACCCGGAACGAAAATCAAGTCAACGGTATCAAGGCTCGCAGGATGGGCGAACTCAGGCTTAGGCTCTAGAATGCCGAACGTGCCAGGAGCCAGTTCGCTTCCCAAGTCTTTGATCTCGGAGAAGAAGAGTTCGATGTCTCCTTTCTTCACGACTGGAATTAGGACACGCTTCTCTTGGTCAAGAGCCGCTCGAATCAGGATTCGAGTGTTGACTTCACTGTCTTTACTGACGTAGCACGCAATTCCTCTGGCTCGAACATACTCGTGGAGATGCAAGACTTGATCTATAATGTCTTGGCTCTTCTGCTCGATCTCTCCGATTGACTGGCGGTCCCTCAACCGGAGCATGTATCGTCTAAGGTTCTCTTTCTCGACCGCAATCTGAGCCTCTGTCAAACCATCAAACCGGCCAGTTCAACATGAGACCACAAAATAGGAAGGTCTCCGCGTATGATCATGCCCGTTGTAGCTGAAGATACTCGCTATCAATTCTGCCGCCCGTCTTGAGGTATAGTAGAGCTCCTGGCGCAAGACTGTCCATATACGAGAAAGTGTACACAGTCATCTTGTTTTGACCCTGCCTCTTTGCCCAGTTTGAGATTTCGTTCATGAGTATCCGGCCGTAGCCATTTCCCCGATATTCAGGAAGTACGTATGCTCCTCGAAAACGTGCACCTCCTGCTTCGTAATAGTCGGGTATGAGACCTGTAAATCCAACCAGTTTTTCTCCAACATGTCCAGATAGCCATCGTTCTCCTCTCTTTAGACCGTCTCTCAAGTTGTGAGCGACGGCTTCGTCGCCTCCCCGTTCTTCGGTCCGCCAGTCCCAGTAGGGACGGAGAGATTCAACAAACCTCTGTTCGATCTCCCCTGCACTCTTCTCCGACACTTCCTTGATCTCGACACGTTCAGTCGGGAAGTCCTTGATGGCTCCAAGGTCCCACGTGATCCGAAAGTCTCTTCGCAAAGGCTTGAACCCAAAGCCCTTGTAAACATCAACATACGGCTGAATCGCCGGCGTTGTAGCTCTCAAGTACTCGGCCCGTTTCGATTCCACAAATTCCAGTGCTCGGCCGAGAAGCTTCTCTACCACATCAATTCTCGACATCGCGTGTTTCGCCGCTAGATATCTTATGGCGAGCCAGTTCTTACGAGGCAGGCTGGTAACGGCTACACATCCAACAACTGAGCCCTTCTCTCTTGCGAGAAAACAACCCTCGGGATCGAACGCGCTTGAAGATATGAGATTCTTTGTTTCCGGCAGGTCCACAAATTGGCCGAGGGACTCGCTGAGAGTCTCGAGGAGAATGGTGTGTTCATCCGGTCCGAGGCTTCCCAGCGTCATATCTGGCGACGCTTGTTGCCTCCTATGCACCCTTGGTCTGGAATGTGGCTGCTTGGATCGTGTTTTCCAGCAAGCATGCGACTGTCATCGGCCCTACTCCTCCAGGGACGGGAGTAATGAACCCCGCTAGTTTGCTGACAGCTTGAAAATCGACATCGCCGCGGAGTTTCCCCTCGACTCGCGTCAGACCCACATCGACCACCGTCGCTTTGGGCATTACGTGGTCTGGTTTGATCTGGAAGTTCTCTCTTCCTACGGCGCTGACAAGGATGTCTGCTGTCTCTGTTATCTTAGCGAGATTAGGCGTCTTCGAGTGACACACTGTTATGGTTGCGTCCCTGTTGAGGAACAGGTTCGCGAGGGGCCTGCCGACAAGTGTTGTTCGATTGATGATGACCGCTCGTTGCCCTGCAATAGGGACCTTGTAATGGGACAACAGTTTGATGATTCCTTTAGGAGTGCACGGCACGAGTTCTTCCTTGCCAGCCGCCAGCTTTCCCTCGTTGATCGGGTGGAGTCCATCCACGTCCTTGTAGGGAATTATCCTCTCCATGATTCTATCTTCGTCAAAGCCGCGTGGCAATGGAAGCTGGACAAGTATCCCGTGGACTCTAGGATTCGTGTTCAGCTGGCCGAGCAGAGCTTCAAGCTTGTCTTGAGCCGTGTTGGCGGGCAGATGATGGTTCTCGGACTGGATTCCAACTTCTTCGGCGGCCTTGTGTTTGCCTCTTAGATAGCTAGAGCTGGCAGGGTCGTCGCCGACCTGAATGGTCGCGAGGAATGGCTTGATACTCCGCTTAGCTAGCTGTCCAACTTGGAGTGCGACCTGTTTCTTGACCTCGGAGGCAACCAGCCTACCGTCTAGAATTACAGCAGTCAAGTCTTGAGCTCGACTCTCCTCCCTTCGATCTTCAACTGATCTTCAGTGAAGAGCCGGATCGCTTCCGGGTAGAGCCGATGCTCCTGCCGCAGAATTCTCTCTGACAGACTCTCAACTGTATCATCATCCCGGACTGGGACATGGGCTTGGAGGATTATTGGCCCTGCATCCACCTCCTTTGCGACGAAATGGACGGTGGCTCCGGAGACCTTCACTCCATGTTCCAACGCGCGTTTCTGCGCTTCGAGGCCTGGGAAGGAGGGAAGTAGCGCAGGGTGCACGTTCATGATTCTGCTATGGTAGTGGTCGACGAATTGTGGGCTGAGAATTCGAAAGTAGCCCGCAAGAACAACAAGACCATCCTTGGGAGTAACCCCGTGACCTTCGAGAATGGCCATGGTCTTCTCATCGTACTTGGGGTCCATTTTTGGCAATCCCTTGTCGTCTAGGACTAGCGTCGGCACTTGATGTTTCTTAGCTATCTCAAGCGCTCCAACGCCTGGCTTGTTACTGACGACAATATTCACCTTGCCGTTTGTGATGTACTTCCTATCGACAGCCTCTAAGATTGATTCTAGATTGGAGCCGCGTCCCGAGACTAGGACACCAATAGGAACCAAGACTAGCTCCTCGTTTCCATTGAACTTCTTCTAAGATCTGTGGTGTTTTGTCGGCGAGAGTTCGATGCGATGTCGAAAGCGATGACTTGGACGGACGCGAATCCAAGAAACCTTTTCGCCTCTCTTTTTAGGACTGCCCGATCTCGAGTGTTCACCGTTCCCATGTATGCTTTGATGGACGACGTGATAACCGGTCTCCAACGGAGTGGAAGTCTCTTCAAAGCCCATCTCGCCGCTTCCAACTTCGAGATTGCAATCCTTCCTCTTTCAAAGTTGTACACAAGCCGACAGAGACTGAGAACTGACCACCAAGGTTCGTNGTCAATGATCTTCCTGGCATAGAATAGCTGTCTGTAAAGCGAGCTCCTAATTTCTGGCCACTTCGCTTGTGAGAAGATTCTGCTCGCGCTAAGACCGTAGAGTCGAATGTAGGCCAAGCGTGAGAAATGCTCTCGGTGGAGAGCCCAAGCATCATCCAAGCCTCCGTGATGGATTCTGCCGTGGACTACGTAGACAAGATTTCTAGGTTTCTCCTGTCTTCGTGCCGCTGCGTATGGAATGTAGAATCCGTCCAGCTTGTTTCCGAACGCGAACTTAGCGGCCAAGGTTCGATGTACCTGATCTAACCTCTTAGTCTCACTCCTATTGAGAGATCGCCGAACGACAACATAGAAGTCGATGTCTCCGGCCTGAGGGTCATAATCGGGAAACGCTATGGAGCCATGCAAGTAAGCGCCCACGAGGTTGCTACCTAGACTCGTCGACAGTCCCTCTCGAAACTTGTCGACAAGTAGCTTGATGCTTGGTGGCAGCCGATTGAGTCGGGAACTCGAAAGCCCACACCTCTTTCCATTCACTGCGCGTTTGCTTGATGCAAGGCGTTTCTGATTTTTTCGGCGATCGTCTTCATCTCAGNNGTGGTGATGTTTTTGACGTTCTGCGCATTCACGAATTCTGCATGTCCATCTCCTGGGAATCTGGGGACCACGTGGACGTGAGCATGTGCCACGCCCATTCCTCCAATATCTGCAACCACCCATTCCGTGTTCATGGTCTTCTGGAGAGCTTTCGCAATCATACGAACTGTCTCGAAGTACCTCCCAGCTTCCGGGACGTCCCAGACCCAGCGATGGTGCTTCTTTGGAGAGACCAACGTATGTCCGGGGTTTAGTGGTCGAATGTCGAGGAATGCGATGAAGTTCTCGTTCTCGAAGATCAGGTAGGAGGGCAATTCTTTTCTTACGATTTTGCAGAAGATGCAGTCTTGCACTCGGTTTCACGTTTTGATGGGTTCTAATTGTCTACGTCGTATCTGGCCGCTTCCTATGTCGGATCGATACTTCATTCCCGGAAACTTGATCGCGCTCCCGATGACTGAATAGGCATCCTTCCGGGCTGATTCGACGCTGAGTCCGGTTGAGGATATGTTCAGGACGCGTCCCCCAGCGGTTACGAGTTGTCCGTTGGGAGTTCTGACTGTTCCTGCGTGAAATATCATAACGTTGCTAGGAGCTAATGGGCGAAGAGTAATCCGATCTCCTTTGGAGGGATTTTCTGGATATCCTTTGGAGGCAAGGACAACCACGACGGATGCGAGTTTACTGCATTCCGGTATTGGTGGCTTGCTTGAGTTCGTTGCGACGGCGCTCAAGTGTGCGAGTAGTCCGCGTTTGACCAAGGGCATTATTCCCTGGGCTTCAGGATCTCCAAAGCGCGCGTTGAACTCCAGCACGTAAGGGTCTTCAGTCCCGTGCTTGACGATGACATTCAGGTATAGAACGCCCTGGAAAGGTGCCTCCTCTTTCGCCAGTGCTGCGGCCACGGGATCGAGGATCTTCTTTCTGACCTTCTCGACCAGCGATTGGGTGACGGACGAGACAGGGGTAAAGACGCCCATACCTCCTGTGTTTGGCCCAGAGTCTCCGTCGTTGGCCGGCTTGTAGTCCTGGAAGACGGGGGCTAACCATTGGACCCGATCTGCCGAAACGGTTGCCGTGAAGCTTGCCTCCCATCCGTCGATGAATTCCTCCATCACGATTCTCCTTGGCTCTCGTTCTAGTTCGCTTTGAATCGCCGCCTCAGCTTCGCGCCTGTTCCGAGTGACTGTCGTTCCTTTGCCCGCTGCGAGTCCGTCTGCTTTGATCACCCAAGGTGGGCCGAGCTCGTCAAGGGCCCTAGTTGCTCTGGACTCGTTTGTGAAGCTCTCCCAGCGCGGCGTTGGTAGGGCGTATCTGGTGCAGAGCTCTTTAGCGAAGCTCTTTGATGTTTCAATACGAGCAGCTTGCTTGTCAGGTCCGAAAATGGCAAGATCCTGTTTTCTGAACGCGTCGACTATTCCTGCGCCTAGTGTAGCCTCAGGTCCGACGACAGTCAGGTCGATTCTGTGCTTTGATGCAAACGAGGCGAGCTCGTCAATGTTGTTCGAGCCGATTGGAACACAGGTGGCGATTTCTGCGATGCCTGGATTGCCCGGGGCCGCGCAAATCTCTTTGACATTCGGATCCCTTGAGAGCGCCCAGGTTAGAGCGTGCTCCCGGCCGCCGCTTCCGACGATGAGGATCNTCATACAGCTACAAGTCGGATCGAGTGTTAGGCCTTCATTTCTTCTCGGGTCCGAAGTACGGGGTTCTTCTTCAATCCGAGATACTCGCCTGTCACGCAGGCGAAGCACATTTCACTCTGTTTGAGCCCAATGCCTTTGCTCAGTCCTTCGATGTCATTGTAGCCGAGACCATCGACGCCGATCTCGTTCGCCACTTTCGCGTTCAATTCTGGAATCGACATCATGTCACCGTCGACCTTGGTTGCAAGGAGTTCGTTGTGTGTTGGAAAGTCAATGCCCATGTAGCACGGGTGGCGTATGGGCGGAAAGGTCACGACCATGTAGACCTTCTTGGCGCCTGCGTCGCGCAGTGCCCGTACGATGTTCTTGCTGCTGGTCCCCCGTACTATGCTGTCGTCGACCACAATGACGTTCTTCCCATCGACTACGGGTCTGATGGTTATGATCTCCCTGACGATCTCTTCCCGACTCTCATCCGTGGGCTCGATGAAGCTTCTGAGGCTGCCCTTCCTTCGATACCGGTCTTTCATTAAGCCCTCTTCCATAGGTATCCCACTCTCTTCCGAATATCCTAGCGCGGCGGGTCGAGCCGAGTCGGGGACTGGTATGACAACGTCTGCCTTGAAGGGATATTTCCGAGCTAGAACTCTCCCTAGTTGTCGTCGTGCTTCGTAGACGTAGTGGTCTTCGATTCTGCTGCTTGGATGTGCGAAATAGGTATATTCAAATGCGCAGTGGTGATGTGGAGACTCTGCGAACTTTGTGACTGTTACACCATCTTGGTTGAAACGTATGAGCTCGCCTGGCTGGACGTCCCGGACAAGTTCGGCATGGAGTGCCGTCAGAGCACAGCTCTCAGAAGCGACAAGGTTCGTTCGGGTCTCTTCATCCCAGCCTAGACATAGTGGGCGGAAACCTGATTCGTCTCTGGCGGCGAGCACCTCGCCCTCGTGTGTGACAATGACGAAGCTGTAGGATCCGCTGATCTCCTTCGCCAGCCGGGTGAAGGCTCGTGTCCAGTCATGTTCTCGACGATAGTGTTGTAATAGCCTGTATCCTGCCAGCTTGGTGTCCGAGTTTGCATCTATGATGGGGAATTCGCCCTTGACAAGGGGCTCCAAATCTTCCGTGTTGGCGATTGTCCCGTTCTGGGCGATAGCAAACTCCCCATGAATATCTAATGGGTGAGCGTTCTCGAGGTTTGTTCGTCCCCGAGTGGAATACCGGATGTGGCCTATCCCCCGGTTACTCTCTAAGCGCAGAATCTTACGGGCGTTGGCTGCGGCTCCTATGCCGATCAGTCCGAGTCCTTTGATGATGGGCTCGTTTGGGATGGCTAGACCCCATGATTCCTGGCCTCTGTGTTGAAGGGCCGCTAGTCCTTTGACGATACGCTCGGCGACGGGTTCATTCTTTAACGAATAGATTCCGATGACTCCGCAGTGCTCCGTTACGGTGCGGCTTCCATCTCCTTGGTCCACTTGTAGAGTCTGGGTTGGCTCGGAACGAGCCGGGACGCGTTCCTTTGCTCTGGCGATGGGATCGGCAATGAGGCCGCTCAGTGTCAATTACAAACCTATATCAATTTCAGGCCGGGTATAGCTCTTTCTTGACACGTTCATCTAAACCGATCCGTTGTCGTCAGTAGTCATGGGGCCACGTCCATTGTCTTGGACAGGGTCTTGGACCAGGCTTCTGCGGCGGTTACAACCAGGATCGTGACGATGGGGTCTNTGCCAGATTGGAACTCGATTCTATTTCCCTGGATTCTACCTATCTTCGCTGCCTTGATTTTCGCCACTCTCAGTCGCTGAAGTATGCGCGTCGTATTCTTCGTGCGTGATTCTAGGACGAATCTGGGTTTCGACTCAGAAAACAGCAACTGGGCGAGGCCTCTCGTCTTGGCTGGCACATTAGCCAAATTGACCGTGAATCCTTTCTGACCTTGGACAGCCATTTCGGCCAGAGCTACTGCCAGTCCCCCTTTGGATATGTCATGAACGGCTTCGACCATTCCGCTTTCTACTATCCTCTGGATTGCTCGGAGGAGTTGCCTCTCCGTTCTCATATTGACCCTTGGGACCTGTCCACCTACTAGTCCCTGCACGCTCTCATAGTATTCGCTTCCGCCGAGTTCTGGTAAGGTTGTTCCGACAATCAGTATGTCATCTCCTTCCCTGGCGAGGGCGGAACCAATCTTCGGCGTTCTAGGCTTCCGGAGTCCCAACGCGGCGATTACTGGTGAAGGCTTGATCGCTGTTCTTGACTCGGCATCTTCGTTGTAGAAACTGACCTTCCCTCCGACGCAGGGGACCCGCGTAGCCTTGAGATAGTCTCGGATAGCCCGTATTGCTTCCTTGAAGGTCCAGAAGACTTCTGGGTTTCCCGGGTCGCCATACTGCAGATGGTCGACAATGGCGACAGGCTCAGCGCCAGTTGCGACGAGGTTGGAGAAGGCTTCGCTGAGAATTCCAACCGTTCCCCAGTACGGGTCTAGGTAAGCTTGCTTGCTGTTACCGTCTGTCGTAATTCCCACTGTTTGGCCATTGGGTAGTCTTAGGGTGGAACTGTCTGCCTGTCCCGGTTTGATGATTGTTCGCAGTCCCACTTCGAAATCGTACTGACGGTAGATCCATTCCCGNCTGCAGATGTTCGGGCTGGCAAGTAGCGCTAGCAGAGTAGCGTTGAGATCTTCTGGAATCGAGGGTTCAGGAGCCGCGGCTAGTTCATCAATGTAGGACGGCTTCTTGCTAGAGCGGGGAGACAGGGGTGCTTCTGCGACAAATTTGGCGGGTGCTTCTGCAACCAGTTGGTTTCTATGTCTGATGCGAAGTATGCCATCTTCTGTCACGCGTCCGATGCGTGAGTAGTCGAGTTCCCATTTGTCAAGAATTCGCTTCAGCCTTTCCTCATTTCTCGGCTGAACAACGAGTATCATGCGTTCCTGGGACTCGCTGATCATAATCTCAGATGGGCGCATTCCAGGCTCGCGGGTCCGAACATTGTCGAGCTCAATCTCCATGCCTACCCTAGCTTTTCCAGCCATCTCAGACAATCCACAAGTCAGACCTCCGCCCCCGAGGTCTTTCATTCCCAGAACGATGCCAGCATTTACTGCTTCCAGGATTGCTTCGATGATCAGTTTCTTGGTGAACGGGTCGGGAACTTGGACTGCGGATCGTTCGCTGTCTGATNTTTCTGTTAGAGTTCTGCTGGCGAAGCTGGCGCCTTGAATTCCATCGCGTCCCGTGCTTCCGCCTACAAGATAGACCACGTCCCAGGGATGAATAGCTCCATCCCGTACAAGCTGGTCCTTGCGGCCGAGGCCGAGGCATACAACATCGACGAGACAGTTTCGCTCGAAGGACGAATCGAACTCTACCTCGCCTCCAACTGTCGGTACTCCGATGCAATTCCCGTACGAGCCAATTCCGCGAACCACGTTGTCGAGGAGCCAGCGACTGTGGCTGCTAGCAATGCTGCCAAATCTGAGCGGGTCGAGTAGCGCAATAGGACGGGTCCCTAGTGAGAGGATGTCCCGAACTACGCCTCCGACACCCGTCGCCGCGCCGCCGTAAGGATCGATGGCGCTCGGATGATTGTGAGACTCAATGTGAAGCGTGACGACCCATCCATTTCCAACATCTATGACTCCAGCGTCGGACCCTGGTCCGAGTATTACTCGAGGTCCCTTGCTCGGCAGAAGCCTTAGCAGTGGTTTGCTCGACTTGTAGCTGCAGTGTTCGCTCCACTGCGTCTCGAGCATGGCCCACTCGACGTCGCTGGGTTGGCGGCCGAGCTTCTTGACCGCGTAGCGAATCTCCTCGTCCGTCAGGTTCGGTTTTTGAACCTGGACGACGGTCATTGGCTCTGTTCTCGTGCCTTATGCATCAGGAGAACAGTTCGCGAGCCCACTATTGCACCTGCAATGAACCCGATTATCAATCCCACTAGGCCGACGATGTAGAAGCTGACGACTCCCGCGGCAATTCCAGCAACAAGTCCAGCAAGGACCGCACGCGGAATCAGACTCGATCTCCGGTTATCACGTTTCGNGCCGGTCATCCAGTGACAGTCTCCTTCTTTGCGATTAGGGCTACGCCGAGGGCTATCATGACTGCGCCGTATGCTCCGCCGAAGATACCCAGGCCGAAGTAGTAGCTCGTGCTTGACAGTCCAATCAACGATACGCACCCCATTATTACCGCGAAAATGCCCAGGGCTATTCTGCGCCTGGGACGTGCGGGCTCGCTCATTTGGCCGGTCGGCTCCTCTCCGCGGTGTAGAAGTAGAGACCCGCGGTTATCAATGCTCCCCCCGCGAAGCCTAGAGAGAAACCCTGTAGAGTGAAGCTTGGGCCTGCAAGCAGGCCAACAATCAATCCAGCGAGTAATCCTACAACGATGATCCCAAAAACTGATGGGGGAGGAGTACGCCTGTCTGATCCAGTGGAAGAATCTCTGCCCTCTGCCGAATCGCTGAACCTTGAATCTAGACCGCCCATCTTACGCTCTTGACCTGTCTAGCGTTCTCATCATAGAGTCAAAAATAACTCGACCGTCTTTTTGGTTGTTGGGTGACAGCACTGGTAACGATGCTCGTTCAGGGTGGGGCATCAAACCCATGACATTGCCCTCGTGATTACATATTCCTGCGATGTTATCGATCGACCCGTTAGGATTGGCGTCTTCTGTTGGCTTTTTCTCTTCACTCACATATCTGAAGACGATCTGCTGGTTTCTCTCCAGCTCCGAGATCTGTTCTTTGTCGAGATAGTAGCGTCCTTCATTATGCGCTATCGGAATTTCTAACACCTGTCCTTTCTCGGCCTTACTCGTGAAAGGCGTGCGCGTGTTTTCGACTCTCAGCCTAGTCCAGGTACACACGAAGCGAAGCGTGGTGTTTCGTAATACCGCACCTGGTAGAATTCCGGCCTCTACCAAGATTTGGAATCCATTGCATATTCCGAGAACCGGCTTGCCACCGTCAGCGGCCTTCTTGACAATTCTAAGGCTGGGACTGGTGGCAGCAATTGCACCGGCGCGGAGATAATCACCGTAGCTGAATCCGCCGGGAAGAACATACGCATCATAATCGTCTCGCCCCAGGTCTTTGTGCCAGACAAGGTCTGTCTTCGTCTTAACTATGTCTCGGAGAATTTCTAGGGCGTCAAGGTCGCAGTTGCTTCCTGGGTATTGGATTACTGCGACCTTTACCATTACTANGTTATCCCACTATTCTGACCTGGATTGTGTGAGCTACTGGGTTGTAGATTCGTAGTTCGTCGGAAAGTTTCCGGACTATCGCGCGTGCGTCTTCTGGACTGTTGGCTTCGACACTCATCCNCAAGAGTTTGCCCGCGCGGACGCTGGTCACTTGGTTGAAACCGCCTTTCAAAATGAGATTCTGGTGTATCGTCTCTCCTTCGGGGTCTCGAGCTAGCGGTTTGTTCTCAACGATGACTTCTACCACATAGCTGCCGGGAGTCATTACAAGTTCGTATACATTTCCGCATCTATTTACCCCTTCTTTGACACAATCATGTTCTAGCCCATCATCATGCTATCTTTCTTTCCGGAAGATCAAGCAGTACTGGTGATGTCTATTCCCTACCCAGGCGTTGAACACTCCTAGCGGGAGGAGCGTCTTGTCATCCTGACACCATACCTTCTCATCTTTCGGGGTCCAAGCGAAGGGCTCCCGGGAGAGTGTCGAGACCGTATCAAATGCCAGCGGGTACATTCTTCCATCACTGAACACATTGTTCGTAATAATCGTCAGGTAGCCTTTCGGTCTCAACACCTTGTAGACCTCATCGAACGTACGCTTCAAAGCGCGCAAGAAATCGTGATAGTCATCGATGTTGCCAATCTCATCAGGATCGTCGCTATANGCTGTGTCTAGGCCTTTTTCTGCGCGACCCTTCTGCCTCATGTGACTCCTTTTCAGTTGGTTCCAGTAGGGGGGCGACGTGATGCAATAGTCGGCCGGAGGGAAACCATTCTCTCTCCAAACCTTGGACAGTTTAGCCGAGTCAGCCTTTACTATCTTAGCCCAGGACGATCCGCTCTTCTTTGCTTCCTCAAGGNCTCCATTCCGAGCTAGCGCGTCTTTGACTCGTTCTCTCGATATCTCGGCGTACTTTTCGACAATCTCGAATCCTATTCCTGAGCGACCCGTTTCCAGTGCGGCCAACAAGGTGCTTCCGGTTCCAACGAACGGATCAACTACTAGCTCGCCCTTCCTAGTAAAAAAAGAAACGAAGTCTTTGACTAGGGATTCTGGAAATGAAGCTGGATGTCTAATCTTTCGGTCTCCCCGAGGCTCGGGCCGATGCACGAACCACGACTTTGTGAACTTGATCCAGTCTCTTCCTGAAAGTTCATTGAGCTTGTTTCTGGGAGATTCTTGTCTCGTTGTCTCTTCGCGGACCTCTTGAGGCTCTAGCAAACAAGCTTAACCCCCACAGGCAGAGTATTCTCCTCGTACCTCGCTNATTTCAGGCATAATTGCACAAGCANGTTTGTTGGGCAAGGACTAATAGTGCTTTCAGCGAGCATTGAGTCAAGGCCTTGTCCCGTCTTGAGTTTCTGAAAGTAGCTGAGGATCTTCTCAGGCGAAGAAAAGATGTCTTTGCTAGTATCAAAGGTGGCCAGAATCTCAACAGGTTCCTTCTAAACGCGAACCTCTGCACAATATTCTTCGCGGCAATTTACGGGGCGACCATGGGCGCTCTCCCTGGCGGTCTTCAAATCCTATACAACGTCATCAAGATACCACTCTTATTGCTAATCAGTCTCTACGTAGCACTCCCAACCTACTACGTTCTCGACGCGTTCTCTGGCGGAGATGTTAGTCTTCGGCAGACTGCCGCCGTTCTTGTTTCAAGCTTTGCAATAATGAGCATTGTACTGCTAGCCTTCGTCCCGGTGAACCTATTCTTCATCCTCACCACGCCCGGCCAGGGCTTTTCGACCTACTCGTTCGTAGTTCTACTAAACGTGGGAATCTTCACTATCGCTGGAGCCGCCGGNCTCACGTACCAGTTCTCAGGCATGGAGAGCATTCACACAAACACTAGATGGGCAAACGCGTTCATACTCAGCCTGCTAGTCCAAATCTTCGTAGGAACACAGATGGCCTGGGTCCTCAGACCCTATTTCGACGCGGGGCCCTTCGTCAGACCCTTGCAAGGAAACTTCTACATCGCACTCATCAAACTTCTCGCAAAGGCTCTTGGNGGATGACCTTGTCCGAAAATTGATTCCTAGACTCGGAAAGGTTACTCACGAGGAACGCGTGGCGATTGCACGTCGCATCTCAAAGCGCGTCGTTAGGAAATACGGAAAGGACATTCTAGCGGTTTATGTTTGCGGATCCACCTCAAAGAATCTTGACCGGCCTTTTTCCGATCTAGAAATGATAGTTGTCGTTCGCGATGGTATTGAGATCCCGATGAAGTATTATCTTCACAATGGTCTCATCATACAGGTCGATTACCTACAGTCTTCCAGCGTTCTTAGAGCTGCGAAGCGGTTTACCGACAACTGGCACATGGAAGCAGACCAGTACCGGAACAGGATCTCACTCTTTGAGCGAAACAGATGGTTCGGTTCGCTCGACGAAGCAGTTGCGAAGAACGAGAAGACCGACGCGCAAGAAATTATCAGGAAGTCGCTATTGATGATGACCGAGTCCAGAGCCGTTCTAAAGAATGCAGTGCTGGCCAAAGACAAGATTGGAATTTTTTCGAGCGCGCGAGTAATCGCGGAAGACGCAGCGCGAATAGTTTTCTTNTTAAATCGAACGTACGTCCCTACAACCAGNTGGTTCTGGAAGATAGTTTTCGAAGCGCCTAAGAAACCGAAGAATTTTCGATTTCTCGTGGAGAAGATATGCGGTTTTACCCCAACCACGCCCAAGGAAGTTGTTGCGGGATCAGAGAAGCTCTACGGGGAAATATGCGAACTTATCGGTGCTGAGAGGAGAGAGATAGAACGCGCTGATTTGTGGGTCTAACTCGATTGCCACAACCCTTGGGTGTCGACAGAGAATGACTAGGCAGGTCAGTTTTCTATCGATTCCCGTGCTTTGTCGAGATGGGTTACATCACTCCATTATCCGGCCGAGATTCCATGCGACAACTAGATGCTGGCATTGGCCCAGAGGAGACACTCTCATTCTACTAGAACGCTCCATTCAGTAGTGGACGATGAGCTCAGAGTCACCACTCACAAGAGCATCATCAAGACCCTGGGACGCCAGTACACCGACGCCGCCCAGTTCTTCGTAGAGCTCGTGGTCAACTCCTGGATGTGGGGCGAGGCCACCAAGGTTGAGATCAGGATTCCGGAGAGTGGTTCTGCTATCGAGTATGAGGAATGGGGGAACGGTATGGACCTCACAGGATTGCGAGAATTCCTCACCAAGGGAAAGTTGACTGATGAGGGCTTCTCGCCCAAGTACAAGCGTCCAATACGGGAATCCTATGGTATGGGGAGTCTCGCTTGGCTTACGGTGGGTAAAGATTTGGAGCTTCAAGTCCACAGGGGCCGATTCGACCGAACGATTACTCTAACCGAGAATCTCATCGACAAGCATTGGGACGCTGTAGATCAATCGACGTGGAGGCCCCTTCGGCTCATCCAAGCGCCTCTTGATCATGATGGTTTGAGAATTCGGATACGCTCACTTACCAAGAAACCTGATCCTGTGGACGTTCGTAGGGCTCTACTAGCCCGGGCAAATGTTCTCGCTCTCCGTGGTTACGGACCTTTCGAGGTCTTCGTCAATGGAGAACAGGTAAAACCTGAGGAGTTGAGAGGCTCGACTCTCCTCCCAGTAAGTATCGCAACTGAATACGGAAAGATAACGGGGGAGATTATGATAATGCCGATATCAAAGGTCCGAGCCGGAATATCCGAGGCTGGAATAAGCGTCCAGCAGAAACACATTACCTGTCTCCAGCACCAGTTCTTTGGTCTTGACCAGTACCGAACTCACGGTCTATCCCGGATTCAAGGATGGGTCAATGCTGACTTTCTGCGACGGCTCCCTGGAGGTAACGATTTCGAGCGTGACAGTTCGCAGTGGAGGATCTTCGAGAAAGCAATGCGAGGATTCGTAAAGAAGCGCGTCTACAAGTCACTCAGACAGTCTGCGAGCAGGAGAGAGCTCAGAAGTATCCAATATCTTAACCGAGAGATTGCTGAGAGGCTCCGCCGAAGTCTTCGAAGAAACGTACAGATCCTGTCCAAAGCAATGCTGAATCCAAGAATGACCCCGAAGATCAACATGGTCCCAGGCAAGACGAGGAAGGAAATCGTTCTCGGGGAGAGGAAGCACAGGAGGGGAAAGAAGCATAGTCGAGAAGCTACCCGGAGTGTTATTCATCTCAAGGACCAGATCCTTGCCTTCGATGTTGCACACGGTGGAGACCGGGGCCAGGCGTACGTTGAAACTGACAAGAGTGGCGTCCGGACCGTCTATGTGAACATGGATCATCCCATGTGGTACGTTGAAGCAGGAATGACTCCGACGAAACTCCGCTATTGTATCAGACAGATACTTGAGAGGTCTATTGCGGAAGAGATTCTCCCCGTGAGCCCTTCCACTCCTGAGGAGACGTTCTCCACTCTCGACGCACTATACAATGACGCCCTAGCGTAGAACAGAGACCCCGAGGTATGGTTCTGTCACGATGGCGAAAACGCCCAAGGCTACAGAGCGTTGGACTTGATTCAAGAAAGAACCTCAGGATGAAAATGTCGAGGCCAGGAGTAGTCAATATATCCAGAGACTCGAAGCGCAACAGATGTTGGAGGGCGAGCGTATGTTCTCTGAAGCTGAAACTCAATATTTGAAATCTCAACGCTTAGCTAGGCTTGCGACAGTATCTAGCAGGGGTCAGCCTGATGTTGTGCCGGTCGGGTTTGAATTCGATGGGAAACACTTCTGGGTGGGAAGCCACAGCCAAGACATTTTTCACCGGACCCTGAAATACTACAACGTCAAGAACGGCAACAAGCTTGTTGCACTGACGATTGACGACTTGGAGTCGGTCGATCCTTGGAAGCCTAGGGCGATCAAAGTATACGGTACAGCAGAAGTCTTAGATCATCAAGGTAGGTTTGGCCCCGGCAAATATCTTCGAGTTACGCCGAAGATTTCTTGGAGCTTTGGAATACCCGGTCTCAAAGCTGAAGATCCAGGTTGGGGCCGAGTCAAGACGATACATCGCTAGCTCCTCCTCGGTAGATTAGTTAGTCAAGATAGGGAACGGACCCCTCTTCAGCATCTCTTGTCACTGTGGATTCCGAAGGTTTCCAAAAAAATTTGGGGGGTTTGGTTTGAGCAGAAGTCAATATCCTAGGCTCCTGTGAAAGGTACAACCAACACTCGTAGGCAGTTTGTAGTAGACGAGAGGCTGCCTGAGCCTATCATGTGAACACTGATGGTTGTTGGGCTGCTCCATCCTGCTGAGACTGTGTTGCTCCCGCTGAGGCCTGGAGCCGCGGCAACTATTGTTACCGCTGGAGTGGTTCCTGTTCCTTGGTACGATAGAGTCACTGCGAGGTGGTTGCTGTCGACGATGCTGAAGCCTGTGACGGTTAGGTTGGCGACAGTGCCTGCGGCTCTGAACGATGTGAAAGTCCCGTTATGGCCTGTCTCCCAGCCGAGTGGCCGGGCACCCTTCAAGCCGAGCCACTGCCCGTTGTGAGTGTTGAGACCGTTTTGGTTCGATGAGGTGGTAGGAGCCGCTGAGGCACTGGCTAGAACATACGCGGCCGTGCCGGCACCGAGCCCGACGAGTAGTGTGACCAGTACTAGGGAGCGTGTGGAGAAGCTCTTTCTTGTTGGTAGTTGCGTTGTTGCTTGTGACATTTTCCTCGACGTAAAGTCGTAATGGGATGAAGATGGTGATTCTCCTAGGAATCTGCTTAAATTCTCACGGTATGTCGTCAACTAATTCGGTGTTAAACGAAGCAGAAGATGAGACCATTCTGATCAGGTCTTGTCTGGCTGTGTGCTGGTCGCTGGTTGGCTACTAGCCGCTGGTTGCGGAGTGGCCGGTTGCGTGTTAGTAGTTGGTTGTGGAACAGGGGCTGATTGTGCACTAGCGGGTGCTTGTGGACTAGTGGTCGGCTGCGGACTTGTGACTGGCTGTGTGCCAGTCAGTCCCGGGCCACTCTGGGTTGTATGACTGCTGGAAGGATGGAAGCTCTGCTCATTTCTCTTTTTCTTTAGCATCACGAAATATCCCATGAAGCCTCCGACGCCGGCCAGAGCAATCGCTAGGATAGTCCAGTAAATAGTCTGTAGGCCTAGGAACGGTGTGGTGGTTCCACTTGGGGGCGGAGGCGATGGGGGACTTACTACTAGTAGAAAGTTGCCAGTACTGGCGGTGTGGTTGGTGTCGCCTGGATAGCTGTAACTAATCATGTCATTACTTGCAGCGGTTCCACCTGGAGTGTAGGTCAAGGAACATGATGCGGAAGCGGTTGTTCCAGTCAAGTTGCATGTTCCTGTGAATGTTCCATTGCCGCTTGTTGTGAGTATCACTTCGCCTGTTGGAGTGATGAACGTGCCAGGTGAATTGTCCGTTACTATGACCGTGCAGACGGTCGCAGCTCCGATAGTTCCGGGCGATTCGCAGTTCAACGCAGATGTCAGTGTTCTTGCAGCCACGGTCATAGTGGCTGTTGCGTTTGGACTCGCAGGAGAATGGGCAGGGTCCCCGGCGTAGTGCGCGGTCAACCGGTGGGAGCCTGTTCCGATCAATGTAGGCGTGTAACTTGTGGAGCAGGTTGCAGAGGCGCCAGCGCCTGAGAGTGTGCAGGTGGTGAAGGTGCCCGTGCTATTTGTTGTAAGCGCGATCGTTCCAGTAGGCGTGAGGGCGGGAGCCGGAGAGGTGTCAGTGACGGTTACTGTGCAAGCTACCTGTCTATTGATTAGTGTGGTGGTTGGGCAGCTAATTCCGATTGTGCTTGTTCTTAGGGTCGAGGTTATTGTTCCGCTTGCTCCGCTGCTAGTGGAGTGCACATTGTCGCCCTGATAGCTGCCTGTGACCGTGTCTGTGCCTGCACCGGTCGGTGTGAAGGTGACTGAGCAGCTGCCTATAACTAGGCTACAGCTTGGTGCGGGCGTGAAGGTACCACTAGCTGTCCCGGAAGAGCCGAATTTGACTGTCCCGGTTGGCGTGCTGGCAGTTCCTGATGCAGTGTCAGTCACTGTCGCAGTACAAGTTGAACCGTTATTCGTTACGACGGACGAAGGNGCGCAGCTCACTGTCGTTGAGGTAGAACGACCCATGACCGTAAGTGTGAATGACTGGCTTCCGGTGCTTGTGCTGAAGTTGTGTCTTGTGTCGCCNCTGTAAGTTCCACCGATGACGTGGGTGCCGGGCGCGACAACGGTTGGGGTGTAAGTTACGTTTGTCGCACAGCTAGCGGTCGCTCCNGTCCCTGTCAGAGNGCATGTCCCAGTGAAAGTGCCGGTGCTACTGCTCGCGAAGGTGACTGTTCCAGTCGGAGTGATTGTACCTGTACTGTTAGTGTCCGTGACAGTTGCGGTGCAGCTTGTTGAGTTGTTAACGAGGACTGTGGCTGGGCTGCATGTAACCGTTGTGGAGGTCGGGTCTCCAGCCTGCTCGGTCGCTTCTTCGTTGGTTGAAAGGTAGGCGCCGTTTGCGCCACCTAGAACGTACATTCGATGGTTGTAGCTTGACGTTGCTGCGGAGAGTTCTCTACGTGCGGTCGGCAGATTCTGTGTGTTGGTGTACCATGTGTTTGTTGGCGGATAGTAAGAGTAAACGGCGTTGTAGTATGGGGTACCATTGTTGCTGTATGTGTTTGAACCACCGAAAACGTAGATGAGCCCATCAGGCCCCAGAGTGGCTCCAAAAACATCGATTGCATTCGGCAGGGTGGCTTTGGCGGTCCAAGTGTTCGCGGTTATATTGTAAGCCTCGACGTTAGCAGTTGCCGAGGTTGAACCTATCATTCCACCTATAGCATAGAGCAGTCCATTAGGAGCCGCGACCAGCGAAAACTGTTTGCGGCCAGTGATCATATTTGCGCCAGTAGACCACGTTTTGGTCTGGGGATTGTAGATTTGGAGAGTCGTTAACGAGCTGGAAGCGGAATTCAATTCGCCCCCCGCGACGTAGATTCTGCCATCGATGCCGGTGGCAGCTCCAGGCATCCAGATTCCAGTCGGTATTGCGGTTCCTACGGTCCAAGTGTTGCTGGTCGTATTGTAGACTTGGTTGTTCGTTAGGTCTGTTGTTCCGCAGCAACCGCTGATCACGTAGATCAGTCCGCCGCTGTCTACTCCAACTCCCGATCCTCTCGTTGCGGTTGGTTCGCTCGCAATCGAGCTCCAACTATTTGTTCGCGGGTCGTAGGCACTAGCCGTCGAAACTGGTGAGCCACCGGAAAAACCGCCTATAACGTAGATTCTCCCATCCAATCCGCCGACCACCGCTCCTTGGCCGGTCACGAATGGAATCGGGGCCTTTGTTGCCCATGCGATTGGGTTCGGAAAGGCTGCGTGAGCGGGTGGTAGTGATGAGATTCCTGCGAATATTCCAACTACGGTCGTAATTAT
>JGI25390J43892_10000013_pt1 | contig 24688 bp, 25 predicted proteins | sample GraSoi013_2_20cm_FD_43892 | JGI IMG/M metagenome (IMG submission 43892) | reverse complement strand
GTTCTCTAAGGTGGACCGAGTTATGAAGAAAATCTGGCAGGCCAAGGGCGAACTCATAGAATCTCTTCCCCAGCTTGAGGTCCAGCCGCTTAACCTTCCACGTGAAAGTTGTGGAAGCAATGTACTGTAACTTTTCTGGGTCTTCTTGCCTTAGTAGTTCATAGGCTCTCTTCGATTCGGCCAGAGCGAACCTCCTACGAGCTCTCTCCTCTCCGACAAGGCTCAGGATCAGATTTGATACGGGGAAAGAGAGTATTTCCGAACTCTCGTTTGTAATATCTCTTGAGACTCTGCCCTTTGAGAGTGCTTCCTCTAGCCGTCTCTCGGCTCGATCTAGCACGGGGCTGAATTCAGGCGCGGATAATTCCTCTACAGAGAGTCCTAGCTCTCTCACATATTCGGAGGCTTCCGAGAGGAAGGGGTACTTTGCTAGGTCGGCCCTTGTTAGCATGCGGTCGTCTTATTCTTGCTCTATTCTGGGGGCGAGATAGTAAAGAAGCCTGCCTTGATGCGGCATTTCGAACTCGACCTTGATAGGCATGTTGGTGGAAAATTCTAGGGAGGTAACTTCGGAAGCGCCCGACCCAGCCCTTATGATTTCTCCGAGATAATTCAGATTGTATGTGGCTCTACAGGACTCCTTCGCGTCTAGCTCTAAGATCGCGTCGCTTCCCTTGTCCATTTCGATGATCGCGCTACTTAGCTCACCAGTGGCTCTAACGATGAACTTTTCGGGACTTGCTTCTAGCTTCACGTTGTCACTTATAGACTGGGCATCATCAATAATGTCTCGAAGACTGACCGCGGTGATCTTCACCCTCGCATTGAATGGCACTTTCGGGGTCGGCACTTCTTCCGTCGAGGGTTCAAGGGTTGGTGTGATGAACTTTCGGACAATCTTGCCCTTCAGGGTAATGTTGAGTTTCTTGTTTGCATCATCATAGACAATCTCGACGGACTCGTCGCTCCGAGTTCTCTTGAGAAGCTTGAGAAGATTCGACACGCTCAGGCGTAGCTTTGTCGGACTCGTGCACTCGTAAGAGTCGAAGGCAGCCTTAGGCCATTCGAAATCAACCATGGCGATGTGGGACGGGTCCATCGAACGGAGCTTGATGCCTTCCGAGTTTGCGTTAAAATCAGCCTCCTCNATGAGGCTTGAGATCGCCCCTATCAGGTTCCGAAACAGTCGAGCGTCGTTCATAGTGGCCTTGAACAAGGAGGCTTTTACCGTTCCCTCTTTCTTGCCGTTTGTTTCCGCTAAAGAACTTTCCAACATTTGGTCTAGCTATTCTCCCGCCAGGTTGCCCCGCAGTTGGTGCATCGGAAGAACTGCGTGGACGACTCGTCTGCACCCCTCGTCTGGACGAGCCAATAAAAGGCTTCGTGATTGTTACACTTTGGACAATCAGCCTTCGTCTTGGGAAGTGTCCGAATCTTCTGCTCTTCTCGGCCTAGAACGATGATGCTTTCTCTCTCATGAGAGAGCCGGCTGACCACCTTGTCACCTCGGCTACTAGTGTACCCACACTTTACGCAGGCCATGAAGACTTTCTTCTCCTGTTTGGAGGGAAGAAGGGTGGTGCCGCACTTTGGACAAAACTGCAAAAACTTGTCAGCCCATAGCGGAAGCCGCCCCGCGAATTTATCCTTTATCTCATGAAGACCCCGTTTCGCGCTTTTAGTTTGGATAGCAGATGAGCAACTCTGAGGGGTTCTGGAAGCTTGTCAATCGTCCAAGAAACGGAAAGTATCTTCTTCAAAGTGGTCGATTCAAGCCGCGTCTTGACCCATAATCGACCTATGTCGCCTTGGAGGCCGTGGTACCCTCTGCCACGATTAGGTTTGTCTTCGGAGATCGCGACTGTTGGTAGTTTGGTTACTCTCTCTACCACAGTAGAGTCTAGTTCATCGTTTGGATCGTGTATCATTAAGGCTCTGAGCTCGGGAAAATATGCTGACTGAATAATTCTATTGGCGCATCTCCTGGACGCATTGTTTGGGCCGGATGACAACGAAATTACACCGTCCAAATAGAGCCCGCCGCGTACTATTACGCCGACAATCGACCCAGGATTACAGGTATCAAGTCCGAGTGTCCGAACTTCCTTCTTTACCGTTCCGATAGGCCGGGTCATTTCTCCAGCCGCGAAAGCGCCAACTCTGCGAGTCTCACAAAATTGTTGGCTGGTGTGAGGCTTTCGACTTTCAGGCAAGCTAATACCTCGTTAAGGGTCAAGTGCTTCTGTAGCCATGAATGGCCTATCAAAGCTTCAAGCCCGTTTGCTACCTCTCCGCGGCCAACACGCCTCGGTAGATGCTTTCTTAGCCCAGCTTTCACTGCGGCCTCTGCCAGCACCTTATCTGGAACCCTTGTCCCTCTTGGCTTGCCAATCGTTTCTGTTAGAGCAAGAGAGTATGCAAAATTCAAAAGAGCGTCGCCGAATTGAGCAAGATCTCTGCTTAGTAGAATTCTTGAAAGATCCTCGTCGTTCTGCGGNTCGACCCCCAACACGAATCCCTTGCCACCATGACGTGAAGAGACTAGCTATTTGTAGATCATTACTGGCAGTAGCTCCAGCGAGCTGAGTATTCTATCTGCTCCTGCATTTTCCAGCTCTTGTCCGGTAAAGAATCCTTGAGGGAGGCCTATCGTTTTGGCTCCAGCTCTTCTGCCGCCTATCATGTCTACTGGCTCGTCTCCTACAACGAAACATTCGTCCGGTTGAACTTGTAGGTCCTCCATTGCCTTGAGGAATGGTCGGGGTGATGGTTTGAATTCGGCTACATCGTCGGGTGTTATCACCGATGGAAAATATTCCTTAAGCTTCCAAAGATCGAGCCGTCGGTGAATTCTCGGTTTTCTCACAAAGGTGACTATTCCCATACGGAATCCACGGCGCGTGAACTCTCTCAACAAGCTGACTATTTTCTTGTCGGGTCCCGTCTGGTCCATGTGAGCGTCCAGTCTTTCGAAGAACNTTGTTCTAACCTCTTCCTCTGGAAGGTTGATTCCTTGATCCCTCGCCAACGCTGCTGCGATACTGCTGATTCTTATGGTGGTGTTCGGATTTCCGCCGTTCTCGATCATTCTCCGGGCCATTTCTAGGGAATCGTGCGGTGTGACTGTGATCTGAAAGTTGGCGAGTGTTTCTTCTATGACTGATATCCACAGCCTCCAGTCGCCGTAGAGTGTGCCGTCGAAGTCGAAGAGGAGCCCAGTGGCCATGTTGGCCTGCTCCTTCTAGTTCTCGTTCTTTATTGCTGAGTTGAATTTCTCGACGAATTCGTCCGTGTCGGCACGAATCTTCTTTGAAGCTCGTTCTAGAGCTTTCTCGGGCTGAGCTTCGCCCTTTACTCTCACGGTGATGATCGATTGTCTGAAGAGTGGATGGGGCTGGTCGTAGCCGGCCCAATCTACTGTCTTATCTTCAAGCAGAGTTTCTTGCATGAGGTTTCCGAACGTGTGGCCTTCTCCTTCGACCTCTACCTTCAACAGTCCCTTTGTTCTCTTCAGAACGTTGACTTTCAACTTGTAGCACTTGCTTCTGAGTGGAAATCTTCGGCTAGACGCCGTCTTTCAACGTTTCGGCAGACGCTACATCGCAGTATGTGGCCTGAGAGGACAAGTTCGTTTCCGCACTTTGAGCAGTAGGCTTTGGTGACCCCTAGGTCTCGCCCGACTGTGGTCAACTTTGCGATTCGCTGGTTGGTGTCTATGACTTTAGCTCTGATGATATCGTTGGGTTTGCAGACATCCCACATTGATCTTTCGAAGCGTGGGCTGGAATTGGAAACGTGGAGCATGCCGGTGAAGGGGAGTTCCATCTTCTTCCCATCGACGACGATCATGTTGATTATCGCCATCTTCTCTTGAACCTTCTCAACTATTCCTATAACTGTGGAGCCCTCTTCCGGGACGATAACAGGACTCGTCGCAGTCTTTACACTGACAACATGTCTNTTGGGATCTATAGAGGCGACGCCGGTCTGCGATGAGTAGACTATACCACCCACTTCCACTGTTCCCCGTCCTGGGTCGAATTCTTCTACAACGCCGAGCTTCTCGCCAGGGACCACGAAGGCGCCATCGAGTTTGTTGATCATATTTTCCGTCCACACTCGGGACAGAACTTGGCTCCTACGGTGACGGGTTTTCCACAGTTGGGGCACGGGGAGGTTGCGGCTTGGGGTGGTGTCATTGTGTTGCCGCAGTTAGGGCAGAATCTTGCTCCCTGCTGGACCTGGTTTCCGCATTTTGGACAGGCGATGAANGCGACCTGTGCTTGTGGTTGCATCATNGGCTGTTGCATTTGCGCATTCATTACCTGGGGAATGAGAACCATTCCAGCGCCGAGACCTGCGCCTCCTCCTTGTGAGGCGCCTAGGCTGGCTCCAATATCCTTAGCTGTTTCCATGCGCAGCACGTCCGAGGTTGCGGCTCGTTGTTTGATCCAGAAGAGGCGGTCTCTGAACTGGTCCGATGTGTCGATCCCTTCAAACTTGAAGTCCACAAGATCTGTTCCTAGCCGGTTCAAAGCGTCGTTGATGTTTACCTTGACATCGGTTGAGGCCTTGTCGAGCTGTGTGAACGCGGTGGTGAGATCGTATTTTGACATTACGTCGATCACTCGCTCGTTGATGAAGCCTCTGATGAAATCGTCAACCTGGCCGGTATTGTAGGCGCCTTGGCCTCCTACGACTTCGTTGACGAAGAGATTGGGGTCCTTGATTCTGAACCAGGCCGTTCCATGGACCATCAATGGTGCGAGCTCTGTCGTCTGAGCCTTCGCTCCCCATTTGCCCGCGAATTGTTTGGTCGAAACGTAGATGACGATGGCTGTGAACGGGTTCTTTCCTCCGAAGAATATTCCGTAGGCTTTCGAGATCAGCGGGAGATTGAGAGTGGTAAGGGTGTGTCGTCCGGGAGGGAAGACATCATAGGCCTTTCCGTCGCGCAGGAAGACGGCGGATTCGAACTCGTGGACTACGAGTTGGGCGCCGGTTATTATCTGTTCGACCGGGTATCGCCAGACGACATCGTCGGGACCGGCGTTAGTCCATTCGATTACTTGCGGCATCTTTTACTGAACTCCTACAATGATCTGTTTTCGCCCATTATACGCATTCTCCAGGGCGTCAACCGCCTTCATGGCATCGCCGACCTTGCCTTTGGCTTCTGGGAGACGGTTGTTGTCCACCGTATCTTTGAGTGCTTGTATGGCTGTGCTGACGTTGTCCGCCATCTGGATGAGTTGCATGTCATAGGTCATCATCCTATCCAAGTCGGGCTCTTTGACTTTGGTGACGTCGAAGAAGCCTGCGTAGCCGTATTCTGAATGGTTGATCCTTTCCATTACTCTGTCGAGGCGGGCGAGGAGGTGGTCGGTGTCGTCCCACGAGTCGTTGGCTCCTTGGTTGACGAGTGAGCGGTAGGTGTCTTTGGCCTGGGATTCTGCATCGGATAGTTTCTGGTAGATCTGGTTTCTGATGAGCTTGTCAGATTCTCGCCTCAGCTCCTTCTCCTTATACCCGTGAAATCCCGGTATTGCCAGTTCGATCTTTTCTTGGAGACTTGTCTGGGATTTGGCGCGGNCAAAATATGGATTAGTTGTCGAACTCAAACTTTCGACCCTGTTGATCGTCAAAAACGAAATCTCCCCTGACTCCCTATTAAGGGTGTCAAAACCCGACAATCATAAAAATCGTAACGAGATCATCTTTCTCATCGACCCGCCCCGACTCGACGAGAAGGGACCTTCGTTTTCTCGGCATCACATCAGCCCAACTAGTATTACTACTATCGGTAAAGGACTCCGGATGATCAGGTCGGATCGTCCACCTAGGTCTGGGTTGTCGGGACGGCGGTTACAGAACGACTATGTTCACTGATACTGATGAGCACGCCCAAGAAAGATGAAGACGATCAAACAGGATGAGTCTATAGCTAGGAGCCGGTTTGTAGACTGCCCAGTCTGCAAGAATCATACTATGAAACTAAAACGAGCAGTGCAGATTGGCCGGTGCAAGACATGCAGTGAATCATACAAGGTCATCGTCGTCTATGTCAAGACGGGAAGGAAGACAAAGCCTCCAACCATATCCAGTTCTGAAAAGGAGACGAAGCCTCAGCCTACTCCTGAACCAACGCTGCCATCTTGGCAGCTGCCTTCAGACACTTCTCTGTTCAGCTCGTCCACCGAGAGCTCCTCAGGATTATCAGATACAGGCTTCGAGTATAGCCACTCTGAGCATACTGGCGAATCCGAGTCGACGAGCGGACAATAGATCAGCTACTAGATCGCAATCGCGTCCGCTTATTCTGCAGAGGACGGGAGATAGCGGTGCCCGTCTACTTCGTGTCTTTCTTCTTGAAGTTCAGAGATAGTGAGTTCACGCAGTAGCGCATTCCTGTCGGCTGGGGTCCATCGTCGAAGACGTGGCCGAGATGGCTGCCACAGTTCTTGCAAAGAATCTCTGTCCGTTCCGTTCCGAGCGTGCGGTCAGGAACCTCTACGATGTTGTCCTTGGCGAGTGCGGTCCAGAAGCTGGGCCAGCCAGATCCGGAATCGTACTTTGTATCTGATGAGAAGAGTTCTGCTCCACAAGCGGCGCAAACATAAATTCCCTTTTCCTTGTTGTGGAGATATTTTCCTGTGAAGGCTGGCTCCGTCGCTTTCTTCCTCAGNACTCTGTACTGTTGAGGGTCCAACTGCTTCTTCCATTCCTCGTCTGTCCTATTCATGACCATGAGATCATGATCGCCCCGCAGGTATTTGAACGCCTCACGCGAACACGATGGTTGAAACTGTCCAAGGCTCAGGTTGAAGGCTGGCTATGGAACATCTGTCTTGCGTCGTGAGAGTCAGATTGTCGGCCGCTTTTTTCTCGGAGGGCTCTTGCCGGTTGAAACTGTTCTGGGCGAGTCTTCCGATTCGGGGCTTAGAACATGCCCAGTCAAGCATTACGCCTTGTGTGATTTGTCTGCATGATCAAGCGTGAGGATCTCGGTGATCAGAAGTCGTCTGTCCCAATTCCGGATCAGGGCGGATTCTGAACGATTTCTCACGCTGAAAGAAAGTTGTTTCTTTTTGGGCTATTTTGCCTTCCAGGTGAAGACTTTCACCGGCTGGAACTCTGCCAGCGCGTCTGTGACCCAGTCGTACTTCTTCTTCTGAGCCTCGAGGACCCGCTTTGCGGTCCCACTCATTATATCGAGAAACCTGGCGTTTCCTTCAAGTATTGCTTGGCGCTTTCGGTCGTCAGCAAGCATCACAGTTACGGCAGGATTCTGTCTGAGGTTCCGATAACGAGCCGTCGCCTCGTCCACTCCAAGATAGAGGACACCGTCAACGGCGACGAAGTCTGTGGGCGAGAGGTGAGGTCTCCCGTCAGGCCTCACTGTAGCTGCAACCGTTAGAACTCGACCGTTGGCCAGCTCGATCACCTCGCTGGCCGTCAGAGGATTCTGACCATAGACCTCTCTAGTGTGCGAGCTTGCTTTGCTCAGGGAGTTCTTGATGATCGAATCCAGGCCGGACAATGATGTTTCAGTTTGGAGAGATACGGTCGGGACAGATAAGATACTTACCCTATCCGCAACCTTGCAGCCTTTCCAACGAACGGATTTGCGAGCTTCTCATCGCCGATCGTAGTCTCGGGNCCATGACCCGGATAAACGACGGTTTCATCGCCTAGCTTGAAGAGCCGCTCTCTGATCGAATGCACAAGAGTNTTGAGGTCTCCCCCAGGAAGATCCGTTCGGCCGATAGACTGGTTGAAGAGAGCATCGCCGGTCAAAACGTATTCATCGCCAGACAGNCTGATGCTTCCGGGCGAGTGACCGGGAGTGTGAAGAACCNGAATCGTCTCGTCTCCCAATTTTAGTAATTCTCCATCTTTGAGGTAGCCGTCAACTTTGGGCGGTGGGGGAACTTCGAATCCCATGAACTGGCGGACACGGTTCTGCATAGACTCAAGCATCGACAGATCGTCACGGTGGATCAGAAACGGAATATTCAGCTCGGTGCGTATCGAATCGACGCCGAGTACGTGATCGAAGTGTGTGTGAGTAGCGACGATCTTGCTTGGCTTGACCTTGATGTCGTTGAGGAAGCGGACAATTCTCTCAGGCTCATCGCCTGGATCGATGATTATCGCGGTGGCATCGGACTGTAGAATGTAGCAGTTAGTCTGCAAGGTACCAACAACTATCGTGTGTATCTTGGCCAATTCGCTACCCAGTTACGGCACCGTTACTGGATGAATATGAAGCTGGAACCATGTTTATGAGCGTACTTCTTTTGGAAGGGTTTGGCGGTCGAAGCGTCTATACTGGGACCGGTTTTCTGGGCAAGAGTAGAACAGCCGGAACCCACGTGTTGCCGTGGCTAGCAAAACTGACTCTGCCTTTACTAACCACCAACGATGATCACAGGGGTCAGATAGAGTCTGGGGATATCTGAAGGTTTAACGACCATTCCAGAGTTACCTCCCGAGTGAACCGATTTTGCGCGGCTTGCAAAAAGCCTATATTCGCAACATACGACCGTCATCGTTGAAAATATTATGAAACATCGAATAGTAACAGTGTCAGTATTAGCTCTACTTACGCTATTTACACTTCCAACTCTTGCAAACGGAGTCGCAACTACGTTCAACCTTGTGAGTTCAGCCCGGGTCAACCCCGGTGTGACCGTGCTCGACCAGTCGTTCAGCCCCTCAGTAGGGGGCCTACCATTCTGTTTCAGCGGAGCGTTGGGATCAATCCTGTGCTACACACCTAGCTTCCTCAAGACAGCGTATAATTTTCCAAGCGGTCTTGATGGGACTGGCCAGACAATAGTCATCGTCGACGCGTTTGGCAGTCCGACAATACAGAGCGACCTGAACACATTTGACAGCGCATTCAGTATACCGGCAGCCACAGTCACCGTTCTCTGCGGACCCACGTGGACAGGTTCATCGAGTGACACATGCCCCGTGTTCGACCCCAGTCTGCCAATTGACCAAGCTTGCGGCGCTGTCGGATGGTGGGAAGAGACCACCCTAGACGTCACCATCTCCCATGGACTGGCTCCCGGCGCAAACATCGTACTCGTGGTCGCTAACGACTGTCAGGACACAAGCTTCAATGCGGCTGAAAGTGCAGTTGTGAATCAGCCTAGCCTCCAAGGTAGCATCATGTCTCAGAGCTTCGGACAACCCGACGACCTAGTTGGATGCCTCAACTTCCCCTGCACAGTGATCGACCATTCCATAAAGCAGGGCGCGGACAAGATCTACAACACTGCACGGCGAAACCAGTGGACCGTTATTGCCTCTTCAGGCGATGACGGCGCCAACGAAGCACTCTCATTTGTCGGCACAACCGAACTGATCCCCTCATGGCCATCAACTAACCCGCTAAACCTAGCTGCAGGTGGAACCCAAGGAAATCCATACGGAGGAGAATATGGAGCACCACCGGGTAGAGGCGGAACCAACTCATGCGCTGCCAACACGAATTGCAACACGGGACTAGTCGTGATAAACGGCGGCCCCACCGGATGTACAACTGCCCCCAGACCAGGCGTACCGACTAGCTGCGTTCCCGTAGGCTACGGTGGAGAAGGCACATGGAACGAGTTCAACACATTCGGAATACGAACAGCGAGCGGTGGCGGCGTTAGCACCCTATACGGAAGACCAACCTACCAGACGAACTTCCCCCCCAAGTTTACGACCCTACTGGGCACAACGGTCAAAGGGGCAACGGGTAGGCTCACACCCGACATTTCCTTCAACTCAGCAATTCAAGGCGGCTTCCTAGCATACCTCGGATTCCTAGGACGCTGGGCAGTCTTCGGAGGAACAAGCGCAGCCTCGCCAGCTCTCGCCGGCGTAGTCGCACTCCTCAACCAAGCACACGGGGGCCCAGTCGGCTTCCTCAACGCTGCAATCTACCAGCTCGGCGCAAGCAGTGGCTACAGCTCTACCTTCCACGACATTACCGACGGCAACAACAGCGACACTGCGGGCCAGTTCGGAGTGGACGGATTCTCTGCAGGTGCGGGCTACGACCTTGCCACAGGCTGGGGAAGCCCTAACGTGGCCAATTTCATAAACGCCATCAACGCCATCTGCGCATCCGGCTGCCCCGGTCCGTAGAGCAAAACCAAGCGTCTAAGACCCAAAACAAGAGCGTTGCGCTCTCGCACCGCTCTTCCCCTTTTTATCCAATCATCTCACGAATGATGCGAACAGAATCTAGGAGGATCCCAAGAGTGCTTAGGGACAGACCTCGGCGGTCACACAGTCATCAGTCAGTTCACGGACCCATCCTCTTCTTGATAACGACGGTTGCATTACTTGTACTGATCCCGGGGATTACTCCCCCGGGCCGCGCGGAGGCCGTGACTGGAACCATCGCCGTAGGCGTTAACCCCGCCGGAATAGGAATTGACACTTCAGCGAACAGGATCTATGTCAGCAATTATGGCCTCAATGGAACATTTCCCAGCACGGTCTCCGTCATAAATGGAACCAACAATAGCCTCACCGACACCATAACGGTTGGAGTTAATCCTGCTGGTGTGGGCGTGAACAGCGGGACCCACACGATCTACATAGCGAATTACAATTCGAGCAGTGTGTCTGTGATAAACGGTGTCTCAAACAGTACCGCGACGATATCGGTAGGAGTTCATCCTAGCCGCGTCGGCGTGAACCCCATAACCAACGAGATATACGTAACAAATTCCGGCACCGGCACAGTATCTGTAATAAATGGGACTACTAACACCGTCTCGACCACGATACTAGTCGGGAGAAGCCCAGTAGGAATTGGAGTGATTCCATCAACAAACATGATCTACGTCTCCAATTCTCTTGACAACTCGGTCTCAGTTATCAATGGTCAGACTAACACCGTGATCAAGACAATAATCGTAGGGAACGATCCCGGCAACATTGGGGCAAATCCTACGACCGACATCATTTACGTGGTGAATAGCAACTCTTCATCCGGCACCGTCTCAATGATCGACGGGTCCAGCAACACCGTTGTGGCGGCAATACCAGTCGGAGCCTACCCGACCGGGATCGACGTTAACTCTCTGACCAACAAGATCTACGTTGCGAATTCTGCAGATGGAACCATATCAGTTATAGACGGTTTCACAAACAAGTAGTCAACACGGTGTCCTTGCCACTGGGAACCTTTCCTGGAGCAGTTGGCGTCGACACCGTAACAAACGAGATCTACGTGGCAAATTCGGGCCGTAGNACTGTGTCAGTCATCTCAGGACACTCCACAGCTACGAGCGTGGTCTGCAATCCATCGACTCAACTCGTCAACGCGAACTCGTTATGCACCGCGACCACCACTGACACCTCTGGGTTCGGCGCCAACGTACCGACTGGAGCAGTATTCTTCTCATCCACCGGAACAGGCTCCTTCAATTCGACCAGTTGCAGTCTCCGTGGCACAGGGACCACGGCCTCATGCTCTGTTACATACACTCCTACCATGGTCGGCACCGGCCACCACACAATTTTCAGCGCCTATAGCGGCGACTCTACACACATGAGCAGTACCGGAAACACTATCGTCACCGTGACCACGTCCTCGGTTGGTGGAACCGAGATTCCAATAAACAAACTCGCACTCCTATTGCCGCTGCTCCCGCCAATCTCGATGTTCGTGACTGGAATAGTTCTGATACACGCCTTCAAGAAGAGACCCTCCGGTAGAGGGGAAAATTCTCCGATCGAAAGTCAAACCACTGTGTGAAGAGTCAGTAGCAAACGTAGACTCGGCCTTTCATGCCATCCCTTTCAAAGAATTCTTGCATCGCGGTGAGCCGAAGGGCAGAGGTTGACCCTCGACCTCGATTTCTCAGAAACTACTGAAGTCCATGAAACTATAAACCAAGACTTGTTCGCTTGTAGCTGAAGCCGTTCGAATGTCCACTATACACAAGGTCGTCTTCGGAGATTGTCGAACGATGATAGAGATTCCCAGCGGATCGATTCAACTTATGATCACAAGCCCACCATACTTCAACGCCCCCTTCGACTACCCAGACCTGTTCAAGGACTACGACGAGTTTCTGTCCCTGATTCATGCTCTCTCCATTGAACTGTATCGGGTCCTTGCTCTAGGCCGAGTAGCTTGCTTTGTTTGCGATGACATGCTTGTGAAGGGAGAGAAGTATCCGGTGGTGGCCGACATAACGAGGCTCATGCTCCAAGCTGGGNTCCGATACCGAGATCGCATCGTATGGGTCAAGCCTAAAGGCTACGTGAGGATAAGTCGAAGAAGCGGTGTTCTCCTCCAACATCCATATCCAATGTACTTCTATCCTGACAACATTCAGGAAAGCATTCTCGTCTTCCAGAAAGGCAGATTCAACTACTCATACGTNCAAGAACTACCCCTGAAAGTCCTGGAAAAGTCGAAGATTTCTGTGAAGGACTACAACGGCGCTGAGTGGCACCTGTCAGTATGGAACATCACCAACGTTCTTCCTCTAGGACCCAGGCTGGAGAAGGGGATTGCAGCCTTCCCCGAAGAGATTCCGAAACGGCTGATCAAGCTCTTCAGCTTTCACGGCGAGACCGTTCTAGACCCTTTCTTAGGATCTGGTACGACCATGAAAGTTGCCCAAGAACTGGGCCGAAACAGTTGGGGCTATGAAATCAACCGTGGACTGGAGAGAACCGTAAGGAAAAAATTGCAGGATAGCCGTCGACATGGTTCAAACGTCGAGTTTCGCTTTAGGCATGAATCCGAGAAGTCTCCCGCGACTGTTTCCCGAAAACACGCCATCGCTCAGTTATCGTGACGTTGACTAGAAGGCGGCTAATGCCGTCAGTTATTCCAGTAGGGTCGGGTCGTTATGAACTGCAGCTTGGCCTNTAAGAGATCCCTGTAGAATTCATCTTCGCTCTCGTGCATCTTTGACAAAACCCGGCTGGCCGTCTGGGGACCAATCCCGTAAACAGACTGAGCGATGACTGCCCTTCTGCCATAGGCTATAACGAGGTCGGCTGAACGACGGGCTTTCGTCAAGGCCCTCTGCTCGTTCTCGTCGAGTGATTGCTTCGCTCGTTTCTTTNTGAGAACACTCGCGACGTACGCGCTAGACCAGAAGACAGGCGACAGGAGGTTGGAGTCACAGTTCTGACACGACGGATGATCAGAAAGGCTTCTGATAGCAACTTCAGTTTCGAGGTTCGCGCAGTCGAAGCAGAGCAAGTCGATGGATCGGCCTTCGATCGAGATACGCAGCCGTNCCATGTTGTCAGCTGCAACATTCTCTGGAGCGATGAGTTCGGGAATGTCGACATGACGGTAGATGATGTGATAGGCCAATGGTGTAGGCTTGTCTTTCGATCGAAAGAATCTAACTTCGAGGTTTTGTTCTTTGATCTGCTTNAAGATTTTCTTGACTCCTTCGAAGTCCGCGCGTTCGACTTGAGCCTCACGAATAGTCTCGTCGTAGATTGGAGTTAGCCGGAACCGGACCTGTAGCTCTTTCATTGCACCACCGTACATGAGACGGCCACGACTCAACGCCCCAAACCTCTCAGCAATCTGTTTCATCTGCAGCTCCCATGGAAAGTGCCGGTGCAAAACACCATGACAAGCGCCCCCTAGGACGGGCTCCTCGACCCCAAAAACCTGTTTCATGAATAGATCCTCAACGTCCAAGTCTGCCGTATCCGCTGTCATCTCATAGAGAATCCGGTAGGAGTCCCACCACCACATTCTAACGAGTCCCTGGCGCCGAAAGAGCTCCTCTATCACTTCGCCCAGTGTGAAGTTGAGGACGTCTCCGAAGTGAGTGTGAATTATGATATAGCGGTCAAATCCTTCGACTAGAACCCGCTCATTTGTCGGGACGGGTGCGCCTGTAGCCCTGTGAGTCTCTATCTCTTCAACGACTCTTCGTACTCCGTACGGGTCCGCGGGCCATAATCGTGAAAACTTTTCGACCACGGGGGTCCGGCTCGTGTGCTCAGCCAGCAACCTATCGATTTGTTTCCGATATTCTCCTACTCGGACCGCCAATTCACCNGGAACAGGAAGTATCTGTCCGTCCCACCCCGGAATGGCAGCAGTAGGATCGTTCACCGGCAGAACGTACACTTTCCCGTCGTCGGTGATTTGTTTCATCTGCCAGACCCGTCCCTTGACGATAAAGTTCAAGCCGACGTGGGCCATTGTGAGCATGAATTCTTCGCCGAGAATTCCAACCGATTGCTGGCTGGTCAGATCAATCACCTGGTAGCGCCGTTCGTCGGGAATCATGCTCAAGTTCTCGTAGTAGTACATCCTAGTCCGAGAGGTACGGTAGAGTGTCTGATCGTCTCGTTTGAGATACCCCATCTTCCGCATGAACTCGACAACCTTCTCCAACTCGGCATCCTCAAGCTGAGTGTAGGGAAACGCTCGTCTCAGAACTTGCGTGACCCGGGCGAGCGGAATGCTGCCTTCGAAGTCCATCAGTAGACCGGCGATCTGATGAGCCAGGACATCGAGCGCTCTGCGATGAATGACTGTTGGCTCGAGCCGGCCTTCCTTGGCCAGTTCAATNACTCCAATCGACTCCAATAGATCCTCGGTTGAAACAGCTACTAGAATTCCCTGCGAGGTTCTGGCCAGACTGTGCCCTGATCTTCCTACGCGCTGGACAAGGCTGTTGACCTGTCGCGGAGACATGTATTGAACGACAAGATCAACAGAGCCGATATCAATACCCAACTCAAGTGTGCTCGTACAGTTGTGTGTAATGACCCCTGTCAGAGCAAAAGTCTGCGTTTCTCCTACCTCAAAGTTGACTACATTAGTCTCACCATCAATGGTCTNAACTGCACGAGCTTGGGAAACTGAAAACTCGCCTTGCAGAAGATGTTTCAATAGGGATGAGTCGAGGGCCTCATTCAAACGGGCAAGGGTCTTGCATGTTATGCCCCTCGCGGGATCTTCATATTTGGTTGAATAATTCAACCTTTTCCAGAGCTTGTAAGATGAGATCCCAAGATTCTGTCTTACACCCTTGAGATACGGACCCAGTCCATAGTAGGTTTTTGGCTTGTTCCCAAAGTCTAACGAGCCTGCATCGTTCGCCTTTATCGATAATTCCTTAACCAGTTGGAATAATCTAGTCTTGTCATCAGAGTAAGAAACGCTAATGCCGAAGCCATCTCCCGACATCCCATTAGCTTTCCAGAGTTTCGGTTTGAACCCCATAGATAGGATAGCGAAGAGTAGGTACTCTCTATTGATGGGGTTGAAGGTCACGAACTGTATGTTCTCGAGCCTGCCATCCTTGATCTCAAGACATCCATCTCCATCCAGATACGCAGCAAGGAAGGCGGCTACAACACTCGCCTCGAGGGGAAGTCTACTCCAGAGATTCGATAGGAGATCAGATAGTGGCTTGGAATGGGATTGCAAGACCATGAGAGGTCTGTTGCTCGCGAAGGACTGTCTATGCATGGGTGTAATGGTTCGATGCATCGACCCATCATGCAGCTTNGAAAGGAAATACTGAACTTGTAGCAGCTTCCGCCCGTCTGTGNTGAAGAATCGAAGGTGGCGATCGCCATCGGACTTGTGGAATCCGAGCAGATACCCTAGTCCAGAATCCACCCAAGGCGGAAACGTATACTTGGTTTGAGTGGTGGTGAATTCGGTTAGCCTCAAAAGGTCTTCATCACGCATCAAGGACCTGAGCGCAAGAAACCTCGTGANGCTTTGCCTTAGGATAGGGTCTAGGGGGCGCGTATCCTAATGCCGCTATNGCAGAATTTCTCACGAATAGGTTCGGATAGCTGATGAGGGTGTTGGTCGCAACTTTTTTCCCCTCAACCTTGCCTACTCCAACCAAAGCATCTCCGACTCTAATCTCCTCTGCCGGTTTCCAAGAGAATCCATTCCGGCCCAGGCAAAGCAGGGGATGATTAGGCGTGACTCTTAACAGTCCAAACTCATGCTTCACGTGCACAAGCCGATCAGCTTTTCTCGCAAATTTTCTCGTAACCGGTCTGAACACCGTTCTATAGGATTCAAGATCGTAGGACAGAACTTCATCTCCGATGGCTACGTCGTCCGCTGACTTTACCCCGTTGGAAGTAACAACAGGCTCATCGTGAGCTATGCAGACGAGGCCTTTGATCTGGCGGGCCTTGAATGCTTCTTCGGCTCGGACCCTTTCTTCTTTGGGGAGTGAGCCGTGGTGGACCATTATCTTCTGGTCCATCATGTTGAACTTTGAACCCAGCATCTCCGCGTTGACCCGGCTGTTGACAAAGATCAGAGTCGAATCGTGCGCCTCGACAAGATCGGATACGAGGGCTAGTCGTGCGGCAGCTTCGGGCGCGGTGTAGAGGCGTTTGGCAAGTTCTTGATCCGCCTCGCCGGGTGGAGGATATTCTATCTTATACTCTGCATTCTTGCTCAAAGGAATCTGAACGATCCTGACAGATTCGGGCCCACCCAGAAATCGAGCGATCTCCTCGGGATTCCCGACAGTAGCGGAGAGTCCTACTCTTTGGAACCTTTCCCCGCGAGCTTCTCTGAGGCGTTCTAGCCCAACGGTAAGTTGTACGCCTCGACGATCTCCCGCCAACTCGTGAATCTCATCCACCACCACTGCCTTGACATGACGAAGATGTTGTCTCATCCTCGTTCCGGGAAGAACGGCCTGCAATGTTTCTGGAGTAGTTATCAGAAGGTCTGGTGGTCTCCCCGCCATTCTGCGGCGGTCAGCTGCCGGGGTATCGCCATGTCTGATTTCAACCGTGAAGCGTAGTTTGACCGACCAGATCTGTAACCGTTTGAGTAGGTCTCGGTTTAGTGCTCTGAGGGGAGTAATGTAGAGTAAAGAGACCCCTTGTCGATTCTCGTCCTGGACCATCTTGTCTATCAATGGCAAGAGGGCAGCCTCTGTCTTGCCCGATCCAGTAGGCGCGATGATCAACACGTTTTCACCCTGAACGATGAAGGGAATCGCCTCTACCTGAGGAGGGGTGGGTGCGGAGATCCCACTCTCCTGCAGTAGACCCTTCAAGGGCGGTGAGAGCAGAGTGAATACTTCTTGCACTATTCGATTCCCGATGGGTGGAAGGCCTATTCCATCGCGCTTCTGAGAGATAAACTTCCTAGGTGGCGAAAAGTGCGTTCGCGCAAATTACCAAGCGCGTGCTTAGTTGTACTTTGGACGTAGGTTTCCGACGTGCGTCTGCCGCTGGAGTTATTTCTTATCGGTTATCTTCTTCACGAAGTCCCTGTAGGCCTCGGGCTTCATCAGTGAAGGAAGATCCTTCTTTAGATCGTCGGGCCGGATTATTGTGATCCATCCCTTCTCATAGGGACTCTTGTTGACAAGCTCAGGAGCATCTGAAAGTTCGCTGTTGACCTCAAGGACGATCCCGGAAATTGGGGAGTATACGTCGGCGACTGCCTTCACCGACTCCACGGTGCCAAGACTCTGCATCTGGGCCACCTTGGCTCCGACTTTTGGAAGATCAACGTACACGATTTCGTGTAGCGAGTTTTGCGCGTAGTCGGTGACGCCTATTCGACAATCAGCGCCCTCTACGTGGACCCATTCGTGCTCTTTCGTGTAGTGNAACTCGGCAGGAATCTGGAATTCGCCTTTCAACGTCTAGACACGGAATTTCTACATAGTAGGGCGTCCCGTATAATAGTCTGGTCTCATCCAAAAGATCGATTAGTCTAACTTTTACTCGCCTGAATCCGCTTCAATAGTGCGGGCACTTGTCGCCAGCTCTTCGCCTTGAGAACCTTCGGCATATCAACCACGCTCCGGTTCCAAGGCCTCTCATAGAGTACTGCCCATGCCCTTGGGCTCCGTGAAATAAGAGGCATGAGGTCAGGCGCATCATCAACGTAGACATCGTAGTCTAGGAAAACTTTGTCTCTCCAGCCTAAGACCCTGACAAAACGGCGATATCGAACTTTCTGATTACTGACCCAACTTCTAGCGGCCTCTACAGTTCTCTTGCTACGACCAGTTACAATGTCTACGTCGCCAAACTTCTCGATCCTTGCAACTTTCTCAGCGATCTCCGGCTCTGTTGGAGGAATCTCCAACCATTCGTCCCATGATTCGTCCAGTATCCGGTAGAAGTCGTCTTTCGAGATTGGAGATCTCTTCCACCAAGACCANCTGTCAAGATCCTCCATCTTCAACCTTGTGCCAAACTCTTTGTTAGCTCGCTCACACCAGACAAGCATCGACTCAGCCAAGACCCCATCCAGGTCCACTGCAATCTTCAGCTTGGCAGGAGACACTTTCGGCAACTGCTCAGAGTTCTAGATAAGAAACGAGGGCTTTAACTTTGAACTAACAACCACCGAGCCGCTATTGCAGCAGGCCGGAGAAACGCTAATGACATACGCTTTCGAGTCGAGCGTCAGCATCCGCTAGACTGGTAAAGATCGAGACAAGAATGACTGATCCGACAGTCGTCATAATTGGATCCTTCCTCCTCGCCTTCAAGGCCATTCTGATCGAAGGAAGCGAAGTTGCTATTCTCTCACTCGCCACGATAAAACAACTGGGCAGGAATAACATCCTCTTCGGAGTCATCGCTGGCGGACTAGGCTCCATCGTCACCTTTCTAGTCGTATGGCGGGTCTTCCTCCTGCTCCCCGCAATCGTTATTGACTTCTCGACTTCAATAGTCCTGTTCTACTTCTCAAGCCGATTTCTGCGCGGATTCATCAAGTACGCGATCAGACACAAGTCCTTCAGAGAAAAAATGGCTCGAATGGAAAAAGAGGTGATTGAGAAAGACCTCAAACGGGAAGGTGCGATCGACTTAACTCAGCCAATCCGGTTCTCTGTCCCCAACTCCCTCCCCGTCCTAACAATTACTCTCACAGAAGGGTTCGAAGCGAGCCTTGTTTTGGCGGCCGCTGGAGCGTTCAATATCCAGTGGACACTGATTGGCGCAGCCGTCAGCCTCATCGTCCTAATTGCCGTCTCAGCAGTCTCCTACGACTATCTGATGCGAGTACCCAGATGGCTGCTGGACATGATAGCCGGAGTCGTTCTCCTCTCCTTCGGACTCATCTTCTTCGCTAGCGGAATTCTATCTGCTATAACCGGCGCAACCTGACTGCCGGACCTTCTCCACCTCCGCGTTCGCGTACTATCTTTTGATTCCGTAGACTGCACAAACAATTCCAGCAGTCAAAGGAACTGACACTGCGTCAACAAGACCTTCCTCCCTCAGTAAATTCGCAATCTGTTCTCCAGTTCTTGCTCTCAAGATAGATCGTCCTAGGTAGGACAANGTCTTGCCCCAAGCTTCTGAAACCATTCGGCCGAAGAATGGGAAGAGACCGAGGAGATAGTCGTAGTAGAAGACTTGGAAGAGGCGGCTATGTGGGCGAGCGAAGTCCAGTGATATCACAACNCCGCCCGGGACCGTGGCGCGTGACATCTCGCGAAAAGTCATCTGAGCACTGGATACATTTCTGAGGGCGAGGCTGATGGAGGCAGATCCGAAACTGTCGTCACGGAACGGAAGATTCTCAGCTCGGGCTAAGACCCAGTCAACCCTGTCCCCAACGTTCCTTGCGCGTAATCTCCATCTAGCAGTTTTCAGCATAGAGAGGGTAAGGTCCACACCGACGACAAACCCGTCGTGAGAGATTACGCTGGCGAAATCAGCGGCTAAAAGGCCCGTCCCGGTGGCCACATCGAGCATGCGCTCATGGACCCCTAGTCTGGTGCGGTTTACAACGAAGGCTCGCCATCGCCTGTCCTGCGCGAACGAAAGTAGCGCCAAGAGAATATCGTATTCTAGCGGGACCTTCGAGAATAGGCTCCGGACATACCGGGCCTTAGCATCAAACACGGGCTAGGACGTGGACGTCTTCGGCGTGCCGGGACTTGACTTTCTGAAACTGTAGCCGACACCAGCTATTCCCACGACGATTAAGATCACCGCGAAAACGACGGGCAAGAGTATAGCAGCAAAGTACGAGACNAGCAAGAGAACTCCGAAACCGGTCATCAGAGCACCCCAGCCTACCACCATTATCCTGGGCGGAGCATACGAGTTCGCTGGAGGAAANACAAATGCTTCAACGATCATCCATGCGCCGAAGAACGTAAAGATCAAGGGAAAGACTGCGAAAATGGTCAGTCCTGTGAGGAGTGATGCGAGGATAAGCCCTCCGAGAATTATTAGGAAGACGCTGGCGTTGAGAGGCGCCCAGGGAACACGGTTCATTCAGATCAACAAATCTCAGACTACGCCCTGTTTATAGTACTATTGCGCTCGAATCGATGAGCGAGGGCGAAACCCCATCAGACATGCTGGTAGATGTTTGCCTCTTGAAAGGTCCCAGTGTTCATTTCCTGCTCGATCTCTCGCAACATGAGAATCCGTTTGTAGGTCGGGGGGTGGGTCATGAAGAGCTGAGCTGCCTTCCGCCAGTTCGACTTTGCCTCAGCCTCCATAGCCATCTCCAATTCCCGCTCGCTCAGGACACCATCGTGGTCCAAGTCGTACTTCGACTTCTGATCCATGATCTGTGCCACGTCCTGTTTTGCTTGAGCCGGGTCCTCAATGAAGAAGGCCCTCGCACCGTGCGGCTCGCCCGGGGCCATAGACAAGCCGTAGGCGATCTTGGTCAAAGCACTCTCAAGCTCTCTAGGCTGTCTGGTCAGGTAGGCAGAATAGGCGTCGGCGTAGCTCTCCCTCAGACGAGTCAGCCTCAAAGCCAGAAGAGTAGTCAGGATGTAGACCACGTACGCCACAGCGGCGATGGCGATCAACGCTCCAGCACTGCTGTTACGGTTGGATCCGCGACCACTGCTAACGTACCCTCCCCAGAGCACCGAGCGCGCAATCAAATACGCAACTAGTGGTATAGCAGAGATCATAGTTACGACGATAAAATCGCGATGTTTTACGTGACCGAGTTCGTGCGCTATGACTCCCTCGATCTCATCTTCGTTCAACCGTTGCAACAGTCCCTGATGAACCGCGAGAGTGGCACTCTTCTGGGTCCGGCCGAACACAAACGCATTCGGGGTAGGGTCCGGGGAGATCGCCAATCGCGGCATGGGAATGCCTGATGTTGAGGCCATCTGGGAAACCTTGGTCTCCAGCCAGCGGTTCTCTCCTGGAGATAGGTAGTGGAGTCGACTAGTAGCCCTAACGATCACAGGGCCGATCAGATACTGTAATAGAATTATGAAGGACGCTCCCACAAGCCCGAGGACTAGGCCCGCTGTAGGGTCAATGAAGAAGACGGAAACAACTGTCAGAAGGCCGAGAAAGATCGCGAAGACCAGTATGATCGTGAAACCCATCGTCCGCTTCAACGCCCCAAGGCCTGCCATGATCCATTCCCGATCCTAGAGAACTTAATCCGGCCCTTCTTTAATTCTATCCCAGAACGAAAGGAAAATCAGGCATGTCCCAGATCGTCTCAGAGATCAAATGCCCGAACTGCGGAGCCCAACTCAACCTCTCACCAGGAGAATTAGTAGCTACCTGCAGATACTGCGGCTACACCTCCGTAGTGGGCACCAACGCGCCATTCCAGCTGCAACACAGCCTCATAATCAACAACCTCAACAACTCCAGAATTACCCAGAATCTGCAAGATTGGATGAGGTCAGGATTCCTGAAGCCAGGAGACCTCGCCAAAAAGAGCAAACTCACGAGGTTAGAGCTTAGGTATCTCCCCTTCTGGGTGGTACCTCTCACTGCTACTAGCGCGTACGAGGGAATACTCGAAAGAATCTCGCCCCCAACATCACGAAAGGGGAGAATCCAGAATGAGTACGATTGGCTCGTCTTAGGAAGAAAAGGGGCTGAATTCCCAACGCGAGACTACAAAGTTCCGATTGAAGGAAAGATACCCTTCGACTTCACCAAGATAGAACCTCAGGCCAAGTTTCTGAACAGCGAACTAGACAGCGATGAGGCGGTCATCAGAGCGAAAGATGAAGTTGAAGATAACCAGCGATTCCTACTAAAGCAGGAAGTGGATCAGGTAACCCAGTTCAACACTAGTTTCAGTGTTGACAAGCCTACCTATCTACACGCACCTCTCTGGTTCGTCCAATATGAGTACAAAGGAAAGAGTTACAACGCCATCATAGACGGCAGCAGTGGAAACATAATTCGAGCGGATATACCGCAAGTCGACTTCAAGATGATCTAGAACTCAACCAGGGCCCGTAGGTCCTCGGGAATCTGAACAAATGGTTCGGAAAGGTAGCCTTCGGTGACTTACAGAACCCGGAGAAATTCTGATATTAAGCGTCACGAAAATGGCGTTATAATGCTTCAACATGAACGAGCATGTTTTCCGATTTTCTCCGACGGGATCAAAAGGTACGAGTCCTCTTTTATCCGTCTCAGGCTTCGCGATTAGCCTCGATCGGGCTATGAATGCCGTTCGGACGCGGGCTGTTGGTAGGGCTTTCTGTTCTACGGCGAACCTTGGAGCGGGCTTCGATGTGTTCGGCTTAGCCTTGAACAGATACTCTGACACTGTGGATGTTCGAATAACTTCAGGAAGGAGGATCAGAATAGTCGTTCGTGGCCCTGAGGGTCGCAATATACCAGTAGAAGTGGGGAAGAACTCTGCTGGGCCTCCAGCTGCAGAATTGGCCAGGAAGGCACAGTTGAAGAAAGGCTTGGAGATAATCGTCGAGAAGCGTGTACCTCACGGCCTTGGACTTGGAAGCAGTGGGGCTACTGCTGCAGCATGTACGATGGTTGTGAACACTCTCCTGGATCTTCAACTATCAAACGATGAGCTGGTGCAAATAGCAAGTCTCGGCGAAAAGGCCGTCGCAGGAACGCCGCACGCGGACAATGTCGCGGCTTCGCTCCTAGGAGGATTCGTGATCGTATACGACAGGCCGATTAGAACAATTTGTCTAAAGCCACCCCATGGCCTAGCCGTTGTTGTTGCGACTCCTCAGCTTCCCGTTCAATCCGAAAAGACAAGAAAAGCGCGAAAGGTCATTCCTGGAAAAATCCCAGTCAAGGACGCAGTACTAAATCTCGGTAGAGCTTCTGCTATGGCAGCGGCTTTTGCTCAAGGCGATATTCGACTGATTGGAACAGGAATGAAGGATCAGATCGCCGAGCCCTATCGAAAGGACCTCATTCCCGGCTATGACGATGTGAGACGTATGGGCTTGGAAGCGGGAGCTGCCGGCATATCCATCAGCGGCGCAGGACCAAGCCTCGTCGCGTTGGTTGATGGAATTAACCGCGACCCTCGACTAGTTGCTCAAGCAATGGTACGGGCATTTGCACGAAACAGTGTGCGTTCAACCTCGTTCGTTGCACGGCCCGCCCAAGGGGCCAGTATGGTCAAGAAGGCTTAGCAAATGCCCTGGCCTTACCATCTACGATGCTTCAACTGCCACACCCAATATCCAACCCAGACTACGAATTACCGATGCGAGAAATGTGGCGGTCTTCTAGAGGTCAATTTCCAGATCTCAAGCCGAAAGACTCCTTGGAAGAAACGGGGCCTATCAGTCTGGAAATATCGAGAACTTCTCCCTATCGATAACGATCGATTCGTAACAACCCTGGCAGAGGGAGGAACTGGGCTTCACCACTGCCGGCGTCTCGGCCGCGAAATCGGTCTAAAGAGACTCTTTGTGAAGAATGAGGGAGAGAATCCAACCGGGTCATTCAAAGACCGGGGCATGACAGTCGCCTTATCCAAGGCAAGGGAGTTGGGAAAGAGGAAGGTTGTATGTGCTTCCACAGGGAACACCGCAGCATCCCTCGCTGCCTACTCGGCACGCGCAGGACTCAAGTGCATAGTCATCGTCCCGGAAGGAAAAGTGGCGGCAGGCAAAATGCTCCAAGTAATGATTCATGGCGCAAGCACTTTCCGAGTCAGCGGCGACTTCGACGAGGCGATGAAAGCGGTCGTTACACTGACGGAACGCCGGAAAGGATTCTATCTGATGAATTCCCTTAATCCATTCCGACTAGAGGGCCAGAAGACTCTAGCTTTCGAGGTGTGTGATCAACTGGATGCAGGAGCGCCAGACACCCTCGTACTCCCGGTCGGCAACGGCGGGAATATCAGCGCGATCTGGAAGGGCTTCACCGAGTTCCAGACGTTGGGAGTCACGAAAACGAGGCCTAGAATGATTGGGGTCCAAGCCGACAATGCAGCACCCATCGCAAAGGCTGTCAAACGAAAACAAAACAAGATTCAACCCGTCACCAATCCGCGAACAATCGCTTCTGCAATACGAATTGGCTCTCCAGTTAACTGGACCAAGGTGCTCCCTGCCATCAACGAATCCCGTGGGACCGCGGAAACAGTGTCCGACAAGGAGATTCTACAAGCCCAGAGAGATTTAGCTTCGAAAGAGGGGATATTTGTCGAGCCGGCCAGCGCAGCCTCCATCGCTGGCCTCAGAAAAAGTCGAGAGGCAGGTAGAGTCGACCGATCAGATCTAGTCGTATGTGTTACTACAGGTCATGGCTTGAAAGACCCGTCGATAGCTGACCACATGCCTCACCAGGATAGTTACACTCTCAAGATTACTCAACGCGACTGGATCGAACGCCTAGAGAGAATCCTTTGAGAATCGTCCTCATTGGCTTCGGTACAGTAGGCCAATCATTCGCTCGCATTCTAACGAAAGATCGGGAATGGCTC
>JGI25390J43892_10000012_pt1 | contig 25379 bp, 24 predicted proteins | sample GraSoi013_2_20cm_FD_43892 | JGI IMG/M metagenome (IMG submission 43892) | reverse complement strand
CTCTCTGAAGCATTATACCCGCTAGCCTGAATGTTCACGGTTTGAGTTCTCTCATGCTCAGAACTATCTACGATGTTGATGAAGAATGAACTTGAAGCAACNTTTGGCGATGCGAAAGGGCTCACCAGGTCAACCGAGGCGGTGTATTGACCGAGCAATGAGTCGGACCCCNCAAATGACGTACTCGGATATGCGACTGATTTACTAAACTGGGTCTGGCCGGTCGGGGTCGTGTAGTTCTCTAATGGCGACTTGAAAGTTACGCTCGAGGAATCCTTTACGAAGAATCTGAACTGATACAGGGTGCCGCCAGTTGCACCAGTAACTGTGAGAACCAGGTTGACCATGTTGCCTTCTTGCGTGGACGACGGAACAGAGGTCAGGGAGTAGTACCCACCGGGAGTTATGCAGCAAGCAATGACTCTTGGAACCATCTCGTCCGCTAAGATCGGAGCCAGTGTAACGAGAATGAAGAGTAGGGCAAAACGAGTAACACTCCTGAATTTCGTGATATGGCTCCCCGGGAAATGGAACGATGACTCACGCCTTTCCGAGGGGAGACTAAAGCGCCTCGTAACTTCCCGCACTACCTCGAGGTATCGAATGGGATCAGGAATCTCTGTCTGGCACAATACGACCCATGCACGCAGGTTTCTGAGATAGGATTCAAGCCTGGCACCTTTTGTTCGAGTCGGCGCTGCTGCTCAATAATCAGTTACCCCACCCGTCAACGTTCGTCGTATAGGGTCCTTGAATTGTTGTGCAAAGCTCTTGCCGAAGGTACGACAGCTGACGGGTGATCCTCCCGGATGCAAATTCCAAGAGAGGTGAACACAGCCCTTGATAGCCGCAGATTGAACAAACCATCCATGGACTGATGTGGGCGTAGGCGGTCAGCGTACAACTACTTGTTGTACAGATTTCAAAAATCTTGATTTATATTTCCTGAGAGGATAGGGCCCATTGGAAAACGAATGAAGGCAAAAATTCTCGTTCTCCTATGGGTTGCATTGATCGCTGCAGTATCACCTGCCGTCATCTTCTTGGCCGCCGGTGCGAGTCCAGCAGCCGCTCACTCCCACCATCCAACAGGCCCGCCCGGAACCGTACCCCCATGCGACTTTGACCATCCAACCTCACTTCCACCTCAAGCCTCACCGAACGCTACTGCGGCTCTAAGTGCCCGCGCAAGTCACTGCCCGACCACTACAAGAGCATAGCTATTACCGAAGAACTGCAACCGATGTCCTCACCCCCCTTCCTTTTTCCACCTCGAGTAGGAATTAGCGACGCCTTAGCGGGAGAGTCTCTTACAGAGCATCCTTCACCGGACCGATGAATAGGGAAGATCACCCGCAGTCCCTGAGATGCGGTCAGGCCTCCCCTTCCAATAGCCGCTCATGGCTTTCATACTACCGTGATAGTAACATTTTTATCCTGTCAGGGTCGAGTGGTAAGCGCCTTAGAGGAAAAACAATGGCAATGAAGAAAATGCTCTTCTTGGCCGTGGCAGTCCTCTCTTTGGCAGCACTACCATTCCTTGCACGACCAGTCGCTGCAGACACCAACACGGGCACGCCGGGGCAGCCCAACCAGAGCTGTCAAGCAGTATTCCCCACAGGACCACTAACCCCTGCAGGCTTCAACACGGCAGGATTCGCCGTAGCAGGTTCTCACTACGCGGGCAGCGGACAGAATACTCAAACGCCAGCAAACTCGCGAGCCGTAGCGCAATACGACGTCGCGTGTTTCCAAGCAGGCCAACACTAGAGAACTGCCAAAAACCTTTTTTTTCTTGGGGGAGGAAATCTACGCCTGCGAGAAGTCTTCGCGATCACCTCATCTCTTAGGGTAAGTAATCTGCTTTTTCTCGACGCGAGCCCACTTCGTCAGAATGTGCTTTCTTCGGCTCGTAAGCGTCATGATATGCTCCACTTCTATCCCCCGAACAACTAGCGAGTCGGCGATCAAGGAACGATGACACCTCCAAGGTAGAATCTCCGAGCACATGATCGCCGTAGAGTCAACTTCAGCTACCCTGAGCAAATCGTCAATGGCAATAAAGAACTCCTGAGTTTGCATGTAATCAGCGAAACCGCGAAAGGAAAGATTTCTCCAGCCCAAATTGAGAGAGTCCGTGGTTGGATGACGAAAGCCGCCCAGCTGCCTCATCGAAACATAATCTATTCCAGACCCTCTGAGGCTCTCTGATAAGACGTCCTGATTGAATTGTGGATGACGCTTAGACCGAGGAATCGTTCTGACATCTACGATTCGGCCGACGCCATATGCACGAAGAATGCCGAGGAAATCCTCTAAGGTTCGGGTTGAGTGCCCGATGGTCAGAATAGACACGAGGAAGCACCTTCAACGAAAGTCATGGAGACATGCCTTGATGACACACCCAGAGGCAGCTTCCTCATTATCAAGAAGATACGACGCGGCAAGAAACTAATAGAACTTCAGGATCACGAGGAGTCTAGGCCGATCCAAGAATGCCAGATGAATACGTACGAGTAGCCTCGACCTCAGAGATTCCGGCGGATAAGATGAAGGCGGTGCAATACAAAAGCCAACAGATCTGCCTCGCCAACATCAAGGGCAAATTTTACGCCATCAAAAACACATGCACTCACCTCGGAGGACCACTAGCCCAAGGAAAACTAGAAGACCACATAGTCGAATGTCCCTGGCATGGGTCCCGATTCGACCTCACAACCGGTGAAGTACGGAGAGGGCCAGCCCAAACTCCAGAACCAGTCTACGAGGTCAAGGTTGAAGGAACATCAATTCTCATTCGACCCAAATAGCCACCTTTCCCCATTGCTCGGCGCTCTTTCTTTATGATTCGTTGTCCAACTTGTGGTAACGATCTGGTGTATTCACCGATTCCCCCGCTGTTTCTCTGTCTAGAGCGAATGGCCGGAGACATAATCACCATCAACATCACATGCAAACCATGGATCGCAGAAAATGCATCGGCCAGAGACTTGCTAAGAATGACAGACAGGATCGAGAATCTAGCGCCAAAGCTCAATTCGTAGACCGCGAGCCTCCACCGGGCAAATCTCTCGCTGGTATTGCCCAGTTCTCTGTTACTTAAATTGCTTTATAAGGGGTCAAAATCAAAGGTCTAATTGTCGAACTTGGCTTCGCTGCAAGGTTGGATCAATCGGGAACTCGTTCTTTTTCCGTTTCAAGATAGAAACGTGATTTGTATTGTCTGACAAGGGAAGGGCTTTCATCAACATTGAGAATGTTGTTGCTTCAGTTACGCTGAAACAACGAATAGACCTAAATGCGATAGTCAGAATTTTCCCTGGGGTAGAATATCGACCCGAGCAATTCCCTGGTCTGGTCTATCGGCTGAAAAAGCCAAAGACCGCGACGCTGATATTCAGTTCCGGCAAAATGGTCTGCACAGGATCAAAATCAGAACGCCAAGCCCACAAGGCCGTGTTGAAAGTAGTTGACGAACTGAAGAAGGGCGGAATCGTAATCGTTGGCAGACCAGTAATCGTTGTCCAGAACATCGTAGCTTCCGCGGGTCTTGGAGGCACCATCGACCTAGAGAAGGTCGTTTACAGTTTGAAGAAAACAATGTACGAGCCTGAGCAGTTTCCGGGACTCATATATCGAATGGACGAACCAAAAGTGGTAATTCTGATCTTCGCTAGCGGCAAACTAGTCTGTACGGGGGCAAAGAAAGAGATCCAGGTTCACATCGCAGTCAACAAGCTGCAAGAGACCCTAGAGGCGAAAAATCTGATTATGTACGAAGGGCCCGAGAAACCCCGACTACCGCCTATCCCCACCAAACCTGCAGACTAGGCACGTTTCAATTTGTCCGTTGCATCCGTGCAATGAAGTAGCCAGCGGTACGATCGCGGTGCGGATAGAATCTGCGACAATCAGTGAAGCTCATTAGACCTGGCGACCCAACCTCTTTGAGGATAGGTTGAGTCTCAAACTCTGGATGAGACTTAAGAAATGCTGAGATAACCCGCTCGTTCTCTTCGACAGTTAGACTGCAGGTGCAATACAAAATCCTGCCCTCTTTCCCAACGAGGGGCACTACTGATTCGAGAATATGCCGCTGGAGAATCGAATAACGGTCTACNGACTGTGGAGAGAGGTGCCATTTCATTCTTGGATTCCGATCAAACACCCCAGTGCCNGTGCACGGCGGGTCAATAACGATCAGGTCGAAGCTCTCGTGCAGTCCGAGCCGAGTAGCATCACCAATCACCGGATGGGNTATCTTTACCCCAAGTCTCTGGACTTCNCGTTTCCAACCCTTCATTCTTCTATGAGAGTAGTCGACTGAAACAACCTCACCCCGGTTCTTCATCATCTGTGCGATTGCTGCGGTCTTTGCCCCTGGAGCCGCGCACAGGTCCAGGACCCTCTCACCCGGCACAGGATCCCCTGCNCTAATCGCGAGATATGAAGCAAGGTCCTGCATTTGGAAGAAACCCGATGAAAAGAATCCTGCGAAGGATGAGAGAGAACCCTTGACAATGTAAACCCCTGGGGTAGAGTCAACTCTTGTTAGGTTCTCAGCTAGAACTCCGAGTTCCTTAGGCAGAGTTGTTCTTCCCCGGTTTTTCAGAGAATTGACTCGAAGGTATCTTGGCCGCGGTCGTGACGCCAAGAGCGCGATAGCTTCACCCCGTCCGAGCATACGAAAGCAGTAACTGACCCACCACGTTGGATGATGTGTTGAAAGAGCGATTCTCTCGGAGTCTCGCATGCCAGAGAGAAGATGGGTCGGATCGAACGCTGGCAGCGTTCCGAGGAAGTATTCTAGCTTAGGAAGAAGCTCTATCGGGGCAATCGACCTGAGACTGTGCTCTAGTCGTCTTACCTGTCCCTTTGCTTCGAGTCTCAGCATAGAGAATGCTGAAAGTCGGAACAAGGCGCGCGCGCTTATGCCCATCTTCTCCTCAGGAAGTGCATTATGCACATGAACGTCGAGAATATCCTGTTCGTTTACGGTCCCCAAGACCAGCGCCAACGCCTCCCGCTTGACGCTAGCCAGACGAGGGTCCGAAGCCGCAGCGCTCTGCACGGCCTCCCTCTCACTGGCTCCCTTACCAACCAAGACCAAAGCTCGGTGAGCCAGTCTTAATTGACCTGAAGGGTCAGACTCGCGCTCACGTAGTCTAAATGCACGTTTCGATTCTTGCGGATTGTCTGCGGAAACAGCGCTACTCTTCACTGCGGCAACGGGCGTAAGAATTCGATTTTCGTGAAACCCCCTCACCAAAGTGTTGACAGGAGTCAGTTGCGGCCCGACACCTTCAGCAAGACTCTAGCTGGCACAGCATGAGAAGGCTGAATCGAAGCAACTAAGGTTTAACTTTCATGCTTCATAACACCAGGCCTCCGTTAATGTCCAGCCTCGACCAGTACATGGCAAAACCTGAGCCTGAGCCCGTGCCTCCTCCGCGACCGAGGCAGGATCCGAAGGTTCAGCTCAACTTCAGACCAAGCATCCCGCAGGAATTGTCTGAATCGTATTTCGTAGGAGCTGGCTATGATGGCGAACGACGCGCTGTGTATCTCAAACTTTACGAGCCGAAATCGCAGAAGATTCACTTCTGGTACGACAATACGGGCCACACTCCATACTGCCTCTCGAAGGAGTTGCCTGAAACGCTAGAGAAGAACCAGAGCCTCGTCAGACACCCTGGCTTTGTCAAGTTCGAGAGATCCAAGAGATTCGACGCACTAAAGGGTCAAGAGATTCCAGTCACAGTTATCTACGCTAGGGACCCTCTCTCAATTGGCGGACGACCCACCGGCTGCATCCGTGACATCATCAAAGCTTGGGAAGCTGATATCCGATACACTGAGAACTACATCTACGATCGTAGACTCGAGCCCGGAATGTCCTATTCCGTCAAGCGCGGTAACCTCGTCCCGCTTCAATCAGGAAGCAGTTCAATAAACATCCAGAGTGTCTTCGAGGAAGCTGACCCGGTCTATCAGGGCCTACTCGACCGGTGGCTTCGTTTGTTGGACTTCCCGGTACCAACTTACAGGAGAGTAGCGTTTGACATTGAGGTGCACTCGCCAATCGACACTAGAGTCCCAGACCCTCAAGATGCGGAGTACAAAGTAATCTGCGCAAGTTTCGCTTCCAACGATAATGTGAAGAAAGCCCTGATTCTGAAACGCCCAGGGCTTGATGTCGAGTCTGCTGAGGCTCCCTCGGGGCTGCTCCTGGATTTCTATGAAACCGAGGAGGAACTTCTATCCGCGATTTTCAGGGAGCTGAACGATTATCCGTTTGTCCTGACGTTTAACGGCGATGACTTCGACCTCCGATATCTCTTCCACAGAGCGGAGAAGCTTGGTTTTACCCGCGACAAGATTCCGATCGAACTAGGACGGGAATCAGCAGGGCTCAAGTATGGAATTCATTTCGACCTCTACAAGTTCTTCTTCAACAGATCAATCCAGGTCTATGCGTTCAGCGGCAAATACAGAGAATCNACTCTCGATGCCATATCGGAAGCACTACTTGACACCGGAAAGCTAGAGATCTCCACGCCTATCTCCCGCCTCTCGTACTCCGAACTGGCCGCCTACTGCTACCAAGACGCGGAGCTAGTTCTGAACCTAACCGAATTCGACGGTGAAGTGGTCATGAAACTCGTCACCGCACTGTCAAGGATTAGCTTCCTGCCAATCGAAGACATGTCACGCCAAGGGGTCTCTGGGTGGATCAGGAGCATGCTCTTCCGAGAACATCGAGTCCGAGGCTACCTCATTCCGAGATACGAAGAGATTACAGAATCGAAAGGCTCCACCAGCACAACTGCCGTAATCAGGGGCAAAAAGTACAAGGGAGGAATGGTCGTCGACCCGACTCCAGGAGTGCACTTCCAGGTAGCAGTCCTAGACTTCGCGTCGCTGTANCCNTCGATCATTAAGACTTGGAATCTTGGCTATGAGACCATCCTCTGCAACCACCATGAAGATAGAACAAACAAGATTCCCGGCACGGACCACTGGGTCTGCCGGAAGAACCGGGCGATGGAGAGCCAGCTAGTCGGATCGTTACGAGACGTCAGGATCAGATGGTACAAGCCCAGATCCAAGGAAAAATCGCTCGACCCCTCAACTCTGAGCTGGTACCAAGTTGTCCAGAACGCGCTAAAGGTCGTCCTCAACGCCAGTTACGGCGTGTTCGGAAGCGACAGGTTTTCCCTATACTGCCCGCCACTTGCCGAATCCACCGCTGCCGTTGGAAGATTCGACATCACCAGCACGATTCAGGAGGCCAAGCGTTTGGGAATTGAGGTGTTCTATGGGGACACTGACTCCCTCTTTCTCGGGACCCCGGACAAGTCGAAGCTGGACGATCTGATACACTGGTCCAAGAAGGAGCTCGGCATGGAATTGGAAGTAGACAAGAATTACCGATACGTCGCATTGAGTGAGCGAAAGAAGAACTATCTNGGCGTCCTTCCAGACAACCGCGTAGACATCAAAGGACTCACNGGCAAGAAGCGCCACACTCCAGAATTCATCAAGGCAACCTTCAACCAACTCATAGAGATTCTAGGCCAGGTCCAGACGTACCCAGACTTCGACCAAGCCCGAANCAAAATCAAGGCCCTCGTCCAAGACTCTTACAGCAAGCTTCGAAACAGGAAATACTCGATGGAGGACTTGGCGTTCAACATGATGATTGGCAAAGCGGTCGCCGGCTACACTAAGACAACGCCTCAACACGTAAAGGCCGCCCAACAGCTTACCGACAAGGGCAACGAGATCAAGGCCGGAGACCTGGTTAGTTTCGTAAAGGTGACAAGTAGCTCGGGAGTAAAACCTGTGCAACTTGCCAGCATCCATGAGATAGATGTGGAAAAGTACACTGAGTACATCCGTTCCACATTTGAACAAGTTCTCGACGCAGTAGGACTCGACTACGAAGAACTCACAGGCGCCAAGAAGCTAGAGTCGTTCTTTCCGGGACCCAGCTAGAAGCATGCTAACCATCCTTCCTGTAAAAGGAATTCCGGACATCAAGAAGGGAGACGAGCTNGGCAAAATGATCGTTGAGAAAGTCGAAGACCAAGGAGAAGTGTTTCAGCAAGGGGATATTGCCGTAATCTCCCAGAAAGTCGTGTCCAAAGCCGAGGGTAGAGTGCTACCTCTCGCGAGGGTCATCCCGTCTGAATTTGCGAAGACAATAGCCGACGAAACTGGCAAGGACCCTCGACAGGTCGAGGTCGTTTTGCGTGAGAGCAAGAAAATCATCAGAATGAAAGGGGGCCACCTGATCACCGAGACCAGTCATGGCTTCATCTGCGCCAACTCCGGAGTCGACCAGTCAAACGTCGGGACAAAACGAGACTCAGTAACACTCCTTCCACATGATTCAGATGTTTCTGCAGATAGAATCCGAAAAACCATCCATCATATGACAGGAAAGGATGTCTCGGTGATCATTACGGATACTTTCGGCCGCGCGTGGCGAATGGGCCAGGTCAACTTTGCGATAGGAGTCTCAGGCATGAAACCAATACACGACTATAGAGGGACCAAGGACATGTATCGAAGAACCCTGCAAGTCACCGAGATAGCGGTCGCAGACGAGCTGGCCTCTGCAGCCGAACTTGTAATGAACAAGGCGGACAGGGTGCCCGTCGCAATCATTCGAGGCTACAAGGCAGCCAGAGGCCGGGGCCGAGTCAAGGATCTCTTGAGACCCGAGGAGTTCGACCTCTTCCGATAGAGTGATGGACGCGTCACCTTTATTGAGAATGCAGATTATTCCGTGAAGTGACGGTGGAATAGAGTCGTGATAGATCTTCTGAAAGAAGCTCACAAGATCGAACCCGAGATCATCGAAATCCGCAGAGAGATTCATCGGAAACCCGAGCTGGCCTACAAGGAAAAAGCCACAGCAAGGCTGGTCGCTGAAAAGCTTCGAGCCTACGGGGTAGAGGTTCGGACCGGGATCGGTGGAACGGGAGTGCTCGGAATTCTAAAGGGATCCAGGAAGGGAAGGGTTGTCGGTCTGAGAGCGGACATGGATGCTCTGCCCATCGAAGAAATGGCTGACGTCGATTTCAGATCGAAGGAGAAGGGAGTGATGCATGCTTGTGGCCACGATACTCATGTAGCAATGCTACTCGGAACCGCCAGACTACTCGCCAATCACAAGGAAGATCTTGCTGGAACGGTGAAGTTCTTCTTTCAACCAGCGGAAGAGCACGGAGGCAGGGGAGGAGCGAAGCCGATGATTGAGGANGGAGTGATGGAGAATCCGAAAGTCGACTTTGTCTTTGGCCTCCATATTGACGGTGACTTGGAGTCAGGAGTCCTCGCCTTCAGAGGCGGACCCGCGATGGCCGCACCAGATTCGTTCGAGATCAGAATTTCTGGACGTGGAGGCCATGGAGCATATCCTCAGCATACAATTGATCCAATCTATGTCGCCGCACAATTGCTGATCGCGCTCCAAGGAGTCTCAGGCCGGATGATCGATCCGATCCAGCCAATCGTCATCAGCGTCGGAAGCGTTCACTCAGGCACTAAGGAGAACATCATACCTGACCAAGCAATCCTGAACGGCACGATAAGAACGCTTGATGAAGTCACCAGGAAGAGAGCCAAGGCCAAAGTGACTGAAGTGGCAAAAGGAGTCTGTCGAGCATTCGGCGCGAAAGGTGAGGTACAATTCGAGAAGGACGCATATCCCGTGATGGTGAACGATGAAAAGGTGACCGAGAAAGCCAAGAATATTCTGAAAAAGCTGCCCGGCACCAAGGTCAAGCTCCGGGCCCTCCAACTTGGAGGAGAAGACTTCTCTAGATTCCTCCACGAAGCCCCTGGCACATTCTACTTCCTCGGAACGAAGAACCCGGCTAAAGGCTGCATCTATCACAACCACAGCCCAAGATTCAAGGTCGACGAAGATGTTCTCAAGGTCGGGTCAGCCTCGCTCGCCCAATTAGCGATCGAGTTCACCAAACTGATCTAGTGCAAAAGGTTGGAGACCAAACCCTTTTCTTCCGTTGGATCTCGCTGAACATCGAGTCTGAATCTATGACCCGAGAGATCAGAGTAGCAATCGCCGGCGTGGGCAACAGTGCCTCAAGTCTAGTCCAAGGAATAGAATACTACCGACAACAGAAGAAAACCATCGGGCTAGCCCGACCCAAGATCGGACCCTACTCTGTTTCCGACATCCATATCGTCGCAGCTTTCGACATAGACAAACGCAAAGTAGGCAAGGACCTATCCGAAGCAATCTTCCAGGAACCAAACAACACGCGCAAGTTCGTCCAGCCTCGAAACCTTGGAGTTGAGGTTCAGATGGCTCAGCCCCTCGATGGCGTTTCCCCCATCGCGGGAGAGAAGATACTCGTCAGCGATTCCAAACCAAGCAACACGGCCAATACTCTGACGGACTCAAAGCCAGAAGTATTGGTGAATCTGACGCCGACCGGCGCGTCAAAAGCGAGTCAAATGTATGCCCAAGCCGCCCTACAGTCCAAGAGCGCTTTCATCAATGCTACCCCGGCACGAATCGCCTCCAACAGTACTTGGCAGTCTAGGTATCGGAAAAAGAAGATTCCACTCGCGGGAGATGATGTAATGGACCAGATCGGATCAACAATCCTGCACAGAAACGTCCTCGAACTGCTGGTGGAGCGTGGCATACGAATCGGTGAGACCTACCAGCTCGATATCGGAGGAGGAACCGAATCGGAACTTTCCTTGGACAAGAAGCGGTATGAGATCAAGAGAAACATAAAAACCTCCGCCGTCGCAGCAGCGGTGCCCTACCAGTTCCCGATAGTGGCAGGCTCTTCTGACTTTGTCGATTTCATGGAGAACCGCCGAACAAGCTACTTCAACATCAGAGGCGAATACTTTGGCGGAACAGAGTTCTCTCTTGACATGAGAATGTCACTAGAAGATGGACCGGCATGCGCGGCAATAGTGACAGACGTTATCAGAATGACAAAACTAGCTTGGGATCATGGACAGACTGGACCACTCATCACGATCTCTGCATACGGATTCAAGGCTCCACCGAAACGAATACCAGACCAAACCCTTAAGGAAGAGATAGCTTCTCTTACGAAAGGCACAAAGCACACTTGAGGCAGCGCGTCCGCAGCAACAGTGCTTTTCGCGAAAATATTTTATCGGCCTCAAGGAACAACTTCAGCAGAATCATACTCGCCCTCGATCTTCAGGATTCAACCCAGAGCCAACTGCTTCTTACAGGCAAGAACCTAATCGAAAAAACCGCACCATACATCTGCGCGATCAAACTCGGCCGCCAGACTGTTCTGAACTTAGGAATGCAGAAGACGCGGACCCTAATCGCGGCCTCACACGCCAACGAGCTACCCTGCATAATCGATGATAAGCTCGGAGATATTGACGAGACAAACTCGGCCATAACCAAAGCTTACTTCGAGCTCGGCTTTGATGGAATAATCGTCAATCCCATCGCGGGCTGGAAGGGGGGACTGGAACCAGTCTTCAAGCTCGCCCACAACGCTGGAAAGGGAGTCATAGTCCTCGTATACATGAGCAACCCCGGCGCAACAGAAGCATACGGACAACTCGTGCTTCGAAACTCCCACGGGAAACCTAAGGCCCAGTACGAGATTTTCGCTGAGAAAGCAGATCTATGGGGAGCCGACGGGGCTGTCGTCGGTGGAAACAGGCCCGATATCGTAGAGAAGGTGAGGGCAAAGCTTCACAACGGCATACACATCTACTCGCCCGGAATCGGCACTCAAGGCGGCAAAGTTCTTCAAGCATCAAATGCAGGCTCAGACTTTTTCATAATTGGCAGATCAATAACCCGATCCAATGATCCCGAGCGCGCCGCGCACAATTTTGCACGACAATCAGTAAGCTAGACGTTCTCAGCCCTGGCTAGTATGCCATAGCTCTCGACGAAGAAGGTCCCTAACAGCCGCCCGTATGGCATCGCTCCTGCTATGGTAGATTCCGGCTTTGACCAGCTGATCCACGTCGGTGATCAGCTTCTCGGGAAGTTTCACCGTGACAAGCTTCAAAGAATCAACTCGACAACAAAGGTCAGATGGGACTGCGCCCCTCAGGATAGCGAATAAGCGTTTCGGACACTCCTATTCGAAAACGTATTTATCCCGAGGCGGGATAGCGTCTCTCGACGATTATGGGCGGCGCAAAGAAGAGAAGCATGGCTCAGATGGAAAAGACCCAGGACCAGCCGGACAAGGGAAAGGAGGAATCTGGTGGACAACCAAAGAAAGGTGGCAAGGCTAAGACTGTTGCAGAGAAAAGGTCGCGAGGCCTCCAAGCACCTGACATGAATGATCCAAAGTTTCTCGGCGAAGTTGGAAAGATGAGCGCTATCACGCCCTACAGCCTTGCAAGCCAGTTCAATGTAAAACTCAGCGTCGCCAAGGATCTGCTCGAAGAGCTCGAGAGAAGAAAACTAGTAACTCTCGTCGGGGGCAACGCGAGGATCAGAATCTACCAGCCCGCCGCAGCCTAACCCTTCCGAATCGTTACAATGGTCCCTTCCTTTACGTTCCTAAACAGATCCAACCCCTCAGTAATCCTTCCCAGTTTGTTCACCGGACTGTAGGGCTTGGTCGGACCGTAAAACACACAGACGGCAACGCCCATCGGCCAGTACGCTATGCTCCCAACATCAACACTACTCTTCGGATTCTCGCTAGGCGCCTTTACCGAGACCTGAAAGTATACTTCTTCACCGTAACGGACGANCCTGCCGCCGATGGGAAGACTTCGCAAAAGGGCGTCAGCAGTGCGAGGACTAGCAAATCTGTGAAATTCTCCAGCGGCATCCCCCACACCCTCGATTGAAAAAATGACTTTAGGACGGGAGACTTCNGACGCTGGAATACGAGACAAGATCAATCAAGCAATGGTCTTGCGAAGCGTCTCCGAAACATAGTCCATCTCTTCCTCGCCGAGGCGCGGGTGGACGGGCAGTGAGAAGACTTGGCGTGAAGCCTTCTCGGTCTCAGGGAGCCGGCCTCTCCTCGCCAGATTGGATTCGCGATAGAAGGGAGTGGAGTGCACGGGAGTTGAATAGTAGACCGCCGCCTCAATATTCTTGTTCCATAACTTGTCAACGATCTTGTTCCGCTTCGCTGCGTTAACTCCTCGCAATCTCACGGTATACACGTACCAAGCGTGTTTACGTCCCTCCGGTTCTTTTGGCAGAATTAGCTTTCCGGTCATTTCCAGCTTCTGTGTAGCTGACTCGGCATTCTTCCGCCTCCGCTCTAGGAAACCTGGGAGCTTCTTCAGCTGAGCCTGCCCAATAGCAGCAGCAATCTCTGTCATGTGATAATTATGGCCGAGCCTCACAGTCCAGTAAGGTCGCTGTTCACCGTGGGAGCGGATCATCCGGAGAGCCTGAGCATGCTCNTCATCATTCGTCGTAATCATACCGCCCTCCCCCGTCGTCAAGTTCTTAGCAGCGTAGAAGCTGAAAACAGTCATATCAGAAACAGACCCAACCCTCTTACCATCGTACTGCGCACCATGGGCTTGGGCCGCGTCCTCAATCACGNTCATGCCCTTACTCCTAGCTAGGTCGGTCGTAGNCTTCAGATCCGANGGCAATCCAAAGAGGTCAGTCGGAATAATCGCCTTAGTCCTCCTTGTCACAACTTCCTCAACACTATCATTCCTCAGGCAGAAGGTATCCTTGTCAATGTCCGCGAAGACGGGCGTGGCTCCTGCGAGAACAATAGCGTTGACTGCGCCCACGAATGTGAAAGAAGGAACTATGACCTCGTCGCCAGGCCCGACTTCAGCGGCGAGCAATGCGGCGTGGAGAGCCGCCGTTCCATTCACCACCGCGATCGCGTGTCTGGCCCCGACATACTTGGCGAAGCTCCTCTCGAACTCAAGAACACGAGGACCCATCCCACTCTTGTCGGTTAGGACTCCGCTTCGGAGAACCTCGACCGCCGAGTCGATCTCTTCTTTTCCGAGAAATGGCTGATTGATTCTGATAAGCTCTCGCAACTATGAGAATCTCCGATTCTCAGCATCGTTCAAAGGAATACTCTAAAAGAGTTCTCTATCAGAAATGGNCGACGAAATCGATCTGAAAAGAGTTCGTTTCTCAACGGAAAGCACCAGTCANAAGGATCAAACGATATACGGATCGTGTCATGGCACAGAGACACGTTATNCTCAAACTAGTTTCANCATTAGTGCCCACCGACCAGACAGGAGCTCAGGCGACGAGCAGACGATTGTAGAGAATTCTATACNGCCGAAACTAGCAGATCGTCATGCAAGAGCATCGCTGATTAGCAGACCGGGCGACAACGGTCCGCATTGTTGCTGCGACGAATGCGGGGAAGGGTTTCGAATTCCGAGCTTTGATATGAGATCCTCTCAATTGACAGTAATAACACGTCCACTTTTTTTCCCGCAAAGAAACCCAGTCTACATTTGACGCCTGAACCACTGATCTAAAAGGGCTGAAATGAAGCTGGATTCTGCTGATTGGTTCTCAGATTCCCCGAAGTATCGATTGCTTCCGGTTTCAAGGTTCCTCCGGTTGCCAAAATTTATATCGCGCGCGTTTTGTCTCGCTGGAATCGCAATAGAGGAGCAAGGGGAAGATTGTCTGCAGAACTGACAGGCCAGCAAGTAATTATTCTAAAAGAAGGAACATCCAGATCTAGAGGAAGGGACGCCCAAAAGGCAAACATCGTCGCCGCGAAAATAATCGCAGAATCAATNAAAACATCTCTCGGACCCAAGGGCATGGACAAAATGCTCGTCGACGGGTTCGGCGACGTCACCATCACAAACGACGGGGCCACAATACTGGACGAAATGGAGGTCCAACATCCAGCCGCCAAAATGATGGTCGAAGTAGCAAAAACCCAAGACGATGAAGTAGGCGACGGCACTACAACATCTGTCGTCGTCGCAGGAGAACTATTGAAGAGGGCTGAAGATCTTCTCGACCAAGACCTACACCCGACCGTAATCGTTGACGGTTATCGCATCGCTTCCGAGAAGGCTCTGGAGATTCTTGACCGGATCGCGATGAAAGTAGATCCGACAGACAAAGCGATGCTGAAGAAGATAGCCACGGTGTCACTGGCCAGTAAGCTGCTCGCCGAATACGAGCAAATCGCGGAACTTGCAGTTACCGCAGTTCTTCAGGTGGCAGAGAAAGCCGAAGAAGGTGGCTACAGAGTGGACATTGACGACATCAAGGTGGAGAAGAAGCCTGGAGAATCGCTTCTTGATACAGTCCTGATCAAGGGCATCGTACTGGACAAGGAGGTTGTCCATCCTGGAATGCCCAAGAGAATTGAAGACGCCAAGATTGCCCTCGTTGACTCTCCGCTTGAGGTTGAGAAGACCGAGTTTGATGCGAAGATAAACATCGAGAATCCTGAGCAGATGAAATCATTCCTCGACGAGGAGGAGAAGATGCTGAAAGATATGGTGGAAAAAGTCGCGGGCGCAGGCGCTAACGTATTGCTGTGTGAGAAAGGGATCGATGATGTGGCACAGCACTATCTCGCAAAGAAGGGAATTCTCGCGGTTCGCAGAGTGAAACAGTCAGACATTGAGAAACTGGTGAAAGCTACCGGTGCGAAGATAGTCAGCAACCTTGATGATCTGAAAGCGGGCGATTTGGGCAAAGCCGCATTGGTGGAAGAGAGGAAGATCGGAGACGACAAGATGACCTTCGTCGAGGGAGCAAAGAACCCGAAGGCCGTGACGATTCTCGTTCGAGGCGGAAGCGAGAGACTAGTCGACGAGGCCGAGAGATCAATTCACGACGCATTATGCGTCGTGCGAGATGTGGTTAGAGACCCTCGAATCGTAGGAGGGGGAGGCGCTCCTGAGGCGGAGATAGCCAAGCAACTCAGAGAATTCGCCCAGAAACAGGAAGGAAAGGAACAGCTGGCCGTCTTGGCTTTCGCCAACGGATTGGAAGCAGTGCCAGTAGCTCTGGCAGAGAACGCAGGACTCGATCCGATCGACATCATGGTGCAGCTCCGAGCAGCACACGAGAAAGGACAGACTTGGTATGGTGTTGACGTCTTCGAGGGTAAGGCTGCAGATTTGAAGGAGAAGGGCGTGCTTGAGCCTCACGGCGTAAAGATGCAAGTCATAAAATCCGCGTCTGAAGCTGCAGGAATGATCCTGAAAATAGATGACGTTATAGCGTCAGCAAAATCGAAGGACTCTCCGGGACCTCCGAAACACAACGGAGAAGGTGGCGAAGAGGGAGCAAGTGAGTACTAGAGAGCCCGACAATATTGAGATCGGGCCCCCTAAGCTCACACGCTTCGAAAGAGCAAGGGTCGTAGGCGCGCGCGCGCTCCAAGTCTCAATGGGCGCACCAGTACTATTGGATCTCAAAGACCCCACACTCTCACCCATCGACATCGCAATCATGGAGCTGGAGGAAGGAGTCCTACCTATAAGCATCCGGNGAGCCCTCCCAGACGGGACAAGCCAGAACATCCCCCTCAAATGGCTGCTCCGCCCTGAGGAAGAGANAAAGCTCAGGGGAAAGAAAGAAGACTCGTAAGCTTGCAGCTCAGTGCCAGATTAGAACTTGGAACCAGTCGACAAGGACGACGCCTTCTCGTGGAAGGCAGCAACTATCATCATGCTACTATTCTCCCTGCTCGCCTTGACAATGACGCTCTTGGGAATGAACCCGTTCTCGTTACTGTTCAACGTCGCGCTAGTCTACTTACCGACAGTAATCCTGCTCGGGTCTACAGTATTCGAGAGAACCAAACACGCTTCGTAGACGATCGATGTCTCTATGAGGGAACGCCTGAGGGCGCAGCGTAGGGCAACCGAACGCTCATCAGAAAGGCGTCGGCTCCGTCATGATAGTAGTGCGAAACTGTTCGAACCGTATCGAACCCCATATCCTTGTACAGCTTAACGGCCTCCTCATTGGCGGTTCGGACCTCTAGGAAGCATTCCTCGCCTCCATGCAATTCTAGCGCTTTCATAGCAGAGACTACGAGTTCTCTGCCTATGCCTCTTCTTCGGAATTCCGGCATCACAGCTACGGAGACGACGTGTCCTTTTCGGACCATCCTGAATCGTCGAAGGTCNGAGAATCCGAANTCGAGCCTGCACATGATGTATCCCACTACCCGGTTCTCGCGCTCTGCGACGATGAAGGCTTCAGGGCAGCTCTTGTAGACCTCCATGAAGAAGTACGCACTGTAGTTTTCCGGAAGACAGACCCTGTTTATCTCGACAACCGACGAGAGATCGTCTGGTCTAAAGGGCCGCAGAAGATAAGGCGCTTCCAGCAACGAGCCTCTGCTCTAAAAGAAAACTTCTGATCCTATAATATCTTGTCCTCGAATTCGCGACTAGGGATCGCGGTTGACAACACGTTTAAATCGCTCAGAACTCGGCTGCGACTAAAACGGCGATTTTTAGGAATGAGTGACGTTCCGCAAACNCAACCCCACCCAGCCGCTGACCTGAATTTCGCCTCGTACACCGGGCCATCTCTAGAGACAATCAAGTCGATCGTCGCNTCACAATTCCAGGTCAAGGACGCATTTCTCGATCCCTATGGCATCCCGACAATTCTCGTCGCAGCAGAACAGACGCGAGAGAAGTTCAAGAATATTGTAGAACAGCTCAGACCTCAAGGCCTGCTTGGAGCAATACGCGCGACGGGAGACACGCTAACAATCAAAGTCTTCCAAAAACCCCAGATAAGACCCTCCCGACGAACCATCAACCTGGGGCTCTTCCTGGCTACCGTTGTCACTGTGACGGTTGCGGGCTATTTTCTTTGGACTGGAGCANTCAGTGGGTCCCAATCGCTTCAGGCCCGGTACAATCTCATAGTTTCGCCGGGCGCGAGCCCGTACCTTGAGGCTGCGGCCTTTGCCGTGGGACTTCTTGCCATAATCGGTCTTCACGAATTCGGCCANAAGGCAGCTACAACATACCACAAACTAGACGCGACTTTTCCTTATTTCATTCCAGGTCCTCCTCCCATTGGCACATTCGGAGCCCTCATTTCTCTNAAGGGACCACCNGCGAATAGAGATCAACTGTTCGATTTGGGTCTAAGTGGCCCTGTTGTCGGCTTTGCAGTGACTATGATCGTTGGTGCCATTAGCATGCTCTTTGGACCAGCGCTCACTCCTGCAAAATTATCCCAGCTAAACAGCTGGAATGCTACTTGCAGTGCGCAACTAGGTGTTGGAACTTGCTTCTCTGGCTCAGGCTTTCCAGATCAACCCCTCATTCTAGTGCTACTCTNCAACTTGACTGGATACATCAACCCCAACATCATTATCGACCAACAACTCTTCTTTGCTGCTAAGATTGGCGCGCTCCTAACATTTCTCAATATCGTGCCGGCATGGCAGCTCGACGGAGGCCACATCTCGAGAGCGGTCTTCGGACCCAGCGGACATAGGATTGCGACATTCGCTGGCCTGATCTTGCTTTTGGCTTCAGGATTTTGGGCGTTCGCCCTTCTAGTGCTAGTGATGATGGCGTTCTCCCGCAGAGGATTCGCTGGAGTGGAACCACTCGATGACGTAAGCCCGGTTAGCAACTCAAGAAAGATTCTCTACATTCTTGGAATTGCAATGCTCGTGCTGACCTTTGCAAACTCGCCACTATAGGGCACGGCAGTCAGATCCATCCTACTTTGTCGCCCGCGTGATAGTCGAGACTCTGAGACAGACGAGCAATAATCAAGTAATCAGTATTACCCGGATCGCTGATCGAGCGAAGACCACAACGGAACAAGTTGGCCACATTCTCGGCCAGTTTTTGAAGTTCGAGGACCAATCAGGCGCACAACTCACCAACTCAACTCGCTTCGAGTTGGCGTTCGAGGCTGTCAGGCATGGAGCGCTTCAGCAAGTGGCCCGAGCCTTGACCTGGCAGGAATTCGAGGGGTTTAGCGAGGAATGCATGCAAAGTGTTGGATTTGATACCCAGAAAGGGATCATCTTGAAGGAGGATTCTAGGAGATGGCAGATCGATGTGATCGCAAAGAAGGGTCCGATGATTCTCGCGGTGGACTGTAAACACTGGGAATCTCCAGGCTATGTCTCAAAGCTTAGCAGAGCCGCTGAGCATCAAAAGCGAGCAGTCCAAGCACTTATCCGGCAAATGAAGGCAAGAGGAGATATTGGGAGAGAAGGAGTCTCGGCTCTGCCCATCATTCTCACTCTCTTCGAACCTCGCTCGCGGTTAGTAGATGGGGTCGTCGTTGTCTCGGTTGAGCAGTTTGCTGATTTTCTTGAGAGAGTATCACCGTACTCGTCGGAACTACCNTTCATACCAGCGCGGGACGTAGCNAAAAGCTCTATCAGCTNAAGCATGAACGTCGAAGCTGGTCTGAAATGAACGTCGCCGTGGTTGGAGCCGGAACAATGGGGTCCGGAATAGCNTATGTGTCAGCTGCATCGGGTCACAGTGTCGTTGTTGTCGAACAGGACCAGAAGCTTCTCGACTCTGGAATGAAGAGAGTCGAAGAAAGCATCCAGCGAGCCATCGCTCGCGGCCACATAGCCAAAGATCAGGCTTCTACAATTAACACGAAACTGAGCGGTACGCTGGATTTCAACGCAGCCTGTAAANGGGCGAATCTNGTAATCGAAGCAGTCTTTGAAGACCCTCTAGTTAAAGAGAAGGTCTTTGCAACGATAGACAAGTTCTCTCCGAAGGAAGCAGTCCTAGCATCTAACACATCATCGATAAGCATAACGCGTCTCGCACGCGCTACTCATAGACCGGACCGAGTCTTGGGACTCCACTTTTTCAATCCAGTCCCGACAATGAAGCTAGTCGAATTAATCAAAGGAAGCCAGACTTCCGAGTCAACCGTCAAGACGGCACGAGGTTTCGTCGAATCACTAGGGAAGACAGTTGTGCAATCGCTCGACAGGACCGGATTCATCGTCAACAAAGCATTGATGCCNTTTCTCAATGAGAGCATCAAACTCCTTGAAGGAAGCGTTGCATCGCGGGAAGACATTGACAAGGCGTTCATGCTGGGGACAAATCATCCAATGGGTCCTCTACAATTGTCAGATTTCATCGGCGTTGACGTGGTCTACCAGACCCTCAAAGTCCTGGAGAACGAGTATGGCGACTGCTTCAAAGCGACCCCTCTGCTTGAGAAGATGGTTAAAGAGGGAAGACTAGGCCGGAAGACCGGGAAGGGCTTCTATGACTACTGACGATACTCCGACTCTTAACGAAACGTCGAAGCGGTTGACAGAAGTGATCCTGAAGGGCGATGATCAAGACGCCGCACGTATCGCAGGAGAAATCGCCNGTGGAAGAGCGGAAACAAATGACGTCGTGGACACCATCTCGGAGACGATGAATATTGTCTCTGACCTGCACGAAGTCGAAAGGTATACTGTTCAACAAGTTGAAAGTTGCGAGCGCGCAGCAGAGAGGGCCCTCAACGCTATCAGGCCTAGACTCAAAGTGGAGCAGCGACGAATCTCTGGCCGAGTGATGGTCACATCTCTCCACGGAGATCCCCACACGTTCGACAAAACACTTCTTCTGACCATGCTGGAGATGGGAGGATTCTCAGCGCTAGACGGAGGCGAGGAACTGTCTCCCGAAGACATCGTGAGAAACGTAAAGGCTGTCAAACCAGATGTAATCGCGATTCCGCTCGTGACCGCATCAGCGGTGAACAATCTACTGCGCACAAGATCCCTTTTGGCGAACTCAGGCGCTAAGACCAAGCTCGTCACATATGGAAGAGGAGTAGCGAAACTCCCAGTCGATTCTCAACTCAGCGCTGTAGAAGAAGACTCTCTAAGCATCTTGAGCAGAATAGCCGAGATTCTGATAGCGCTGTAGGCTACTTCTTTCTCCTCAGAGCCAACATCAGATTACGAGTCCCCTTCACCCTCCAGAGCAGCAGCCCTGAGACGACGGTTGAGGAGAAGGCCGCCGAGAGCTGGGACACCACGAACTTGACTGAATAATCCATCCTCGCTAACCCGAATGACCAAGTGTAGAAGTTGATCGCAGTCTGTCTCAATGATGGAATAGAATTCGAAGCTGACGCTATCGCGTTGACGAACCAGCTTGACTCGACGATGTACGGCGTGAAGAGAACGATAGTAAACGGCGTCAGAACGATTGCGGCAGCCTTAACCATCCTCAGCGGATACAGGATCCTTCGGACTCGTCTATCAGGACCCGCCATCACGTACGCTGTGTTCTCGAACACGTTCATCCAGAGAGTTAGAAGCACAATCGCGTTCGCCAACGAGAAGAAAAGTGCTATAGAGAGTGGGATCTTCAGCGCTCCGAGAGGGATGGTGAACGCTTCATCCATCATGCCACGGCTCACCATGTAGTCGAAGTAGAGCAGCTCGATACCGACCGCGATTGCCGCGAAGACGATGGCTGGCATCCAGCCTCGCAATATCTCCCAGCGGAGAAACATGCGCTTGTAAGTGGTAGTGCCCGAGGCCACGGCCAACACGTGAAGATACCACGAATGTTGAGTGGTTAAAAACCCGATGGCTCGCGTAACCCTGTCATTTCCCCTAGAGTTACGGGACCTTAGTCTATACCTGGACCGCCACCGNTGAATAACGTGCGTTGAGTGCACGGTCCGCNGAGGTTTCACGGTCAAGAGAAACGCGTGATCGGATGGTTGAACAAAGGAAGATGGATACTGGTAGCCCTTGCTCTAGTACTCCTAGCATCAATCACGAGTTCTGGATACGCAGGAGCTCCCAGCCCCCAAGAAAACCTGAGTCTCTACGCGGGAAACAAGCTCATCATAAGCTCCACCCAGCAGACTATCAAGTCAGTCTTCGTCAGAGGCAACCTCACAGCAGCAAAAGTCTCGAATGTAAACTATCCCGCCAAGGACTTCACCCTGACGACAAACTCAACCCAACTCTACACTCTGAACATCTGGCTCTCGTACCCGAGCAACTACACGACCGCGATCATAATCAATGATCCCGTTGCCGCCTCGAATAGCCAGTACACCTCCTACTACGTGTCTGCGGGAGACCTGAATCTTACAATATTCGCAGCGTTCCAGCCTGCACCAAGCAATGGCGAAGGCGTCCCTCTGAGCTGGTCAGCGTTCTTCGGCTGGTTCAGCCAGTTCGGCAACGCCTTCCCTCTCTGGATCAAGATACTCTACACAATACTCGGAGCCCAGTTCGCCTTCGTAGGTTACCGGTGGATAAGGTTCGAGGATGAAAAGAGAAGGATCGAGGGCCACCTTCCCCCTCTTGACCGAGGCAATAGAATCTACCTATGGATCGATGTAGTTTTCAGAACCCTGCTCGCTGGCTTCATCATCAGCCTCGTCTTAATGCTAGGCGAGACCGTCATCATTACGGTAGCACAGTATCTGTTCTTCGTCACTCTCAACCTCTTCCCTCTAGTCGACCTCTTCTCGCTCTTCTTCGTCGCAGTACTCGGACTCATCATTTACCTCGCTCGAGAGGGACTAGACAAGTTCCTTGATCTAAAGCCGATGATGGAGGATTAAGAATTGAAGAATCAGCGACGATTAGCGTCAAACGACGACCAACTCTCCGAGTTCCTCTTCGGCTCAGNGAGACCCTGGTGGGACCGCCGACCATGGCTNAGNCGAGTCTTCCTCATTCCGCTCCGATCAATCGACAAGTCCTACGGCAGATGGAGCAAGGCGAGAGTATCACCCAGACGATTCCGAAAGATCCAGGAGAGGCTCGACCGAGAATATCCGCCGGACAAGTTCTCCCCTTCAAATCTCATCGGCAGAGACAGAGAGTTCAACCTTCTACTAGACTCCTTCAGACTCCACGTACTGCGTCATCCATCGTTGACCAAGTATTTTGGCAGAGAGGAACTACCCAAAGCGGTCTGTCTCGCTGGAGATAGCGGAACAGGCAAGACCTTCCTAACAATGGTATCATTACGAGAGATGCTCTTGGAAGGCTACCGGAGTGGGGTCCTGGTCACCCCAGTGATTCTGAAGGGGTCTGATGTTTACTCTGAATTCTACGGGAAGAGTACTCGACAACTCGGCCGATTTTTGGACTATGCGAGCTCCGTTCCTTCTNTTGTCTACATTGATGAGTTCCAGAGTTTTGGTCGAAAGGTTCGTGGAGAGACGGGAGCCGAGATAGAGGATACCAGAATTCAGGATGAATTGAATCGCTGGCTTGACAAGATCGTTAGCGGGAAGTCTCGAACAATGGTAATCGTTGCCACGAACGCGTATGAGAAGATCAGGGAAGATATTCGTCGAAGACTATCAAAGGTCAGCCTAAATGACGGAGTGACTCGCGAGATGCTGCTGGCGGTAGTGAACGACTCTCTGAAGAGAGAAGGATGGGTCAATCTCAAGGCTGACGATCTTCTTGATCTGATGGAGAGAGAAGTGACTATTAGGCGACGAGCCTCGCTAACACCTAGCGACATCCAAGAAATCTTCCGAGAAGTCAGGAAGTCAAAGGAGGCACCATTGCGAGAAAGGATCAGGGAGTCGATGACAGATCTCCGAACCATCGAACGGCCCAAGATCTCAGCAGGAATCGAAGATTTTGCGGCGGCCTCACGGAACGTGAAACTCTACTCGGAGCAGGAGAAATCGCAAGAAGTAGTGGATGCCGTTTATGTGATGAAGCCCAAGGTCAGTCGGGAAGACCTTGGAGGCCTTCACGATGTGAAGAATAAGGTCCTCAACCACATCGCCCTCGCCTTCAATCCCTCGATGAGAGAACTGGGCCACCAGTCGAATCCACGATTCTTCCTTCTCGGACCACCCGGGACAGGGAAGACGCTATTGGCGATGGTGGCAGCTGCGGAGAACAACGTGGGGTTCATCAAAGTCCGGGGAGGCGAACTGATGAGTGGTGCAAACTACATGGGAGACCCGGAGAAACGGATTAAGGATCTTTTCGGAATGGTCCGCCAGAAGAGCCCGTGCATCCTGCTCCTCGATGAGGCTGATGCTATCTTCTGGGGAGGCGATCCCTCCAGCAATAAGATACTGGCACAAGTAAAAGCGGAACTTAGCGAACTCCGGCCAGAAGACAGAGTAGTGGTCATTGCGACCTCGAACAAAGAGCAACTCATTGATCAGGCTACACGGGACCGGTTTGAGCCGAACATATTCTACATCCATCCACCGCTGAACGACGCTGAATGGAATGAGGTTGTAGCGATTCACCTCAGGAAGATGCAACCGTACCTCCATCCCGAGGTCGATGCCGCCAAGATAACGAAGATGTTCAGGAGACAACGAGTGCTCAGCCCTCGGGGAGTCGCAGAAACAGTCTCTGAGGCTCACCGGCTCTGGGCGTCCGAAATCGCAGCCGCGAGAGGCATCACTGATGCAGGAGCTTCAGAGTCAGCGGTCCACAATATTACAACGAAGTATGAGGAGGATCTGGATAGACTGAAGGAAGTTCTTGGCATCTATCAACAGGAAGGCACCGTTCTCAAACAGGACCANGTTAGCCAGGATGATTACAAGCTCCGGCTGTTCCATTTCCAGAGAGCAATATCCAGCCTCGAATCACTCGAAGACAAGGAGCATCGGGAGATTGCAGAGGCGCTCATACTCTCGCAAGCCCTGCCCGGTGTTACGTACGGTCTCTATACGAGCGAGAGAGGGTCAGGAGGTATACTGACCATTCAGTGTAATGTTCGGCCCGCCAATTCAGGCGAGAGACATGTCTCCGTAACCGGCCAGGCCAGCTCCATGATCATGGGGCAGACGTTCGTCCCAGATCACTCCGTGATAGAGAGTGCCGAGAATGCTGTTGAAGCAGTAAAGTCCTGGCTCTGGTCCCGGACCCGAGTCGACCTTTCAAAGTATCACGTGCACTTCCAGATCAGAAGCATCCTAGAAGGAGCACCCGGAGCCGGAGTATCGGGTCCGAGCGCGGGCTACGCCATGCTGAACGCGTTGATCTCTGAACTCTCTAACACTCCGATAATCCAGTCGAAAGTGATGACTGGAACAATAGGCCTGAAGATGGATGTAGGCCCAGTGGGAGGGCTAGGTGGTCGGGGTCGAGAAGCAGGGAAGCTCGTTGGCATACTCAAGGCTGAGAAGGTGAAGATTACAGACCTTCTGGTTCCCGACTCCAACTATCGCAGTGCTAAGGACGAGATGAAGATGGTTCAAGATGAAGGAATCATCGTCCACCCTATCACCAACGCGCAGGATGGCTGGCCGATTCTGTTCGGGCTAACAGGCGAAGAGCTTGCGAAGAAGATCCGCGCAGCCCTCGTTGACCGCGAATCCCTGGTTGACCTAGAATCGAACTCATCTCGATTCCTAGGAACCGGCCAATCATAGATGTCTCCACACGGGG
>JGI25390J43892_10000008_pt1 | contig 28715 bp, 26 predicted proteins | sample GraSoi013_2_20cm_FD_43892 | JGI IMG/M metagenome (IMG submission 43892) | reverse complement strand
CCTTTCCTGTACAAGTATGGCTATGACGGTCCAATCTACTGTTCAGAGCCCACACAAGTACTCATGACTCTGCACCAGCTTGACTACCTCGACGTCCACAGCAGAGAAGGAGAACACTCGCCCTTCGACCAGAAAGACGTGAGAGAAGTGGTGACGCACACTATCCCATTAAGGTACAATGTTGTGACCGATGTAGCTCCAGATATCAAGCTGACACTGCACAACGCAGGGCACATCCTTGGCAGTTCCATCGTACACCTTCACATTGGCGAAGGCCTCCACAACATCGTCTACAGTGCCGACTTCAAGTTTGGAAGAACAATGATGCTGGACCCAGCCATGGCCCAATTCCCCAGAGCAGAAACCTTGATCATCGAAAGCACCTACGGAGGCCCCGACGACATCATGCCTGACCGTGAAGGGGTCGAAGGGAGACTCGTCAGCATAGTCAACGAAACAGTCGAAAAGAACGGAAAAGTTCTCATCCCAGTCCCGGCAGTAGGTCGAGCCCAAGAAATAATGCTGGTCTTGGACGCCTACATGAAAAACGGCGCCCTACGGGAACTACCCGTCTACATTGAAGGAATGGTTAACGAGGCGACCGCGATACACACAGCATTCCCCGAGTATCTTGTCAGAGACATAAAAGAACAAATTCTCCATCAGGACTTGAACCCCTTCCAATCCGAATACTTCCATCCAGTCACTCATCCAGGCGACAGAGACGAGATAGTCGCAGGTGGACCTTGCGTCATAATAGCGACATCAGGAATGCTCGAGGGTGGACCCGCTATCGACTACTTCAGACGACTAGCGCCGGACCCGAGAAACACTCTCGCGTACGTTAGCTACCAAGTCGAAGGAACCCTCGGAAACCGAATCAAGAACGGTCTGAAAGAAGTATCCCTCTTCGGCCCTGATGGCAAGATAGAAATGGTGAAGTGCGACATGCGAGTCGAATCGATAGAAGGATTCTCAGGACACTCAGACCGGAACCAGCTTCTGGGTTTCATAAAACGAATGATGCCCAAACCCACAAGAATCATTGTCAACCACGGCGAGAGAAGAAAGTCTGAACTGTTTGCTCAGAACGTCAATCGCATCTTCGGCATCAAAACAGTCGTGCCTGACGTGCTAGAGTCGCTGAGACTCCGCTAGCTAGTCCCGGGCAAGGTCTCCTTCTGCAATGGCACCGCAGGAATGGCAGATTCAGGACTGGCGGTTTCCCGGCGCCATATCTTGACGCCAGGCGGAGTGATTACAATACGCTCCTCCCCCAGCCGGGCGATGTCGCCACCAATCGACTTCACGTGGTCCGTCAATTCCGTTATGGCGAGCTTAGTCTCGTCGACACTTTTGCGCGCCAACGGCGTAATTCGGACGATCAGGATGTTTCCGGTCCGGATCTCAGTCTTGATAATCTCGACATCATCCAATTCCTGCAACGGAAGCGCTTTCACGTAAAGAGGAGAGTGCGCCATATGGAAACATCAAATCATGATACGATGATATGCTTCTGAAATCGGCAGCCTAAACGACTTTAAACTTTGCCTGACCTAATTCGAGACAAATCGTCAACTTCCTGAGTGCGATGGCGACTGGGACTTTATCACCTCCCACACAGGATCCCCCACGTAGTGGACATTCGCCACCACTTTTCCCTTCTTCGTTGCTGTCAAGTCTCCTGAAGCAAGCAACGCTCTTCCAACGGCCAAGAACTTTCCATGCTTCTCATCGACTATGACGACTAGCTCCTTCTCGCCAAAACTTCCCTCAACCCGCCTGATTCCAGGCGCCATAATATCCGCTCCACCGACCACGTGAGGAACTGCACCCATGTCCACCGTAATGCGGGGCAATTTTTCCAAAGCAAGGATATTCGTCAACACTGGAACAAGTTGTCCTTCTCTCTTCGAGGCGACCGGCTGACCATCGACAAAAATGACCTCGACGTTCTTCACCATTTCTGTTTCGACACGGGATTTCCGAGAGAGATGTTCGAAACCGGGAAGCTTGTTCAATTCCTCAATCAGAGGCTTAGAATCGCGATCCTTCAGAATCGTTCTGTTTGGCAAGTCGATTGGATTTTGTGTACGACAATCTTTAAAAGTGTACCAAAGCCCGGACACTCACTTCCCCAGTTGAACTCTGAATGTCTGATGTTGCAGCCAAGATCTTCGAAGAGAGCCTAAACAAAGTCGTTCTCGTCCAACTGAAAGGAGGACGAAGCGTCAGGGGAAGATTGTACAGTTTCGACCAGCACATGAACCTCGTACTAGAAGAGGCCGAAGATGTCACGAATACGGATGCGACAAAAAAGCTCGGCACAATAATCGTGCGAGGAGATAATGTAGTCTTGGTTTCACCTCCACCGAAAAGATGATCCTCGTGCGGCTCCGCGCTCTCCAGCGTTTGAGAGACTCACATGCTGTTAGCTTTGGTCGAACGATGATGGTTCTCATGTGCGACTTGAGTATCAGTGTCGTCTTGAACCAAATAACTTGATCGAGTCGTAGGGCGCGTTTTCAGTTCCTCAATCGGAAACGCTAACAATATTTGCCAAGAATCACAATTCCTGTTGAGATTGAATTAGGATTTCTACAAAGGTTAATTAGAATCCGTTCTCGATGAGCCGAGAAAGCCACCGTGAGACGTTTTGATTCGATGCCTTACATGTCTGATTGTCATCATGATCTCCTCCGCTCTTGGTGGCGCCTTCCTCCAGTCTCACTACAATAGCTACGCCCCCCAAGGGCCGCCGTTTTCCATACCCGCATCTGTAGACCCTCTAAACGTCACCGGCTCACCCAGTGCATTCAACTACAGCTATTCCCAGGCTAACCTCTACACTGGTTCAAGTAATCCCCCGCTGATNCTTCCGGCCCCTAACGCTACTTCCGGGACGCAGTTTGGATGGTTGAGCACCGTGACTGGTACAACTAATAATGCACTGATTCCGATGAGTGGATTCAGGTTCAACATAACAAGTTCTGGCCTCGCCCCAAGCAAGCAGATAGTGAACTGGACCCTGACCATACCGCAATTCAACTGTAAGAGCTGCAACTCAGCGCAGGTGGTCTTCGACTTCTTCGGAAACATTACCCAAGGAACAAACGCCACCTACACACTCTTAAACGGCACTAGAGTGATAGCGTCTGAAACTTTCAAGGCCCTTGGCGAGTTTCCCCCCGCCGCCACCGTTCCTTGCCCGGAGATCCGCTGCATACCGGTTACGCAATATGTCGGTTACAATCTAACACTGTCTTTCAACTTCGGCTGGAGCGCAAGCGCACTCCGAGGCATGTCGGTAGATGTTGGAGAGATCGAAGTCGCTTCGATAGGAGATCCCATCCCGTCATGTGTCGCCCCGATCTCGTGCCATTTCATGCACCAGGACACGTCAAATTCTAGCTCAATAATTCACAGCACGAACCTATCCTCGGTCAGCTACAACAACACTCTCACCACGTTTGTGCAACCGGGAAATGTTAGCACCACCAAGCTCTGGTGGAAAATCGAAGCGATCAACATCTACTATCCAGTAGGATACAATATCACTCAGATCAAACTGGATAGCACTCTAGTCTATCATGCACTTACCGAGGTCCCGTTAGAAAAGGACCATTGCGCGCCGGGCACCGCCTGCGCAGAATCTCTAATCGCCCTGAACATTACCGACTTTACACCACTGGGGGCAATACACAACTCAACGATCACGATAATCTCGACTACGCCCAACTCCATCCTTCAGTTGACAACCGTGTCGGGGGGAGTGCCAACCCGATTCTTCACATCTGGGGACCAGATCGGTATCAAAGTCCTCAACAGTCCCTCCGTGGTTAACGCGTCGATATCGCAGCAAACCGGTTCGCTGAACATAACCTTCCCACAACCCCTATCGATTCAGACAAGCCCGACAACGACCCTTTCCGGAGGAGTCTTCAACTTCAACCTCCCCTCGGACTGCGGATTCAACGGCGAACTCTGTGGGAGAGATTGGAACGTCTCGGCTGTCTTCTCCAGCGGATTCGATCTCGGAACGAAATCTGGCTTGTTTAGGGTCGACTCGTTGCAGGTATCCTTTACCGGGAGTACGGGAGGTAATAATGCTCTCAGCATTCAAGGACGACTTACTTACGGTGACGCGACTAAGAAAGCGTCAGGCGTCAACGCAACGATGTTCGCCATCGATACGGGCACGCCGGTGAACACTCCTATTACCACCAACCAAACCACCATCTCGTCAACCCTTCTCTACATCTCGAACGCAACCCTCGTGAACGGAGTCTTCACGCAAGGCCAACCACTCATCATGCTGTTCACAGTCGTCAACCCTAACCCCTCACAGTTGTACAATGCGACTGTAACAATCGAACATGAATGGCCGGGCCCTCAGCCACACAACATGAGCGTCACATTCTCGCTCCATCCTGGGGACCCATTGGGCGACTTACCTTTCGGCGTGTCTGGACCGCAGACGTATAAAGCCAGCATATCTTTCGCCGGGACGGGAGTTCAGGTCACGCTGGCAAACCTCAGGACCTCACCCAACTCCGAGAGCAGGGCGATGACCCCCGGCACGAGTCCTGTACTACCGAACAGACCACACGCCGGCCTCTTCAACATCACCCTCACAAGCAATATAGGCAACACTGCGGAAACGCCTTCCAGCTTCATAGTCTCACCTACCTATGCATACGTCGCATCGTCACTAGCCCCAAGCAGGTATCTCTCTGCTTCAAACCTGATCGTGACTGATCAAAACGGAGACTTCTCCGCCACAATAGGCTCCCACCTCCTTATAGGCGCCAAGAACATGGTCGTGTTCTTGCTCGCGAGAGACGCGACTGGAATCGGTTTGGTCAACAACTTGTCCAGTATTGCACTGACTGATTCGACAATACTTCTGTCGACAACGGACTCGATCGGAACAGTCGTAACAGACCAAACCGTCACAGCCACACTTCATCTAACGAACAACTCCACTAAGATTACCGAGGTCATCACAGTCAACCTCATCCTCCAAGGTAACACGCTGTCCCCACAAACTGTTGGGACGAAGACTGGGGTAACCGTTCCTCCTGGAGAAAGCCAAACGGTGACGCTCACATTTCCCGCCCCTTCAACAGTCGGGTTATACACGCTCACTTTTTCGTCACCGGAATACGGAGGACCTTTAGCGAGCCAGACGCTTCAAGTGACAATCCTGCAGAGCAACCTCCAAATTCTAATCCCAACCGCTATAGGCGTAGTCGCTGCAATAATCATCCTAGGCTTCTATTTGGTCAGAAGGCAACCAGAAACAGAAGAGCCGGAACAAAAGACAAAACCCGCGGGTTCTAAGCCCAAAACGTCTGGACCAAGAAACCCTCCTTCCAAATCCTTAACTCGAACCCAAGACCCCTAGCTAGCCGGAATCTAGATGGAAACAGGTCCTGAAGAGGCGTCACAGGGGGTTCCTTTGCAGGAACCATCTGCGCGGGATAGGAATCCCGGTGGATTGTTCTACGAATGTATCAACTGTGGATCGAAGCTCACAGCAGACCAATTGGCGATGACTCCTGAGATCAAATGCCCATTCTGCGGCTACAGGATTCTTAGAAAAGTTAGGCCGCCGATTGTTAAGCACGTGAAGGCCAGATAGAAACGGACATCTGACTGTAACTTCCTCCTATCGCTTCTCAGGTAAAACATTATACTGATTCTTGAATGATTCGACGACGATCAAAAGTTTGGAGCAGTCAACCGTCCAACCAAGAGACAAACACAGGCTACTCTCTGAACTTGCTAGACGCAGAGGTTTCTTCTGGGGTTCCTTCGAAATTTACGGTGGTCTAAGTGGCTTCATCGACTTGGGACCCCTTGGGACTGGTCTGAAACGAGAAATCGAAGATACCTGGAGAGCGTTCTTCCTTGGGCGCCATGGATTTGTCGAGATTTCTACCCCGATAATAACCCCGGAACGAGTCCTCGAAGCTTCGGGACATGTCCAGAATTTTAAAGATCCGATGACGGAGTGCACCAACTGTCATCGAAGGTTCAGGGCCGATCAACTCATCAAAGATAGCACGAGGACTGAGACCGAGGGTCTGGACCTAAACCAACTATCAGTCCTCCTGAAGCAGGTAAAATGTCCTGAATGTGGAGGAATCCTCGGAAGGCCACAATACTTCGTCACCATGTTCAAGACAAACATCGGACCATATGGAGAAGACCCCGCCTACACTCGACCGGAAGCAGCTCAGGGAATATTCGTCGACTTCCACCGAGTGCTCGAAGTGATGAGGGAAAAATTCCCCCTGGGCATCGCCCAAGTCGGGACGGTGTTGAGAAACGAAATTTCACCCCGCCAAGGACCTATACGACTGCGCGAATTCACCATAATGGACTTCGAGCTCTTCTTCGATCCTAAGAAACCTGAATGCCCCTACCTTGATGAAGTGAAGGATGACAAGCTATTCATCGTAACGGAGGAGACTAGAAAGAAGGGAATGACCGAAACAACTAGAATCACAACTGTTGAAGCTCTCGAAAAACGAATTGTCAAGTCTCCGTGGATGGCATATTTCATGGCCCAGTCAACACGGTTCCTGTCACAGCTAGGAATCGACCAGCGCAACCAACGATTTTTTGAGAAACTTTCCACCGAGAGAGCACATTATTCCGCGCAGACCTTCGACCATGANGTGAAGCTTGACAGGTGGGATTGGGTCGAAGTGGCCGGGTTCGCNTATAGAACCGACTACGACCTTCGCAGTCACATGCAGGCTACAGGAATCGACCTTCGAGTCTTCAAAGCATATGACTCACCGGTCGAAAAGACGGTTCGTATTATCAAGCCGAACCATGAAAGGATAAGGCAAAGATTTGGATCGAACGCCGGGAGAGTCATCAGCCTCCTAGCTAATGAAGACCTACCTCGAATCCTCGAGGGGAAGAAACCAGGCGACTTAATCAANATTGATATTCACGACATTCCAATCGAATTATTTGATACGAGAGAAGAGACTGTCAAGGAAGCAGGGACGAGGTTCCTTCCCCACGTCATAGAGCCCAGCTTCGGAGTAGAGAGACTGGTCTACTCAACCCTAGAACATAATCTCAGAATGAAAGGAGAAAGACTCATTCTCAGCTTACCCTTCGGGATCGCACCGACACAAGCCGCCATCTATCCTCTTGTCAACAAGGACGGACTCGTGGAGAAAGCCCAGAGCGTCCATCGAAGCCTCCTCCAAAGCGGTCTGCGAGTCGAGTATGATGACGCGGGGTCCATAGGACGAAGGTATGCTAGGGCTGATGAAGCCGGAGTACCTCTCGGAATCACAGTGGACTATGACACTTTGAAGGATGGTACTGTAACCCTCCGGGACAGAGACTCGTGGAACCAGATAAGGGTCCAAGTCAACGAACTTAAGTCAACAATCGACTCAATTGTCAACAGCGGGTTTCCCGCAAAAACCTGCTAGGCTTACTGCAACTAGTTTTTATGGGAATGTCGCCTCTTGCTTGACGTAGACCCACCTGGTGTCGATGTTGACCTTTCCAGTTGAAACCGAAGCTAGCATTAGACGTAGAATCCTAGACATCTGTCGGGATCAGACGAGGAACGTTGTCGAGATAACGCGCGAGCTTGCCCTGATGACTGATAGCGTTGGCGATGGCAAGGGCAAGGACGCAAAGGACCACTATCAGAACATGGTCAAGATTCTGGACGATTTCGAGGGTACCAAGAAGAAGCTTCTAGAAGAGGTCGCTTCATTCGGGGCCTTACTAAGCAACCGAGAAGACTTCATCCGACTCATCTTTCGGGTAAGCGAGGTAGCCGACTACGCTCAGGGAATAGGCTACCGACTGACCGCAGTAGTCGACCGTAGCTGGAAAGTGGATAAGAGGTATACGAAACGACTCTCTGAACTCATCGGACTCGTTCTGGAAGAAATGTCCAAGATTCGTGAAACTATGATGTCCCTTGGATTCAACCCAACCAAGGCGATGGAGCTTTCCAAGGGTGTTGAAGAGACCGAGAAAAAAGTGGACACCGCCTATCGCTCGTTAGACCTGGAAGTGCTTGACGAGAAGATTCCTCTCCGCACACTTCTGTTGATCAGAGATCTCAGTGCGCATATGGAGAATATGGCGGATCTCGGGGTGGATGTTGTAGACCTAATCCGAGTCATCGCTCTAACGGCCTAGTAAGGCCATGAAGACTTCCTCGGCTCAGGATCAAGCCGAACTTATTGGGACGAGGCTCATAATCTGGGATTACAAATCAGGTCTCGGGATATACCGATCAGGATTCTTCGGCAAGCCAGTGGGCATTCCCAAGCCAAAACCTGACCAGGACTTTGAAGTCCCACTTCTATTGGATTTGATGGAGGGACTTTACCTCCTCGAACACAAGAGAATTGGCGTCATCGACGGACGCAGCAAGAAACCTGTAGGAAAGAGTGTCTTGCTGAAGGCAGCACGGGAAACCTATCGAGGCTTCAGCGCAGCGTACCAAGTGTACAAGGACTTGAGGGAGAAAGGCTACGTGGTCACTCCGGGAATCAAGTTTGGAGCCGATTTCGCGGTCTACGAACACGGCCCGGGAATAGACCATGCACCATTCATCGTATCTGTTGAAACTCCTGAATCAGTGATGGGTCCGTTTGAGGTGGTCCGAGCTGGAAGACTCGCTACGACTGTGAGAAAACACTTCATAATTGCAATTCCGGATACGAAATCCGGAAAGATCCGTTATCTTGTGTTTCAATGGTTCAAAGCGTGACTCGGTGACCTGTCTTTTCTAGATCGTGAGCTCCTCTAGCTCGCGTGGATAGTGGGTTACGAAGTCCATTCCCTTCTTCGTAATCACAACTGTATCGGAGTGTCGGAATCCGGCATAGCCAGGATAGTATAGGCCGGGTTCGCAGGAGAACACCATTCCTTCCCGAATGACTGTCCGGTCCCCTGGATCAAGCCATGGTGGTTCATGTCCATCCAGGCCTATTCCGTGCCCCGTGTGATGTCTATGACCATCCATGAGTCCGGAGTCTTCGATAGATTTGCTAGCTGCCTGGTCTATCCTGTTACATGTTATTCCCGGACGGAATTCGTTGAGCGCGGCGTTCTGGGCCTTCAACATGGCTTCGAAGCAACGTTTAGCCCTAGAGCCAGGTTTTCCGACAATCACGGTTCGTTCAAGCTCGCTAGTGTAGCCTCCCATTTCTACTCCCGCCTCTGTAACGAGAACGTCTCCTCTCCGAATCTTATTCTTGGTGTATACTGCATGAGGAATCGCGGAGTTGACGCCGACCTGTCCACGGATGCCGACAACTACTGGAGACAATGCTATTTTCAATTGGGCATAGGATTGTCCTAGTTTCCTCAGCATCCTGGCCAGTGAATCGTAGCTGGATTTCACAGCGACCAGAGTATCGTGAAGACCGGCACGCGTATTCTCGAGCAGAATATCGTGCGCTGTCTCGGACCATTTTGCGCTCTCTCGGAGGAGCCGTATTTCTTGTCTCGACTTTATGAGCCGTAATTTGTCAACAATGTCTCGTCCCTCAGTGAATTTTGCCCGACGCATTATGTCCCGCAATGCAGTTCCTCGATAACCGTAGCCCCCGGCCGCTCCCTCCCCGGAATCTGTGGCAATTCTGGAGGAAGCAAGTCCTTTCTGAGCCATGAAATTAGCAAAAAGCCGCATAGGATGCGTTATGCCAGGGTAGTCGGGATAGGTTAGCACATCGCTGGCTAGCGGGCATTCCTGTCTGATGTGGTCATACTCTAGGTGCGGAGCCATGAAGAAAGGTGGGTCGTCATTGGGAATGACCGCCGCTAGAGGACGTTCCGTCGAAATATGTGCGAAGCCGGTTGTGTAAAGGATCCTCGTCGAGTTAGTCAAGTAGAGAGCATCTATTGTTCTTCTCCGAAGCTGCTTCTGAATCTTCTCGATTCGACTCTTGTGTTCCGCGGTGCTAATTTTCAGCTCATCGGTAGCCATAGGCCTGGAGTGTATAGCCTCGCCTTGTTAATAACCGGTAATTCGGCTCGATTCGGGAACTCCAAAAAAAACAGGATGGTGGGCTGGGGGGGAAAAGACCAGCCTAGTCGATCTTTATCTGTTTGGGTTTGTTCCCAGGGCTCTTGCGTGTTAGGACCAGTTCTAGAACTCCGTTCTTGTAGCTCGCCTTCGACGTATCGGGGTCTACCTCAACGGGAAGTTCGAGGGACTTGTAGTAGCGCCTCTTGTCNGTGTCCACTTTCAATACGAGGTTCCGTCCGTCGCANTCAAGTGCAATGTCTGACTTCTCTACGCCTGGAAGTTCGGCGACGACCTTGACTGTGTCTGACTGAACCATGGCGTCAACGAGAGGTTCGCGTTCCTCTTTCACGTCGAGGCTTGGCTTGGCAGTTCCAAAGGGTCCTCCCTTGATTGATGGTTTCACATTGCCGAATTCTCTGACTATTGGTTTGCCGTCCGGTCCCATGCTGAACGAGTAGCCGTAGACAAAGGGTCCCATCTCTCTAACTGTTCCTCCGTCGGGCAGCTTTCTCTCCCGAACCAGATCCTTAGGGAGTTCGAGTCCTCGGAACATTTCTTCGAAGTTCCGATCGAAGTCGTCGAACCAACTCGTCAAAGGGGATCGGAAGCGTCGCTTGAACCATTCTGGGAAGAATTCATCGTCTTCCAATCGATTTCACCTCCTTGTGTCGATAATCGTCGAGGGTCTTACGCGTCTTTTCCAAGAATGCAATGAACTCGGGTAGGACGGTCTTGCCCAGCTGGCTTAGCTCGTATGTTCCTTCCACTGGTTCGTCCACAATTCCTGCTTCTGATAGAGCTGTGAGGTTGTGGTAGACGAGTTTGGGGTTAATTCTTGCTCGAAATTCTTTCTTTAGAGCCGACCTCTGTAGCATTGGTGCTAGCATTCTCATCCGAGTCTCGTTCACCAGTAGCTCGACTGTGCGAAGAGTTTGCTGCAGAGTCCGCTCTAACGTGTCTTCGAACCATCCGAGCGTCTCGATCTGTAGCTTCCCAGTGTCTAGGGCGCCGGGAACCTCTTCCTCAATGAGGCCTGGAGCGATCTCTTCAGGAGAGAGAAGTAGTGATCGAGCATTCTCTGATTGGCTGATGAGCCGTATGCTACGCCAAACCGACTCTTCCGGAAGACTCGCAGAGCAGAATACGACGATAATCTCATCTTTCTTGACTCCGCAAACATCCGCTTCAATGGTCGAACGGTCATCGTCTCCCACTAGGGAAGCGTCGAGATATGTGTCGAATCCCTTGCCTAGCAGCGTTCTCGATGCTATGTATTTTTGGAAGACTTCGAGCTCCTTGTCGCTGGCTGGGTCGCCAAACCTGTCGCTGAACGTCCCGTAGTCTAGCGCGGATCCTGGCTCAACCCTCCGCGCTGAATCTTCGTCTGAAAGTCTTAGGTTCGTAGCGCTGACCCTCTTCTGTTACCTAGGGTAACATCTGGGACAAATAAATGTTACCTGAAGTAACTACCGGTGTGCCAGTAACACTAGTAGACCGACACTCTTGTTACGCCTTGGACCTTGAGAAGCCTGGGTATAATTTCGCCAGGGACTGCCTTGTCGCCAATCAAGACCAGCTTAGGCTCCGGGGCTAATTCCGGATCATCGACCAGAGCTTGTCGAATGCTAATTCCCAGCTCCGAGAATAGCTGAGAGGCTCCAGCGATGATTCCTGGTTTGTGCGGGTCTTCAACAATAATTTCCACCACACTAAGGCCTAACTGCTTCGCGACTCCTTTCAGCGATAACCCAGCGGATCGCAGGTTTGAAAAGAGCGATTTGAGTTCTGGGTTGGTCTCTACCATTCTTATCGTCTCGTCCACGGTCCGCCTGTCGACTCCGGCTGACTTTGCAATTCTCACAACTGGGACTTCGATATCATTCAGATAGACCTCATTTCCCCTTAGCCCCAAACCGTTCTCAAGGAGTATGCGCACAACTCTCAGCCTCTCAGGATGTCCTTCCATCATAGTCTGTATCTTGCTCCACATTCTTCCCGGACTCCTATGTACGGAACTGTACTGGCAAGCTTAAAATGTTACCTGGACGGACATAGATAGACGTTCCACTTGCAGACGCTTGCAATGGGGTACCCCACGAGGGTCAGTCTCTCTCAGGAAGAAATTCCAACCCGCTGGTACAACATTCAGGCTGATCTTAACGAGCCCTTACCACCACCTCTCGACCCCGGGACTAAACAACCTGTTAATCCTGCCTCACTGGAGAGAATCTTCGCGAAAGAACTGATTCGCCAGGAAATCAGTTCTGAGCGGAATATCGCTATCCCTGAAACGGTTCGGGACGCCTATATCCAGATAGGAAGACCAACCCCCCTAGTACGGGCAAGGAGACTTGAGAAGTTTCTCAAGACTCCCGCCAAGATCTTCTACAAAGCGGAATATCTCAGCCCGACAGGAAGCCACAAACCCAACACAGCTCTAGCTCAAGCCTATTACAACAGTCAGCAGGGAACCCAGAGGATAGTAACTGAATCCGGTGCTGGCCAGTGGGGATCGGCACTAGCCCTCGCCTCCTCCATCTTCAACCTGAAGTGCCGCGTCTACATGGTCCGAGTCAGCTACGACCAAAAACCCGGACGAAGAACGATGATGGAAACGTATGGCGCCGAAGTCTTACCCTCCCCTAGCAAGGAAACAAGATTTGGCAAATCCCTTCTTGACGAGAATCAAAACCATCCCGGGACCATAGGAATAGCCATCAGCGAAGCGTTGGAGGATACGGTGACTCACGAAGACTCTCGGTATTGTCTAGGCTCGGTCTTGAACCACGTCCTACTGCACCAATCGATCATCGGACTTGAGGCCAAGAAACAGTTCGAGAGTATCGACGTCGAGCCCGACATCATCGCAGGATGCATTGGAGGAGGATCGAACTTCGCAGGGTTCGCCTACCCTTTCATATCAGACAAGTTGAGAGGCAAATCTGACGCAGAGTTCGTCGCCTGCGAACCAAAGGCCGTACCCTCAACAACACGAGGAACATACACCTACGACTTCGGCGACACTGCGGAAATGACTCCACTCCTGAAAATGTACACAGTTGGACACAAGTACGTATCACCGCCTATCCACTCGGGAGGCCTCCGATATCACGGAAAAGCCCCCTCACTTTGCTACCTCATCAACAAAGGACATGTGAAATCCATAGCATATCATCAGACAGAAGTTTTCCAAGCCGCAAAAACATTCGCCCAAACCGAAGGACTGATCCCCGCGCCAGAGACCGCGCACTGCATCAAATACGTAATTGACGAGGCCCTACGGTGTAAGGAGTCAAACGAAGAGAAAGTCATAGCGTTCAACAATTGCGGACACGGTCTCTTGGACCTCAAGGCGTACGAAGACTTTCAAGCAGGCAGACTCGTAGACTACGAGCCTGCCAGTATTCAAGTCGAATCCTACGTCAGATGAGAGGCAGTTCCAAGACAGAGTAGTTCAGCTAATCTCGGTCGAGAAGCGTCCGGAGGATGCGCTCAAACTCCTCTCCGAACACTACCGTGTTGAAATACCCGCTCTAAGAATCGGACTTCCCCGCGGGGAGAAGAGGGCGTTAGGTTGCTATGCTCATCGTGAGAAGACTATCTACATATCTAGCCAGGAATATCTCTTTGACCCATATGTGCTGATTCACGAGTTTTACCATCATTTGAGAAATGTTGGGGGCAAACATCGCGGCACGGAAAGACATGCAAAGGAGTTCGCGCTGGCCTTTCTCAGAACAACCTAAGCCTTAGCAATCGCTACAGAGTGAAGATATGCGTAGGTTAGTTTTTCCTACTCAAGTCCAGAGAGTGTTGGGCAGCGTTTTCTCCGGGATATGAGCAATATGTTTGGCCGCATAGACTTCGCCGCAGTGTGGGCATCGTAGACTGCGCCGCCACATTCTGTAGACCAGCCTTAACGCGATGTAGCTCATGAGAAAGACGATGACTCCGAAAACCGCGGCGTCCGCGTTGATTATGAAAATGAAATAGTGGAAGTCGACCATATGTTAGGCGTCCCCCGGGCCGGCGTGAGAATGCTGTGGATATCCGCGTGGAGTGCGTCTGGAATCCATAGGCTATATTGGCCGGCAGACGGTATAAACCTACCTCGGAGAGAAAATGCACAGTTCTTCTATCGTTCATCGAGGAATCATGAGAAAGGGAAAGAAAAGCCTAGGGTTGGTTGCTCGGAGCTGCAGCCTGTTGTGGCTGAAGAATCTCATCTGCGTGAGTGATCTTGACCAGACCCTTCAGCAGTAATCTATTCGTCATCTTTGCGCAGATGTCACAGTCTTTGCCGGGGCAGTAGCCCTTTAGGAAATTCTCGCACTTCCATCGATAATTTTCGATCTCCACCGTGGACATACAATAGAGCCTTTCTTCGCATTGTCCCTTTCCCCGAATCGACTAAAGTATCTCGTAACTAGTCGGCAAAATTCCCAGTAACAATCAAGAGGACCGTCGAATCCTATCCTTGTAGATCTCTCGTTGAATCAGGAACCGCATGATCTCGCTCGTTCCTCCACCAATCATCATGAATCTTGCATCACGGAAATAGCGTTCAATCGGCAGATCCTTGGTATACCCAATCCCTCCGTAGACCTGCAAAGCTTGGTGTGTTATCTCGAACGCAGATTCCGTCGCAAAAAGCTTCGCTATAGCACCCTCTAGCCGAGCCAGCTTTCCCTGATCGAGCAAGCGAGCGGCCTTGAGGATGAGAAGGCGGGATGCTTCGAGTTTAACGAGCATGTCTGACAGTTTGAAACTGACCCCTTCGAACTCTTTGATTGGCCTGCCGAACTGCTTCCTCTTTGAGGAGTAGTCTACGGCAGATTCAAAGGCTGAGCGAGCGATTCCTAACATTCCCGCCGCGACGGCGGGTCGCTCTCTGTCAAGCTCATCGAGCAGTATTGGGAACCCCCGATGAAGCCTACCGACCACATTCTCTTCAGGAACTCTCACGTTCCGAAATCTAAGATGCACCACGTTTGCACCGTGCATACCAAGCAGACCATACGTCTTTACTACCCCCACCCCGTTCGACTCCCTTGGGACAACCAGGGCGCTGACTCCCGATCTAGGAGGCTTCGCAGGGTCAGTGACCGCGAAAACAAAAAGGAAATCGGCAACTCCGCCGTTAGTAATGAAACGCTTCTCTCCGTTGAGGACAAAATCTCCGGCTTTACGTTCTGCGCGCGTTTTGATGGAGCCAGCGTCGGACCCAGCTCCCGGCTCCGTTAAGGCCAGCGCGCCAACCTTGTCGCCAGCGAGCACTGGCCCGAGAAACTCATCCTTCTGCGCTCTAGTCGCAAAGTAGGCGAGAGGAGCCGCGTACAGTGCCCCTGACGCCAGACGCGCCATTTCAGTGGCCGCGCTTACTGCAGAGACCTCCTCCGCAACAATCACTTCAAAGCTCCAACCAAGTCCCCCACCTCTGTCGGTCTTCGAAAAAGCAGCTCCGAGGAAGTGCTGCTGTCCGAGTTTCTGAAGTACGTCTCGGGGAAACATGCCCTCTTCGACTTTTTGGGCTATTGGAGCAATGTGTTCCTTGGCGAAACGATGAACCTTCGCTCTGAATGTGGCTTCAGGAACTGATTCGAAAACGGTCATTCTTTGTGACCGAGGGTTGAGCTGAAGAAGGACGGAAGTGTGCCTATTGCATTGTCGCAGATCAGGCGTATTGAGTAGGCGCGATCGCTAGAGGCTTAGGCTTGGCGATCAAGGCTAGGGTCTCCTGGAAGACAGGCCGGTATGCGATGCCATACATGATCAGGCCATCCTTTCCTTCGTAGTCAAGTCGCCGCAACACACCCTCAAGTTTGACGCCAGGTTTCAAGTCCTGAAGCTTTGCATCAACAAACAACACTTTGTTCTGGTCGAGCAGTTCGAAGTTTGAAGTGAATCTCCTCTTGAGAGGTAGCTTGGATACGCTCTTCAACCGGGCAATTAGCGGGTACCGCTTGATTTCCATTGACCCGGTGCACTCGGAATCGAGACACTTCTCTCTAGCCGGGAAGTAGATTCGTTCGCATCCGTAGCATAGGCTAAGAGTGAAGGCTTTGCCATTGACTGGCTCTACGTCCCCGACCAGCCTCGGGATCTCGAGCCTCTGCTTTATCCTAGACAGACGAGCCTTGATCAGGTCTTGATAGGTTTCTATCCTTATCGTTGTTTTTCGCTTAACGTAGTCCTCGACGGTTGGTGTGAGCCCTCTCTTTTCCTCTATCCCATCTTGAACCTCGAACCAGGTCGCGTTAGAATAGGCTCCAGAACCGTAGGATACTGCTAGAACCTGATCTCCAGGTTTGGAATTGTCGAAAACTGACGCGAGAGAGATCAGTGTCGAAGCGGCATAGGTGTTTCCTGTGTCCAAGACCTTGAGCCAAGGCTTGACCTTCTTCTCGATGTCTTGCTCAGTAAGCCTCATTCTTTCAGCTATTGATTCATCATCCACGTAGGGAATCTTGTCCTCGGTTAGGGCGGCGCAAGTCTTCATGGGTAGGTATCCGGATGGTTGATGGAATGTTATGGCGTCAAACTCTGATAGAGAAAGATCTGGATGCTTACGGAACAGGTTGGCGATGGCGCCGATCACATGCGACTTGTACGCTTCGACTGTGGTGCGGCCGAAATGCGAAGGGACCGCCGCTTGGTCGCGTCTCCAAAAGTCCATGAAAAGACTCGAAAAGGGCGCTATGTCCTCAATAGTTGCGATGAGGTCTGTCCTTCCAAGCACGTAGGCTCCGGCTCCGGCGCCGCATGAATACTCCAGAGGGTCGCCTCGCTCGGCTTGAGCGACATCTGCACCTATAGCCAGACCATACTTGATGCGACCGCTTCGAATCTCGGAATCTATGAACCCGACTCCTTGCATCCCCGAATTGCAGGCGCCCTCCAAATCCGCGACGAAGACGTTCTGTCCCATTCCAATGAAGGACGCGACGTGACGGGCAATCGTTCCAACCGCGTATGGCTTCGATTCGGAGCCCGCGGTGACACTTCCAATCTCGTCCGGGGCGATGCCAGCCATTCTAACGGCGTTTTCAGCCGCCTCGGTGGCTATGGTGATCGTATCCTCGGTGTGACCTGCGAGAGCTTTCTCTCTAAGAAGTAGTCCGTGTCTAACCTTCTCTAGGACTCTTTCCAGTTCTTTGCCTCGCTTTCTCTCCCGTTCTCTTACAATCTTCTCTGTCTCGATTCGTTCCCATGGAATGTACACGCCATAGCCGACAATTCCTACACCTCTATGACTCATCTGAAATCCCAGAGAACGATCTTCTATGAACGGCGATTCTCGCGAATCACGATATTTAAGGCTAGCCGGACCATGGTTTTGACGCTAGACTGTCAAGGGATCGTGCTCTAGACCGACGTCACTGGAAGGTGTCGAAAGAACGAATCTGCAATTTTCTATGGAACTTTGTTCCAATTGAACCAGTTACAGACGGCTTTTGCGCTCCAACAGGAACCGAGAACTGGAAATCGCTCCAGGACGGTAGATGCCTTTCCGGGTCACCCTTATAATCGTTCCCGCCCTGATAGCTGCCCTTTTCATTGCACAAATTGGCCCCGTCCAACTACATTATCCGGCTCGGTTGATTGGAAAGCATTCCAATCTACCTCTAGCGCCGATAAGCGGCGCCCAGCCNACTCTCGTAGTGCTCGCAGGGTTCTCCGACAAGGCCAACAGCACTTCTCCAACTCGGATAGCTGAAACGCTTTCCACCATGAACAACTACTATGCCGAAGACTCATATGGAATCGTCTCGTTTACGACGACGCTCAGTCCCTCCTCAACCTCCCAATGGTACTCGTTACAGCAGACGATGGAATACTATAGTGCCAACACCCCATCAATCGATAATCAACTAGTCACGGACTCTCTTCAGGCTGCATACAAGGCGGGAGTGAACTTTCATGATTACAAGTACGCTATAATAGTCCATGCCGGAAACGATGAGGCGATGCCCCCGCATTCGTCTACGGACATTCACTCATTTACCATTCCAGGCTACGTTTTCAACCCCTCTCCTCTAGACTCCTTTCAGATCTCAACATCGGTAGTCTCAGAGTCTGACCCGATTGGGGTCTACGCCCACGAAGCTGGCCATCTTCAGGGCCTGCCAGATCTCTACGACCTGACGCAGCAAATAGACCCGGTCAACAACTTTGTCGGCTACTGGGAAATCATGGCGCTCGGAGAATGGAACCCAAACAATGGGAATCCGTTACAACCATCACCCGGAACGTACCCTTCACAACACTCGTCGTGGTCAAAGATCAAGCTAGGATGGATTTCCAACTCAAGCATGCGAACAGTGTACCCCGGCAATTTGACGACAATAGCTGTCCAAAATCTCGAACTTCCCACGTCGGGAATACATGCAGTCAAGATCCCAATCAGCGTGAACTCCGACGGATCTCTGTCATACTACCTCATAGAGATGAGAGCAAAACTCGGAACGTACGACCAATACCTCCCATTCCCGTCCGACTACCCAGGCGCGGGCTTGCTAATCTACAAGGTAAATGAGAGCATCGCAGGAGGGCATGGCAATCTGAGGCTCATCGACGCGCACCCCGGCGGGGACCTCAACGACGCCGCGTTTGGGCCCTGTTCCTCGCCATGTGTAAGCAACAACACCTTTTCAGACCCCGTTAACTTTGTCAAGATAATCGTGACCAACACGACCTCCACAGCTTACACGATAATCATCGACAGGACCAGTTCACCGCTTCTACTTCTCCAAGTAAACACCCCGGCCCCCGGAATGCGCATCTCAGTCGACGGGGCAAACTTGACCTCAGACCAATCCAACGAGTTGAGATTGCCAGTGCATTACGGACCCCACCAGGTCTACATTCAATCCCAAGTACCCCTCTCTCTGGGTTCCACGACAATCCAAGTGGGACTGACGAATTCCTTCGCCGCGTGGAACGACGGGAGTACGGCGAATCCACGATGGCTTTCCGTTATTACCGACACGGTTATCACTGCCACTTACCGAGTGACGGTAGAACCATCATTCGCGACGGCCGCAACAGCAGCGATCCTCCTCGCAATAGTTGCAACAGGAATAACATTGAACCGCAGACGGAGCAGGAACAAAATTCAACCTGCGACCGCGCCACCGCCTTTTGGACCACCAAGCTCGCCGACAGTCAGCGCGGCTTCCCAATCACTCCCAAGGAATAACGGTCTTGGCAAAGACGCCGTAAAGAGTGACCAAGAGCCCAATCAAGCTGACACCTAGTCCAGCAAAATTCAATCCCCCATCTCTCGCCACTAGTGTACTGGTGGAACTCGAAACTAGGATTGCCGACAAAAGCACCTGTTTTGAACTGTTGGACCCCCTATTGTCAAAACCGAAATAGTAAGTCGTCGAGGCGTTCAAGGGGATTCGGATGCTAGAGTTTGAAACAGTCTGGTTGACGAGGCACCCTCTCTGTTCAGCATTAAGCATACAGCTTTGGAAGCTGCCTTCGGGAAAGAGCTTGAACTGGATCGAGGATGGTANTCCTGATTGGGTGGACACTGTCAGATTAACTAGCAATTCGTTTTCTCTCCCGGGAATAAGAGTGACGTTTTCCGGAGTCTCGGATAGAGAAGCTGAGCTCACGGGGATTGGCTTGGGATTGACAATCATCTGGGCGGATTGAAGTGGAACTATGTGAAAATTGGGAATCATGGAGTACGCCAGAAGTCCAGCCACCAAGAGAAATGCCCCTCCGACAACCAGACTGAATTTCATTCGATCTCAGCCATCCTCCATATCTCGGAGTCGCTTGAACTCCTTTACTCCGCTGAGCCTATGGCGCATGATGCTGTTTTCCAGTTCCGACTGGAGCAACGCGAAAATGTCACGATGAATACTTACGAACTCTGAGTCTGTCTGAATCCTCGGGCGTTCCAGCTCTATGCCCACAATGCTCTTGACTTTGGCCGGACGCGCTGAAAGGACCAGGATGCGATCGGCTAGCTCAATCGCCTCAGGAAGGTTGTGAGTTACCAAAAGGAAGGTCTTCCGAGTCTCACTATGAATCTCGGCAACCTCAGCCCTAAGAGATTCCGCAGTGAACTCGTCGATAGCGCTAAACGCCTCATCCAATAGCACCACCTCTGGATCTATGGCGAGTGCACGAGCGATNCCAACTCGTTGTTTCATTCCCCCTGAAAGTTGTTTTGGAAANAGATTCTCTGATCCCTTGAGCCCTACCATCTCCAGAAGATCCATCGCAACCTCTGCCCTCTCNTTTTTCGGCCGTCCCTGAACCTCAAGTCCGAATTCTACGTTCTGAATTACGGTTCTCCAAGGAAGTAGGGCAAAGGTCTGGAAGACCATGCTGATCTTCGAGTGAGGTGCGGTTAGNAGATCACCTCTAAAACGAATCTGGCCAGAGGAGGGATGATCGAGCCCGGCTATCATCCTCAAGAGTGTCGACTTGCCGCATCCGCTCGGTCCTACGATGCAGAGAAACTCTCCTTCGTTCACGTGAAACGAAATGTTTTTCAGCGCGGTTACGAGTTGAGGTGGGTCTTCGTAGACTTTCGTCACGTTCGAGAGTTCTACGTGCAAGTCCTATCGCCACCTCTTGATGCGATTCTCAAACCTCTCAAAAACGACTCTGTCCATTGATATCGTGATCAGACCAACGGTCATAATGGCTGCCAATCCGTAGGTCAGCGAGTGAGCGGAGCCAGCTATGCTGGTAGAAATGAAAGTTCCAATCCCGGCAACGCTCGCAATGACCTCGACAGCGAGCAGCACGTTCCAGCTAAACTCGAAAGATAANCGAAGGCCGGTGAGAAGATTCGGAAAGATCGAAGGCAAGATCATTTTGGTGAAGGTCTGTACTCTTCCTGCTTTGAATACTGAAGCGACATGGAAGTAGTCGGTTGGAATTTCTTTAACGCCTTGCCGGATCGTGAAATAGACCGGGAAGAAAGCGCTGAACGCGGAGATAGTGACTGCCGCGACATTTCCTCGGCCGATAACACCTACTAAGACCGTCAGAATCGCAAGATCAGGAAGGGCGCCCACTAGCATAATGATTGGCGTGATTGCCTGGTCAAGCTGACTCCTCATTCCAACGAGTAGAGCCAAGGGAAACACTAAGACAAGTGCCAACGAAACCCCTGTGGTGACATTTGCAAAGCTCTGGCCGACGTGAGCAAGGAAGAACGGCGTTCCGGCAAGTTGAATCAGAGCTAGGAACACGTCGTGCAGCGCAGGGAGTTCGCGACTTGACACAAGGCCAGTCAGCGAAATTGATTCCCAGATGACGAAGATTGCGACCAGTAAGGTTGCCCAGGCCGGAGGACGGAATTTTCTCGCGCTCTTCTCTTGTACTCGATGAAAAGACTTGGACCCAAACAGGCGAGACCGCACCCTATAACCACCGGGGCGTCGCAGGTCGGGCGTCAGAACTAATTAGCTTTAGACGAAAATTAGGTAAAATGCTGCGCTGAGGGCAGGCTCGAATTGTCGGAGGTGGGTGAAACTGTTANCGGTTACGAGGATAGATCTGGGATAGAGGCCTCTGCGATTTGACTCGGTTGAGTCCAAACTTCGGNATCGTCAGCTCGGGACCTGGCTGTGCAGAGCTGTGCAACTAGGTGTGCAGTACGCTCAGAGCCGCCATGATCTAGCGTAATTCTTTTGGACCTTACTCAAAGAGTCGATCCTTTTCCCGAACTCCTCCAGACGCCAGTGGGCAATCTGCAGGTCCAACTCTTCTGGGACTCGGATCAACTTCGACTCCAGTTTAGAACCGTGTCGGAGAAGGTATTCAGCTGACAGAGCTTGACCGGCGAAGCTCATATCCATGACTTCCGCCGGGTGCCCATCCGCCGCCGCGAGGTTGACAAGTCTTCCGTCTGACAAGAGATAGAGCCGCTTCCCAGACCTCAATCTGTACTCAGTGACTTCCGGTCTTACCTTCTTACGCCCAACGGCTATCTTCTCAAGATCCTTGACTTTCACCTCGACGTCGTAGTGGCCCACGTTACAGAGAATCGCCTTGTCCTTCATCTGACTCATGTGAGCGGCGGTGATTACATCGGTGTTGCCGGTTGCAGTGATGAAGAGGTCCCCTGCTTTGGCGGCTTCCGCCATCGGCATCACGTCAAAACCTTCCATCAATGCCTCTAATGCTCGCACTGGGTCCACTTCTGTCACTATCACTCTTGACCCCATTCCTTTTGCTCTCAGTGCAACACCGCGTCCCACCCAGCCAAATCCTGCGACAACTACGCTCTTACCTGCCAAGAGAAGGTTTGTCGCGCGCATGATTCCCTCAAGAGCCGACTGTCCTGTCCCGTATCTGCTGTCAAAGAGATACTTGGTAAGAGCGTCATTAACGGCGATGACTGGAAACTTCAGTCGACCTTCCTTCTCCATAGCTCTTAACCGGGTGACTCCGGTGGTGGTTTCCTCGCAAGCCCCAATGATCTCCTCGACAAACCGTTTTCCTTTCAGATGTGTCGCAATTACGAGTTCAGCACCGTCATCGATCAGAATGTTGGGCTTCAACGCAAGAACCCGATCTAGGTTCGCCTTGTGTTCTCCATCTGTCACACCCCTCCAAGCGTAGACATGAACCCCGGTTTCAGACAGCGCTGCTGCCACATCGTCCTGAGTCGTGAGAGGATTACTTCCGGTGATGGCAACTTCGGCCCCTGACTTCAGGAAGACCTCGCTGAGGACCGCGGTCTTTGCTTCCAGATGGAGACACATTCCTACTCGGTGTCCTTTGAACGCCTTGGCCGAAGCGAATCTTCGAGAAATTCTCGCGAGCACTGGCATGTTTTCCCGTGCCCAGGCCATTTTGACACGGCCGGTTGGCGCGAGAGCAGTATCTTTGACCAGACTCAAGACTTGCTCAAGATCGAGAGCCCGATATTCCAATTATATATGGTCTAGCGTACAGATATTCCAATTGGAATGCCAACTTGAGTCCCCCCTGTTCCCCTCGGCATCATCATAATGGAAAAAGCCGCTTCAAAATAACACTAGGAGAATATGTGTGTACAGGGAGGGAACTGCCGCCATGTATAATAAGGAAAGAGAACACGTTACGGTGAAACTCACCGGGAGTATTCGAGAATAGGTGTCTGAAAAGGGATTCAGGGCGAAGTTCAAAGACTCTGATGTCGCGGTCACGTTTAGGGACCTGATTCTTCTCCCCGGATGGACTGAAGTCGAACCTAGCCAAGTCCAATTATCCACTCAAGTATCTCAGAAACATTCCATCAACATCCCGTTAGTCTCCAGTCCCATGGACACCGTCACAGAAAGCGAGATGGCCATAGGATTGGCCCGGTTGGGTGGACTAGGGGTTATTCATCGTAATTGTACTGCCGAAGAGGAATTGGAGATGGCGAAGAAGGTGAAGAGGGCAGAATCCCTAGTCATCAAGGAAGTCGTCACAATCAGCCCCGACTCTACCGTGAAGTATGCAACGGAACTGATGCAGAAACACAACATTTCAGGACTACCGGTTGTTCAGGGTGAACATCTCGTCGGCATATTGACAGGACGAGACGTGCGTTTTGCAGATTCGAATCTTCTCACGAGCGATGTAATGACGAAAAAGGTGATCACTGCTCCCGCAGACACCAACATCGAAGGCGCGAAAGAGATTCTTCACAAGCATCGCGTCGAAAAGCTCCCGCTAATCGACAAGGAAGGCCGCTTGAAGGGACTAATGACGATAAAGGACATTCTCCAGCGCGGGAGATTTCCCAATGCGGCACGTGATGGGAACGGGCAACTCCTCTGCGGCGCCGCGGTCTCACCATTCGACCTCAAGCGAGCGAAAAAACTCAGCGAAGTCGCCGATATCCTAGTCATAGACGTAGCTCACTTCCACAACGCAAATGTCTTCGATTCGATGAAAAAGATGCTTCAAGAAGTTGATACCGATGTCATTGTAGGTAGCATCGGAACCTATCAGGCCGCTGAAGATATTCTGACCAAACTCGACGGAGTAGCGGGATTCAGAGTCGGAATCGGATCAGGGTCCATCTGCACGACAATGGAGGCGACCAAAGCAGGATCCCCAACCGTGTTCGCAACGGCACAAGTCGCAGATGCTCTCCGAACATATGGCTCAAAACTCCCAATAATTGCCGACGGAGGCATCAGAGGCCCAGGCGACGCGGCGATTGCACTGTCCCTTGGTGCCTCTGCCGTTATGATGGGCAATATTTTCGCTAGATCAAAAGAAGCCCCGGGCACGCTGATTACTATCGGAGGAAGATACTACAAGCAATATCGAGGAATGGGAAGCCCATCTGCAATGGCGAAGAGATTCTCGTCGGATCGATATGCTCAACCCTCGAAGGGCTTGCCTGAAGGAGTAGAGGGGTGGGTCCCATACAAGGGTGAAGTCAGTGTAGTGGTGCAAGAGATGGTCGCAGGGCTGCAGGCATCAATGGGCTACGCGGGCGCTAAGACAATACCAGAGCTGTGGGAGAAATCTAAGTTGGCGGGCATCACCAACTCTGGCGCTGAAGAAGCCAGACCCCACGACGTATTGCTACCATCCGACTCTCCAGAGAGAGTCTAGGAGACCATTTTTCCTTCGATTATGGTCTTTACCGCAATTATTTCTCGCAAGGACCTGATGCTGGACTCGTAAGGGTCCCTGCTCAGCACAACCATATCTGCTACCTTCCCTGGAACGAGAGTGCCCTTGAACTCTTCAGAGAAAGACGCGTAAGCCGGGTTCTTCGTATATGCCGTTAGAGCTTCACTCACTGTCAATCTTTCGTCATCATTGAAACCGGGCCTCGCGACCGCCGACCAGATCCCCTCAAACGGATTTGGATCCTCGACTGGGCAATCAGACCCCGCGATAAGTGTAATTCCTGCCCTAGCCATCGATGCGAAGGGATAGAGCCGAGACAATCTTTTCGATCCGAGACGGTCTTTGGCCCACTGGTCCGAGTAGACGAATCTAGGTTGCACTGAGGCGATGATCCCTAATCGGCGCATTTCCTCTTTCGATTTCTCACTGACTATCGACGCATGTTCTATTCGGTGTCTGAGCCGCCGGCAACCCTTCATTCCAAAGGTCTGGCCAAAGACTTGGACTGCAAGGTCCACGGCCCTGTCTCCAATGGCATGGATGCAAAGCTGAAACCTCGAGACCCTTGCTCTAGATGCTAACCTCTTCAGCTCTTTGATACTAAGTGTGATCATGCCACTTGAAGTTGGATCGTCATCGTAAGGGTGGTTAAGGGCGGCCGTGCGTGCTCCGAGAGAACCGTCGAGATACAGCTTTACCCCCCCTACTCGAAAGTGGTTTCCGCTCTTTTTCCATGAGGCGCCTTTGACCTCCAGACTCTCCACAAGGTCCGCTGGTATGATTGCGTAGATCGACTGTGGGACCTGCTGCCTACGTTTCAACTCACGGAGAGCTTTCAACTCGGTTAAGCTGCTAATGATGCAGTGAAGAGAGGTCAAGCCAAGCTTTGAGAGCTTTGCAGAAGCGTGGACCAAAGCGGCCTTTGTCCTGTCCATCGACTCTGGGACGACCTTCTCAACTAGCTCGATTGCAGTCTCTTTTAGGACCCCGGTCGGCTCTCCCCGAGAGTCTCTGACAATTCGGCCCCCTGAGGGGTCGAGAGTCCGATTGTCGATTCTCGCCGCAGAGAGGGCGGCTGTGTTAACAACTGCTATGTGGCCGCAGATTCTTTTGAGGAAAACTGGGTTTGAGGTTACAAGGTCAAGATCGTCTCTGGTTGGATATCGGTGTTCTCGGAGCTTCTCATCATCCCATCCTCTTCCTATGACCCAAATATCGTGACGGGTGGTATGCGTCCACTTCTTGACTCGCCTCTTGATCTCCCCGATGGATTGAGCTCGTGAAAGATCGAGAGTCTGGAGAAGCATTCCGTAATTTAGGAGGTGAATGTGTGAGTCGTGGAAACCGGGTAGGACTGTGCGACCGTGAAGGTTGACAATCTTAGTGGGTTCCGATCTTAGCGCGAGAATCTGCTTGTTAGTTCCAATGGCTTTGACTCTACCATTGCCAATTGCGAGTGCTTGGAAGCGCTTCCGAGATGCAACGTCGGGATAGATCTTTCCGTTATGTAGGATCAGATCTGGATTATGCAATGATTGGCACTCGAGAAGGACTCGGAATTCGTGCTTTGTTCGGGAATGAATGCAATGGGCGAGTATCGACCTCTAGTTCATGAGTTGCTGCAAGGGGATGGCTACTGGGCAAGGAGGGAAGAGAGAGTGGGTTCTATGACTGAGGGATCGGTGACTGGGGGGCCGCATATTTTCCCTGCACATACATAAGCCACCGGGGACTTCGTCCCGTCGAACCCGAGACACCCTATTTGGTCCAAGTCTTTGGCCGGGTCAAGATATCTAACGTATCTTCTGCCGGAGTACAGTTTCAAAGATCCCTCTTTGAACGCACTGGTTTCTTTCGACTTGGGAGCCGCGATAATTGTGATCCCTATCGGACCNTTAACGTAAGAATCCAGCGCCAACGCATAGCTGGCTCCCGCGACCCCGTATCTCTCATAGTCCCCATTGAACAAGCTCAGGGCTTTGCCTGCGACCGTTGCATAGTCCGTTTTCTCGAGGAGCCAGGAGAGCCTCAGAAGTCCTAATGCCATCAAGCTATTTTCATCGATTGGCTTGTCTCGCATCCTAAGCTCTCCCAAATTTGACTGGTCCAGAGGAAGATCGTAAAAGCCTCCTGAGGTCTTGTCGCCTAGTTTGTCGATCGAATCGTCCGCTAAAGCGGTGGCCCTTCTCAGGTAGGCGGGTTTACCCGAGAACTCGTAAGCGTCAAGAAGTGAGTGGATCAACGACGCATAATCGACTAAGAGTCCCTTCAAATTTGCGCCCTCATCTTCTTTCCAGTAGTGAAAGGGCAGTGCTCCATCGGCTGGCAAAGTGAGGATGCGGTCTAGACTCTTGATGGCAAACTTGCCGAGCTNTGGTCGTTCAAGAACGACACTGGCGAGAAGTAATGACGAGATGAACAGCGAGTTGTAATTCGTATAGAGTGTCCTATCCACGGCCGGACTCCTCCGGGTCTTTCGCTCAGAAAGCCCTAACTTGTAGTATTCCTCGTCTGCATCCTGGCTGCCGAAGAAGCCTCCGTGCTCCGAGTCGGACAAACTCGCAGTCACGTACTTGACGATTCCCTCCGCTCTATCTCTGTACAGCTGCTTACCCGTGAGCTGGAAGGCGTGCAAGTAGACTGCAAGCAGTTTTGCATTGTCCTCCGCCATCTTTTCGTAGTGCGGAATCGACCAGTCTCGAGTAGTGCTGTACCTGAAGAATCCCTCTTCTACCTGATCATAGATTCCTCCATTACCCATCTTGTCAAGGGTCTTAGTGACAACGGTCAGCATCTCTTTCTCCCCATCATAGCGATAACGTAATAGTGCGTACTCCAGCGCCTCTGCGTGGGGGAATTTGGGCTCGAAACCAAATCCTCCATAATCCATGTCAAAGTTGACAGCGACTGTAGTTGCGATATCCTTCGTGATCTTGTCCGAGAGCGGCTCATTCTTCGCTTGAGGAATTCGCGTCGGTTGAAGCTTGCTTCCAACCTTGCCCTTGTTCGTTCCGTAAAAGTCTAGAACGGAGCGGAGAACTTCCCTGAGTTGCTGAGGTGGAATGTAGGTTCCGCCTGTGATAATCCTCCCTTCATTGTCTAGGAAAGCGGTAGTGGGCCAACCCCCCATGTTGTAACGACGATTAACGTCAGGTCTCTTGTCCGTGTCGACCCTAACCGGAATGAAATTCTTGTTCACCAAGTCGATGACTGCGGAGTCAGAGTAGGACGTGTCGTCCATAACGTGGCACCAGTGGCACCAAGACCCCGTTATGTCTAACAGAATCGGCTTCCCTAGGGACCGGGCCTTATCAAAACTCTCCCTGCCCCATTCGAGCCACTGGATCTTGTTCATGAAGGAGCCGACACACGTACGACTGTCGAGAATCATATAAGAACCCTAGAATCCATCGAAAGCTGAGAATGCGTAAGTCTGCAACACAAGTTGCACTGAGCTNGGACCTTTCTATCGTTCTCGCTGCCCTGAGCAGAGCACTAACAAACGAGCCCTTAGCCAAGGCATTGACGATGTCCGTGCGCGTACTGCGGGATAGTTCGGATCATTTCGATTGAGTGGGCATCTATCTCGTGCGAGGAAACGATCTGGTATTGGAAGCGTACGCAGGGGATGAAGAGACGGAACATGTTAGGATACCGATAGGACTGGGAATCTGTGGCTCTGCAGCCAAGGAAGGAGCGACGATCGTCGTCCCGGACGTTAGCAAGGACCCACGGTATCTCACGTGCTTCGCCTCAACCCGGTCAGAGATTGTCGTCCCCATAAAGGGAATGAAGAGAGTGCTCGGCGAAATAGACATCGACAGCAGTCGGCTATCTGCATTCAAACAGAAGGATCGAGATATGCTTGAGGGAGCAGCATCGCTACTAGCCCGTCATCTTGACGATCAGCGCTTCGTGGCTCAAGAACCCTCTACTCTGTGAGCTGCGGCCATCGATACGATCTCGCGAATTGATCCGTATCCCTTCTGTTCGAGAAACTTCCCCATGCCCGTGGTCACTTCTCGAAACACGTCGAGGCCTTTGCTCGTGATGGCGCTTCCGATCTGGACCGCTGATGCGCCCGCCA